>JAABUL010005395.1_pt1 | contig 15957 bp, 2 predicted proteins | sample 5559151 | NCBI WGS metagenome assembly JAABUL01 (sample SAMN10711876, study PRJNA513368) | rock metagenome | isolation source: Antarctica rocks | place: Antarctica: Victoria Land, Pudding Butte sud | reverse complement strand
ACTTCTTTTATAATAGGATTTCTTAATTATAATAACTTAATTATAAAATTTATTATAATACCTTTTTATAATAACTTTAGTATTAAGGTAAATTATATTTACTTATACTTTATATAATATACTACCTTATTTTATTAATAGGTTATATATCTCTTAATATATTTCTTAATATATATTTATAATTTTATTATAATATATATTCTTCTTAAGAGTTTTAATATCTTTATAACTCTAGAATATCTTTATAATAAATTGTTATAATAATCCCTTATAACTTCTTTAATATATAATCCTAATAAGTAAACTTTATTCTTATATTTTAAGAGATTTATATTTAATTATTAACTTCTTAATATCTTTATTAAATTATTAATCTTATAATCCTTTTAAATATTATTTAAAACTTTAGGGGCTTAAATATATATAATTATTATTAAAGTTCTTATTAATATAAGTAATTTAATATCCTCTTATTTTAAGATTAATTTTTTTATAATATCTTTATCCTTTATATAATCTTCTTATTTACTTAGGATATTTACTTAATTATTATCTTTTTTAAGTATATATATAATTTTAAATTTATATTATCCTAGTAATTCTATTTAATAAACTTATTATTAATTTAACTCCTTTATTATTATAAAATTAATAAAATTCTTATAATTTATAAAAATACTTAATTTAAAATAATTCTTAAAATATACTCTTTAATATTAAAGTATATATATTATTATAAGTAATTCTTTATTATATATATAATAATTTAATTTAACTCCTATTTTTTTTAAAAGAAATAAGTAATTAAGTACTACTTTTTATTAATTATTTAATATAAATAAGCTTTAAATATAAGATTTAAAGTATCTATTTTAATTTTAATTAATTATTTAACTTAAAAAGTATAAAGTATTAATAAATTTATATAAATTTATATAAAATTATTTAAATACTTTCTTTTAATTAAAATTTTACTTAAATTTAATATCCTTTTTAATAATATTTATAAATAGGATTACTTTCTTAAAATAGTCTTTTATAAATTTATAATTATAATTTATAAATTTTAAGAAATTCTAGGTATCTTTAATATTATATAACATAAATTATTTAAGTATTACCTTAATCTTTTTAAGGCTTATTTAAATACCTTTTATATTAACTATAAATCCTAGGAATTTTATTAATTCCTTATAAAATTTATATTTTTCTAGGTTAAAATATAATTTAATATAAGTAAGGTATAATAAACCCTCTTATATATATTAAATTTAAATATCTTTATCTTTAAAGTAAATTAATATATTATTAAAATATATAATAATTATTTTATTTAATTATATTTATAAGATATTATTAATTAATACTTAATAAATTATTAATATATTAATAAGTTTAAATAATATTATTAAATATTTATAATAATTATAATATATTTGAAATACTATCTTTTATTCTTTATTATTTTTTATTTAAATTAAATTATAAGTTCTTTAAAGATCTAACTTAATAAATATCTTTATTTTCTTAAGTTTATCTTATAACTTATTGATATTTAATAAAAGATATTTATTCTTAATTATAATATTATTTAATGTTTAATAATTAATATATAACCTTAACTTTCTATCCTTTTTTAATATAAAGAGGATTAAATATCTTATTAATAATTTAAATTCTTAAATAAATTCCTTTTTTAAGTTTTTTTTAATATATTTATATAATATTAAAAGTTCCTTTTTTAAAAATATATAAATTAATTTAAATATTAACTCTTTATTTAATTTAAATAAGATTTTATAATCTTAAAATTAATACTTAAGTAAAGCTTTTATTATTATCTTTTTCTTAAATAGTTATTTCTATTCTTAATATTATTAAAAGATAATAGAAGGTTTATTAATTCCTCTTTTAACTTTAACTTATTAATTTAATTAATCCTTATTAATATTTATTAAATTAAATCCTTTACTTTAAAAGTTATCTTTAATTAAGATTAAAGTTAATTATACTTTAATTAATCTTTAACTTTATCTCTTATCTATTATTATCTATTATTAATATAAGGGGTAGATATTAATAATATTATTGAATTATTTAAATTAATATTCCTTTCTTTTAATTTATTATTAGATTTTATTTCTTTAATTAAAGTATACTTAAAATAATATAATAAATAATTATCTTAATTATATTAAGAATAATCTCCTTATAATATTATTAAATTATAAAGGATAATAAATATATTTCCTTAATTATCTTACTTATTAATAATATTAATAATATTAACTTAGTAATTATTTATAAGTTATAAGGATTTTATATCCTTTAATTAAATAAGCCTACTAATTATATTTAACTTTAAGAAATAAAATTCTTATTAATTTTAAAATTTATTATTATAATAATTTATTAATTATTAACTTTTATTAAGATATTTATATATAATTTATAACTTATAATTTATAGATATTATATTATAAAAATTAAGATATTAATCTCTTTATATTTCCCCTTAATATAAAAGATTACTCTTTTCCTTATTTAAGAAGGAATTTAATAATCTTCTTTTAATATATATACTTCTAGTATTCATTATATAAGTATATATATTATTTTATTAAATAGTTTTCTTTTATATTAATATCTCTTTTAAAATAGATATAAAGATTCTTATATTATTCTTTATTTTAATTAAGGAATTACTTTTATTCTTATTTTATTATAAGGTATTAAGTATACTTTATCTTATTATAATTCCTTTAATTAAGATTTTAATATGTAAGTATTATTAATATTTATCTTTTATAAGTCTAAATTATTTAATATATCTTATAATAATTATTTATATATGTATTCTAATATATAACTTTATATTTTAAGTAATATAAATTATTATAATATTTTATAATTAATAATTTATTTAAAGTTTTTTTTAATAAGATTCTAGTTTTATCTTTTCCTTTAAGTTATTATTAATTTAATCTTAAGATATAAAGGTATAAGATTTAAAGTTATTTAAGGATTTTATTAATGAATTATTAATCTTAAAATCTTCTTAATTTAAATCTCCTTTATTTATTTTTTATCTTTATTTAAGTAAGTCCTTTTAAATCTTATTATTATTATTTAATTTAAATTTATATAATCTTTTTAAAATCTTAAGAAGCCTTCCTTTAATTTTATAAATATTCTTTTCTTTAATAAGAACTTTCTACTTTAAGTTTAAGTATTATTATTAAATTTTATAAAGATTATCTTTTGATAAATTAAATTTATTAAGTAAATCTTTTATAATTTTATTTAATTCTTTATTATTATACTTTATATTAAATAAATCCTTTAAAGGTTTATTACTTATAATTAATACTCTTTATAATATATTTAATTATAATTATTATATTATATTTTTTAATTTTTAATTTTTAATAATATAGCTTAGTTCATTATAATTATAATAAGTTATTACTTTTTTACCTTTATTTTATTACTTTTTACTCTTAAATTTATTTTTATATTATATTATATAAAGTTTTATAAGTATTAAGTTATAAGAATCTTTTAAGACTTTAAATTTATTATTAAAGCCTTTTATAATAAATCTTAATTATCTTAATCTTATAATTCTATTATTATAATAATTATTTATTATTTATTTATAAAGCTTATTATTAATCTTAATTATAATTAATATAAGAGCTTGTAAATTATTAATTTATACTTTAATATATATTAATTTATCTTTAATATTATCTCTTAATCCTTATTAATATATTATTATAAATATATTATTATCTTACTTAATCTTAATAAAATACTATTAAAATTATATTAAGTATTCTATTATTAACTTTTATTAACTTAAATATTAAATAATATATATTATTATAATACTTTTATTAGAAGGTTTAAATACTTATTAAATTTTAATATAAAAGAATATAAAGCTTTTTATTTATTACTTAATATCTTTATTTTCTTTTTTATTAGGTTTTTTTAAGAATTATTTAAGGAAAGGTATAATTTACTTTTAAACTTATCCTCTTATATATATTATAATAAATATTAATTATTATTAAATTTATATAATATATTTATTAAATTTAAAATATAATTAAAGTTATATAAGCTAATCCTTAAGTTTATCTTTATTATTATAATATAAATTAGGTTTAATAACTTTAATATTATCTTTATTATTATTAAATAAAGGATATTAAGTTCTTTATTTACTTAAGATAAGATTCTATCTTAAAATATTTATCTTAAGAATATTTAAAATATTAAGATTCTCTTAATCTTTAAATCTCTTAAGGATTTAACTCTTAATTAATCTAATTAAGTCTTATAAAGAGGAGTATTAAAGGTAGAGTAAAAATAGGCTTTATTAAATTAAATTAATATTAAATAATACTTAATACTTAAATATTAATTTTTATATATTTAAGAGATACTATAAGTTAAATATAAAATTCTTATATATTATAAAAGTAATATTATTATATAAATAAATGAATTTATATTAAGATTCATTAACTTAATTAACTTAACTAGTATAACGCACGTTAGAGTATAATATAATATACTTACCTAGTATATATAGACGAGTATAGTATTACTTAGCAAGCTAAGATACTAAGTAATACTATTACTTAGCGGGCTAAGACACTAAGTAGTACTATTACTTAGGGGGCTTAGTAGCTAAGTAAACTAAGTATTACTCTTAGTATAAATCTTATATATCTATATAGATAGTAATATTTCTAATAGATAGGAGCTTTATACTTAACTTATATTATAATCCTAGATATCTCCTAAGTACTAAATATAATACTTTATATTAGACCTATTTAGATAAAGCTTATTTATTTATATCCTTAATACTCCTTTTTAAGAGAACTAATTATAGGTCTACCCTCCTTAGAATAAATAGAACTATAATACTTTAAGTATCCTTAAGATAAGTACCTTAAGAAGTACAGACCCCCTCTTAAGTAATTAAGGTTTATAACGCCTAACTATAGACAATAAAGACGGACCTAAGGTTACTAAACCTAACTTATATTATAGTAAAAGAGAGAAGTTAAAAGACTAATTTATATAGCTTTAGCTTTACTTCGCCTTTAATAGATCAGCCTTACTAGCTATTTAATAGCCCGCCTTTACTATTACTTATATAAGAGGATGAGTATAAAAGTAGGTTTATCCTTCTCTTAAGAAATACCTTAAAGATAAAGATAATAAGGATAACTAAAGTATTAAATAGTAGATAGAGAGTTTCGCACGATTTCACGTAGAAATTCGACGAGTTTTTAGTCCCTTAAATAAAACTAAGGTAGTAATACGAGTTATTTAATATCTATCTTAAAAGAAATCTACTACTAAATATTCTACGCAATTTTAATAGTATATAATAAAGATAGATTAGGATAATAATACTCTAATAACTATATACCGCCGCGGATTAAAATTTAACGTTAAGGAAGAACTTATATAAAGTAAAATATAAATCAAGGATCTTAATACTCTTATAATAAAGGTTATAAAGGTTGATAATAAGCTTTATAAGTTAATAATAAAGAAATAATATAATAGTAGGACGTCTAGAATAGGATAGTTAGGAATATTTTCTAGTAATAGCTATAATAAGAAATAGTTCTAACCCCGCGACCTATATAGATATATACCTATAGAACTAGACTTCACTTAAAAATAAGATAAGGGAAAATCTAGGAGTAAGAAGTAGTAAAAAGAAAGGGGTAAGAAAGTAATAACCTATTATAGCTATAATAAACCGGGCTACTTCGCTAGAGATTATAGGACGAAGAATATAGTATTACGTCTATAATTAAATATATTAAAAAGAGTTCTATATATAAAACCTCTTAATAATCTAGAAAAATATAACTCCGATTTACCTCCTAAATAGGTTAAGGTAGGGAAACTAAAGGAAGTTATAAAAGATAGATACTATTTTAATATTATTTAAAAAGTGCCTCATTTTATTAGGAATCTATTAAAGGGATAGATATCATTTTAAGATATTAATAAAAGAATTAAATAATACCTTATTTAGAAGGGATATAGAGACTTAGAACTTAAAGAGTTTTTATAATATATAATTGATAATATCTAGGATAATATAGAGCGGTTACGATAATAACTCTAAGATATCTAAGATAGAAGGATAGAGTTAGAATCTTTAAATAATAGTAAGGTTCTAGAGTATAGCTTAGAATATAGATAAGAAGATTAAGAGAGCTTAAAAGAAGAAGTACCGCGCTATAAACTAAATATAAGGATTTTAAATAACTCTTAACCTTACGCTACCGCATTATAAGGATTAAGTAAAGGAAAAGATTCTAAGAAAATATAAAATAATAAGCTTTATATTAAGGACTATCGATTTAACTTAATATACCCGTAGTATAGCGTTATATATTAGACGGCTTATATAGATAAGTATTATAGATACTATTAGCCCGCTTAAAGGAAGATCGGTAGGGATATAATTAAGATAATATATAGGAATATATAATAGGAAAACTACTATAATAATAGTTATAACTAGTATCTAATTAGAAAACGTAGGAACCTATAATTCCTAAGGTTATCTAAAGGATAGTATAATAGTATTTAAGGTTAGCTAGAGTAACGTCTAGATATAACGGATTACTATTTAATAGAATAGTATACTTATAGATATAATAGGTATAGAAAATATATACGCTAAAAGATATAGAGTAGTTTTCTCCCTAAATAAGGAAAAGAGTAATCTCTTATATTATAGGAAGATATAGGTAGATTAATATATTAATCTTAAAATAGTTCCTATATACTACTTAATACGATATATATATAAATATACCGGTATTAATTAATAGTTAATGAATTATTATAATAATAGATTCTAGAGTAACTAGGAATTTTACCTCTTGAAACTTAGTATAGTTAATAGGCCTACTAACTCGAAAAAAGAAGGACTAGTATAACTTATAAATAGCCGATAGGTTAACACTATTAATAGGGAGAATAAATAAGGAAATATACTTATTATATATAATAATTTAACGCTATTATAAGGGACTAACCTTTAATATTATTAGGATAGCTACTTATTATATCATTTTAACAATACCTTAATTAAAGAAATATAACCTAGTAATTAATTAAGAGAAAGGAGTACTTATATTTATAAATACTAGAGACGTTACTAGTATATAACCTATACGCCGATAGTAGATAATAGTAGATAAGAAATAGAATTAAAGACTAGTTAAAGCTTATATTACTTTAATTTTAAATAAGGATAACCTTATACGAGGGTCTAACTTAGTATATACTAGTAAGGGTTAGTAGGGTAAATAAGCTAGAGTTAATAAAGGAAAAGATAAACCTCCTAATATCCCTTTAAAGTATAGAAAGTACGTAGCTCTATTTAAGAAAGAATTAATAATAAAAGCGTTACTTAGATACTAACCTTAAGATTATAAGATTAAACTTAAATTAGGGAAGGCCCTAATATTTAGATTAATTTATATACTTTTAGAAAAGGAACTTAGTATATTTCAGGAGTATATTAACGAGAACCTTAAAAAAGGATTTATTTAAGAATCTAAATTATTAATAGGTTATCTAATCCTCTTCACGCTAAAGAAGGATAGAAAGCTTAGGCTATATATTAATTATTAAAAGCTAAATAATATTACTATTAAGAACTAATATCCCTTACTAAATATTAGTAAGTTATAGGATAGACTCTCTAGGATAAAGATATTTATAAAGCTTAACTTATAAGGAGCTTATAACTTAATTAGAATAAAGGAAGGTAAAGAATAAAAGACTATATTTAAGACTCGCTATAAGTATTATAAGTACCTAGTTATACTATTTAAAATTATTAATATATTAGTAACCTACTAAATACTTATTAATAATATAGTTTAAGCTTAGCTAGATTATTCGGCGATAGCTTACCTTAATAATATATTAATTTATTCTAAGAATAAGGGAGAGTATATTATATATATATAGGACGTTCTTTTATACCTATCATAGGCGGGACTTCTCCTTAAACTAGAGAAGTGCGAATTTTATAAAGAATTAGTAGAATTCCTAGGATTTATAGTAAGTACTATAGGCATTTAAATAAGTCCTAAAGAAATTAAGCGATATTAGAATAGCCTATATTATATAATATTAAATTAGTCTAGAGTTTCTTAGGATTTATTAAAGGATATTTAAGGAAGGCACTCCTACTTATAGATATTATAAAGAAGGAAACCGGATTTTAATAAGAGTTAGCCTAGAAGTAATTATTTAAAATATTTAAGTAGGCTTATATTAATCTACTAGTACTCTATACCTTTTAAGTTAATAAACTAGTATATATTAAAATAGATACCTTAGACCTTATAATCAGCGCCTATTTATCTTAATAATAAGATATTAAGAGTAAAATAGAATTATAATATCTATAATAAAGAACTACTTAAAGTAGTATATATACTTTAGAATTAAAGAGTATATATAGAAAGTTATTTAGAACTTACTATCTTTATAGATTATAAGAATCTCCTTAACTTTATAATAATAATGGAGTTAAATTAAAGATAGGTCCATTAATTAGAATTATTAGGATAGTATAAGTTTAAGATACTATATACCCTTAAAAAGGATAATAGCTAAGTAGATACCTTAAGTAGGCGAGCTAACTATATAGATTCCAAGGATATTATAAAGAAACTAATTCTTAAATAAGAAAAGGACGGATTACTAGTATTAATATAGAGTTTAGTAGCTACTATATAAGTTATAATTTAAGATATATCTCTAACCTTAAGGGAAGGCTATATTAATAATAATCTAGTTATAACGCTATAAAATTAATAACTAGGATAAGAACTACTTTAATATAAGAGAAGAATATACTTACTTAAGAAGTATATTAAAGAGGTAATTAGGGATTATTATAATAATCCTATAATTAGGTATCTAAGAGTATCTAAAATAATGGAACTCCTTTAATAAATATACGCGATACTATGAATACGCACGTACGTTAAGAAATATATCAAGGAATATATTTACTATTAATAGAATAAGTCCGCACGCTACGCTAAATATAGGTAAATTTAATTTATACTAGTTCTAGATATATTATAAAAGGATGTTACGATAGACTTTATTATTAAACTATTAAAATTAAGGGATCTAATTATAAAAGACGTCTTTAACTTAATTATAATAATTATTAGTAAGTTAATAAAGTACGCTATTATAATTCCTTATAAGGAAACTTATAAAGTAGATTAATTAGGATATATACTTCTTAATAAATTAATAAGGGATTATAATATACCTAAATCTATTATATTAGATAGAGATAGACTCTTTATATCTTATTATTAAAAGACTCTAATCGCTATAATTAGAATTAAATTATAAATATTAACCGCCTACTACTTAAAGACGGATAGTTAGATAGAATATATAAATTAGATAATAGAAGTATACCTAAGATACTACGTTAATTATAAATAGAATAACTAGGTCTTACTACTCTTAATAATATAATTAATATTTAATAATAAAAGATTAGATATTATATAGCTATTACTATTCTTTATAAATTATAAATAATACGCGAATCTATTTCTAAAGCCGCGAGAAGGCTTAAAGGTAGAAAAAGTAATAATATTAGCTTCTAATATAAAAAGACTATATAGCGAGATATAATAGACGATTAATAAGATTAATACGAAGACCTAGAATAGGATAAATAAGAAAAGAAAAATATATCCTTAGCTAAAGAGGGGGGATAAGGTTTACTTCTATATAAAAAATCTAAAAAGTAAGAGATTAAATAAGAAACTAAACTATATTAAAATTAAACTATTTTTAATTAAGTAATTAAAGAGTACTATTAATTATAAGCTATAGTTACTACTTAATACTAGAGTATACCTAGTATTTTATATCTCTTTATTAGAACTAGCCGGCTTCTAAATACCGTTTTAGGAAGACTAGAAGTTTAAGGCTAAGACTAAAGAATATAAAGTTAAGAAAATCCTAGAATAAAGAGATTAGGAATACTTTATTAAATAAAAGGATTATAATAAGTTAGAAAGTACCTAGGAACCTATTAAATACTTTTAAAACTACTAGACGCTTCTACGATAGTTCTATTAAGTAAAAAACCTAAGGTATTCTAATTAAACTTATCTTTTAAAATAAGTTATTCAGAATTAATATTAAAGAGAAAGTCCTCTAAAGAAGGACTATTAGCGAGATTCTCTTTTATCTCTAGATTAATAATATTCTAGAGCTCGCCCTTAACTAGCTCTTACCTCTTCTTTTCTAACTAGTTTACTTCCGCTTAAAGGCGGGACTATTTTACGAGCGCCTTATAAGCCTTGACTAACTTTTAGTTTTATTAATACTTAAGATGAAGCTATTATTCCCTAGAGAACGGAGCTAAATTATATTAATACCTTATATAAATATATTCTACGTACTTTATTAATTACACTTCTACCCGATACTTCTCTAGATACTTCTAGTCTACGTAATACTTATATACCCGTATATTTTTAAATAAGTAGCTAAGCTTATTAATTAAAACTTTCCGGCGGATAGAAGATATTAGTTTAAGATAACGCTATATAAGTATTAAGTATAAAGGATAGAAGGTTTCTTAAGATAAGAAATTATAAAGAGGGGACCTAATATAACGTACGTTAGAGTATAATATAATATACTTACCTAGTATATATAGATAAGTATAATATTACTTAATAAGCTAAGATACTAAGTAGTACTATTACTTAGTAGGCTAAGATATCAAGTAATACTATTACTTAGGGGGCTTAATAGCTAAGTAGACTAAGTATTACTCTTAATATAAATCTTATATATCTATATAGATAATGATATTTCTAATAGATAGGAGCTTTATACTTAACTTATATTATAATCCTAGATATCTCTTAAGTACTAAATATAATACTTTATATTAAATCTATATAAATAAAGCCTACCTATCTATATCCTTAATACTCCTCTTTAAGAGAACTAATTATAGGTCTATCCTCCTCGGAGTAAGTAGAACCGTAATAACTAGCTTAACCCTTAAGCTCCTTAAGCCTCTTAAGTAATAGCTTAATTATTTAGCCTTATTTAATACTTAAGCCTACTCGCTTAGTTTAGTATACCTATTAAACTAATACTTAAAACAGCTAGATTTTTTAAGGTTTATAAGTTTATTAGTATACTATATTAATACTCTATTATATAAGTATTTAGGAATAATAGTAATAATATTACTATAGGAGTAGACTAAATACTTAAGCCTATTAATAAATATATAGACGTTATAATATATAATATATCTTCTAGTATTAATAGTTTAAGAATTATTATTAGGAGTCTTCTTATTAATATACTTAGGATTAAAAAAACTAATATCTTTTAGCTTTAATTTCTTAATATTAATAAGGATAATATTATTATAATATTACTCCTACTACTATTCTATCTCTTACTATTAAAACTATTATAGCTAATCCTTTTACTTTCTCTTATTATTAGTCTTATTTAGATTAAGTATCTTAAATAAGGAATTAAATTTAGTATTAATTTCTACTATTATATTTTACTAATTAAGTATATTAGTAGTATTAAGGTAGGTAGTTAGAGAGTATACTTATTTAGGAGAGAAACTAGATAAAATTATAAGCTTAACGAGCTTTTATCTCTACTATTATCTAAGTTCTCTAAAGAATTCTTGTTTTTAGTAGGAAGATTACCTTTAGAATAGATTTAATAAGATATACTCTTAATAGGCCTAGTGAAAGGATTAATATATAATTAGTTAGATAGAGACTTAGGAAGTATAAGTATTAATAGAGAGGTAAATTAGGTATTAAGGTAGATATATAGCCTAGGAAGTATAGGCGCTAGTAAAGGAGTAATATTTTATCTATTCTTATAGTAATAGTCTTATATATAGAGGCGTTAATATAATAGTAAGTGGAAGCGATTAAGGAGTAGTACTATACCTAGGTATTACTACTATTTATTAGAATAATAATATAGATATATTATATAATAGATAATAATAATAATAATAATAATATAACTATATATATAGTTATAGTTATAGGTAATATATATATATACTAAGTAATCTATACTAAGACTTAGTTATATAACTAGAGTTATACTATAATATAAAGAGTATATATATTATATACTTATTATATACTATATAATTGAATACCTTATACTCTATATTATATTAATATATAGAATAGGTATTATTTTCCTTATAACCCCTTATATATAATCTAATTAACTATGAACTTAATATTATACTAGTCTCTCTAGCTTCTCTAGCCTCTTATATTCTTACTATACTATATTCTTATCCTTTATAAACTCCTTCTATCCTATCCCTATCTCTATCTCTATTCCTATTCCTATCCTTATCCTTACTATATCTCTTCTATCCTTCCTATAAACTTAATACTCTCTCCTCCTTCTTTCTATCCTAATACCTTACTAATACTAACCTACTAATCTACCTTCTACCTCCTACCTCCTACCTCCTACCTTCTACCTCCTATATCTTAAATACTATCTACTATCTACTAACCCCTTTAAACAACGTATATATATAGCTAGATCCTATTCCTAAATAAAAACTATAAACTCTAATAAACTCTAACTATATAAACTCTTATAAACTTCTAAACTCCTAAACTCTAACTAACTCTAATCCTCTCTCCTTCCTATTAAGTATAGATATATATATACTTATTAAGCTTAACTATACTAATATATATATATTATACCTATCCTCTATCCTCTTACCTTAATATATTAACCTACTAAACTACTTATAACTATATCTAAAAAGCTAGGATCCTAAATATAAATATTATAAATTAATATAAGTTTAAATTATAACTTTTTTATAATACTAGAAAAGATTAATACTTAATTTATATATCTATTTAATATAGTAGTAAAATAGATAATAGTATAATAAACTCTAACTATAATAGTAAGTAAGTAAGGATATATACTTATTAAAACTAACTACGCTAATATAAACTCTAATCCTTCCTCCTTCCACCTTAATATACCTACTAACAACTGTATCCAAGACCCCTAGTCCGAAAAGCTAGGGTCCTAGACTATAGAAATACTGTAAATAAAAGCTTAAATTATAACTTTTTTTTAATACTAGAAAAGATTATACGTAATTTATAATATGATTAGAATTTAAACGTTGGTAATTAATTATATAAGGACCTTTTATGTCTATTCAGTATAGCAGTAAAGGGATGAGAGCATGATGGCGTGTAAGCTGCGACGGAAACACCAATCTCGCATGGGTCTACAACAATGTGCGAGACGAAATGTAAGCGACGAAAGGAATCAAGGCAAGATATGTAAACTCTGGCTTTTGTCTTTGTCTAATGGTAATGTCCAAAGCCATCAAGCTCACAGACTTAGGGCTTTTTTCTAAACATACAATCGTAAAGCCATAAAAGCCTTCCTCCGTTGCTCGACTATTATTATTACCGCAATGCATGAACCCAACCATGGTCAATTAGACTGCAAGACGTCACTCAACCTGCCATGTAGAGACCAAGTGCCACGATATGTGGATTCAGCATCGAAGTATTGAAGGGCGTGACGAATAAGTCAAGGTCTGTGAGCATGACAGCCATGGTACCGTTAATGACACCATCATTGCTGTAGACAAAGCCCTCTGGCTGGAAGGTGTAGCCAGTATTGCTGCCAGTGAGTGTGAGCGGGCTGTAGGCTGTTTTCAAGTCAGTTTCATGCCCTCAAAGGTCGGAAAGCAAGGAACTTACTTAGATTGAGTTGCTGCGACCAGCCGACATATTTAGGAGCACCGGCACTTGTAGAGGTCACATAGGAGTTGTTAGGACCGACGGCCTGACCTGGTGAATCCCAAGAAAGCAGGATCTGCTTGCCAGCAAATGACAGCGGCTCAGTCTTGTTGTGGCCAACGGCTGGGCCACATCCGTAGCCAACAGCGGTGACATTCTGGCATGACCCGGTAGTGAGATTGGAGATGGATGGATCGGCGACACGGGGGCCGACCTGCTCGCTGCCGTCTTGAGCGGTGTCATTTGGCGAGTAGCGGTTGATGTTGGGGTTGTTCAGGATGTGGAGGACGGGAAAGTTCTGCCATGCCAGACGAGTCTGGTTCTCAGGGCAGTAGCTGATGTAGGGAGCGAGCATAGACCACGCCCATGACTGAGGCCAGCCGTTCTCGAAAGACACATCCATTGGAGTCAATCCGCTCATTTGGCGGAAGATCAATTGCTGACGAGCTTCGGTGGCGATTGACTGAGCCAAGAGCTGGCCGACCTCTCGAGCGTCGAGATGGTTGATGAACCCCCAGACGCCCGACTCGCCGAAGCGGGTTAGACGCTGCATGAAGTCGAGCCACTCACGGACAGTGTTGTATGGGTAATTGTAGTAGCACTGCTTCGGCGCTCGCTCACCAAGCATATTGGTCAGGAGGGTTGCGTGATCGGTTTCTTGGTCTGCCATGAATTCGATCAGGGATTGGTATTCAGGACCCAGGCCAGCAGCGAGCAGATCCTCCTGGGAGAACCTTGCAAGACCATCGTGAAATAGATCCAGCTCGATCCATTCTTGGTACAAGCCTGTCGAAAAGTCAGCAAATGCTCTATTCAACAGTCATAGTTGTGTTTTGACGTACCTAGGGCGATTGATTCGAAATCAAAGTCGCTATTGACCATGTATCTCGGCAGCGTCCCGTTGGTGCCCAGTCCACCTGCAGGTGTGTATGGGGCTGGGAATGGGTTGAGGGGAACGCCTGCAGAGTTGTAGTAGGTCGCTGTCGGGTTCGGTGGTTTGGGATCGATCGACGCAGCAAGAGTGGTTGGGCCAGGGACGGCACCAGTGGTGGTGGGGGTGCCAGTGTATGGACCGTGGAAAGAGGCGCTGGTATAGCCATTCTCCTCCACCACAATGGGGTAGACTGGGCCTGCAGTGCTCTGGGGGGCGTACGAGACCTGTGAGTCGGGTCCGAACGAAGTCACCTGTGGGGCTGGAGCAGCGAAGACTGCTGGAGCCAGGGCCAGAATGGCAGTGACAATCTGGGGAGAGAACATCTTGGTGTGTGTGAGATGTTTGCAAGACTGGCTATGCCTGTGATGTGACGGATGCGAGGTGAGAAATCTTCAATCGAGGCTGTCAGCGTATGGTAATATATGGCTGAAGTGGCGAACATCACTGCTCATGCTTCTAGCTCCTACAACGCGTAATGCTTGCTCTGGAGCTGCACCGAGTGACCGAAGGCAGGAACTCCCGAGCCTTCGGACTTCGGCCATTGCTGAGGTCATGCACTGTTCAGACAATGCACCAATGAGCAGCCTTTGAGACATTGGGATGGAGCCTTTGACTTCTGTATACGCGGCTCTTGCAGCTGGACACGCTTAGAAATGCTGTGGGTGAGCTCCATGATGCAAGGGGATAGCACTATCGAAAGCTTCCGTAGCTACCCATGTCATTCACCTGCCTCCCAGCTCTTTCAAAGATCCAATCAGACGAGTTGAATTACTCTGGACGGCTTGCCATTGGATGTGAAGATGTTGAAGATGCGGAAGTCGCGGCAGTTGCAGATGCAGATGAGATCTTCTTCGGATCATTCTCCACAGCGCGCTTCCGCAATGATCGACTCATGATGTCATTCCACCCATATTGTCCGGAGGCTCGGCTGCACTAGCCATTTGTCCCCGGAGCCTCCTCGGTCTCAATCTTCCAGGATGTATAGGAAGGTATCCTCTCAACTCTCTCGACCGCTTCCCTCTGGATTGTATGTGGGCGTCGCTCTGCTGATACTATTGATCGACATTCATGCCTTCACTTGACTGCTCCACGATCTTC
>JAABUL010005394.1_pt1 | contig 15959 bp, 22 predicted proteins | sample 5559151 | NCBI WGS metagenome assembly JAABUL01 (sample SAMN10711876, study PRJNA513368) | rock metagenome | isolation source: Antarctica rocks | place: Antarctica: Victoria Land, Pudding Butte sud | reverse complement strand
ATCCGCAAGGCCTAGAAGAGGCGAGTGTCCACGTTGTTGGGATGTAGGATATGGGATATGTGATATGTGATAGTATCCCTTCTATCACTATCGCCCTGGTGAGGTGCATTTAAGCGAGGTGGATTTAAGCTCTGCCTCTGCCTCTATTTTGTTATTATTATTTGCGATGCACCTACAACATACACATATACATCCCCCCCCATCTCCCCCATCTCCCCAACCAACACAAGCACCAAGCCCCAACCCACCCCCACCCCCCACAATCCCTCGTCAAAAACACAAAACACAAAACGCACATCCCTCTCAAGCCAAGAACCACACCATCTCAAAGGCGGAAATTGATCCGTAGGAGGCAGCGGGTAGCGTATTTCTCCCTGGGGCTTTCGTAGTAGTTGGGTGATGCGATGTGTGTGGGAAGCTAAGGTAGATGATGGGGGGAGTGCGGTGTGGGTAGTAGGAGGATTTAAGGAGTGTGATGCCGGATGGCAGATGGAGGGTTTGTGGGAAAGGGGGGGTCGAGTGAGGTCTGTTGCGTTTCAAAAGATTGAAACTATGAAAGAGCAGAGGATAGGAACGTTCAAAGACAGGCAAGGCAGAATGAAAGCATGAGTGTCAATGGAATGGAGAAGGAAAAACAGGCGAGGCTGCAACGGAGAGAAGATTTGTAGGGTATGGAGTGTGATGGTCTGATTGAGATCCGAGTTTACGACGCAGTCGGAATATGGGATAGCTACCTAATAGAGAGCGCGGTTATGTTGGGACTGAGCCGAAAATAGCACACACCCGTGCAACACAGCATTGGAATCGGACTCCATAACTTACGCCGCGCAGATCCATATTTCAGAAGAAAGGAAAATGCAAATATCTTCGTCTATCTGTGGTATCTAGCTCGTAAACGACACATTTCGATATTTCCCAGCCTTTTCTCTCATAGATCGTTTCGGGAAAGGACAGTAACAGTGTAATTCATCATAGCCAACGCCCCATTGTCTAACAAATTGGTATTGTGGTATCGTGCAGTTGCTATCCCAAAATAAAGACTAAGAAACAGAGCTGCTTGCAAAGTTCGCTTTCAGGGGGTATTTCTTTTCGCATCATAGCCAGCCATTCGTGACAACCGAACAAAGTACGCAAGTGATCTGAAGAAAGGAAAAGCTTGGGTATTCGGTAAAATGGGGACTTCAGCGAGGTGGCCCAATAGGCGCCGGGTATGAGTTTGTAGAATGAGAAGTGCTAGGACGTCCGCTGTCGAAAGAAGCGCGGGGGTCGTGTCGCGGCGTCATATCCCCTGGGGATTGAGCTATGGGGACTATGCCGAATGCGCCGTTCAGTTTGTGCTCCGACTTATTCTCGAAACGAAGTGGCCAGCCATTATGGCCTTCCTCTTCGGGAAGATTGACCCCACTGTCGTTCCATGGATTGCGATATCCGCTATCGCGGGATTCCATGGAGACGAGCGATGCGCGGGAGGCATTGGAAGAAGCGTGCCTGAAGAGGGAGCCGGTGCCGGGGGAGGAGGACTGGTTCTTGCGGCGGTCGAGGAAGGAAGAGATGGAGGAAATGCTGCCAGGTTTGCGAATCTTGCCGAACAAGGAGCCGCGGTCGCTCGCATCATCACCAAAAGTGGAGCGAGTTGGAGAGTCGGTGCCGAGGGGCGCTGGAGCGTTTTGAAGTAGCTTGGAATCGAAAAAGGGTAGAGAGTCTTCGAACGAATCGGATTTTGGTCTTGGTATGGCGCCTTTGACCGTTGTTGCGTCCAAGCCGTATGGGATAAGCCGGGAAACTAAGAAATCAATGGCATCCTTGAGACCGCCAGCATTGTTGCGAGTATAAGCAAGGAAAAGCCGCTTCTCCCTTGTGTCGGACTCCTCGGGTGGCTCAGAATCGTGGCGAACGTCTAGGTCGACCTCGTACTGGCTCTTGAGCTTGTGTTGCACTTCTGACCTAAATTCGTTTGACTTCAGGAAGTCGCGGAGCGAGGCAGTCGCAGGAAGCACTAGCTCGTGGCTTTCGGGGACCATGCCCTTCACGGTATCAGTGGATGGTCATTTGCATGACCAAAGGGGAGACAAACCAGGAACTCATCAACGGCCTGGGGCACCTGGTACTCCGGGCCAGAGATTGTGACTACATCACTTGCCATCTCGGTGCTGGGAAAGTCGATCTTGCAATTCCATTTCTTTTCGAGCTCGTCAATCTCATTCATTCGACCGATGAGTTCTCTATGGTACAAACGATTGATGACGACCGTCTCGGACACGAATTCTGCGTCCTTGAAAAAGCACCAGAACATGTCAGTCCGGTGATGCTGGCTCATATGGAGAGCCAAGGGGATGATCCTCCGCTTCTTCCGGATCTTCGGGTTGACCTACGACTTTCTCCACCATGTCCATAATCTCCTGTTTCACCAAGTCTAAGCTCTGTGCGTTGCGTGCAGGCGTACGGCAGATGACATTGTCGACCTTGATATCATCATCCTCCTTTCCGATACCGCCGCGGTCCATAGCATTCGAGAATTTGACAAAGACGGAGTATTTCTTCATGATTCGTTGTATGTGCTGGCCGCCTATCCCAATGATGCGCTTGTGGTATTGATCGGGCACATGAAATGAAATCGAAGCTGGCATCTCTTGTTCAACAAGGTCCAATCCGTTTCTCGTGGCCTCGTACTGTGCACCGCAGACGTCAATGTAGAAGTTGTACTCGTTGAAGCCATCGAAGATGATCTGCACGTTGCCTTCACAAAACGTTAGCCGTGTTGCAAAGTCCATAGAGTGTGCACCTACTTTGGCCCATGATCTTGTTTATCTTGCCGTTTTTCTTTCCACTGACAAACTCCTTGTGCTCGTTGGCAAGCTCGATCTTGACACGAATCTGGTATTGCGCGCGCTTGACAAAGGGTATCTGGTGGATTACCATCATGGCGGCTTTGACTGCGTCGTCCGATCCGTTAATGGAGAAAGTAAGCTTATCGAAGCCAACCTCAGCTCCGGAATTTGTACATATGTCCGAAAGCATGGTGCGAATGTCAGCCGGCGATGGAGCCCTCATGGCAGCCGTTTGCGCAGATTCGGGCAGCATGAGCCACCATGATGCACCGTAGAATTGACCAGCCTAGGTATCATCAGTATTTGTGGCGGCGGGTGAGCTCGGATCGATCCTTACCAGTGCCATGATCTCGCGAACAGTTCGTTCCACATGCAAAATCTCAGTACCTTGGACCCTGATCAAGCCACGTTGGCCACCAAGCTGAGGGAACAAGACGTAAGATCCATTCGTCTCCATCACCTTACGAACTTTATCAAGCCGATCGAGAAGTATGCTATCAATTTTGTGCACCGAAACCATGACGTCCTTAACGTAGCATTTGGTATTGAGTATGAGCTCGTGTAGCTTCTTCTTTGCCATGTTGATGCAGTCTTGATTGTCTCCAGTGATAAAGACCTCGTCTTCGCCTCTTCGATGTGCGCCAGCAGGTGTGTAGCCGTAAATCCGCGGGAATGGTGGAGGGAAGTAGATGGCAGTATTCGACGCAGCCTCGATAAGACGTATGTTTTTTCGAGTCCGGCCACAGATGACGGAATGTAAGGATAGCTCGAGCCTCATAATATCAACGGTGCGGTGTAGCTGTGCTGTGTGAACAACTACCCTCAACCACCAAACATGACAGGGGAGCTTACAACTTTGTCTATCATGATAAGCACACGCGTCTTCGCATGCTCAGAGCTTTCCGGATCGCCGTAAACTGCAATTCGTAGCCTTTGTGCGAAACGTTGATCGCTGCCATTGCCATAATTTATCGGTGGGCCCTCTGGGTCGGCATGTTTAGGGTCGAGGAGGAAGATGTCTGTGCCAGTAAATTTGGCGACGTCGTCTAGATGTTTGAGGACTTCTACCCGTATGCTATTCATATCTTGGGTAATGACAAGATTTGTGTCGATGTCCACGACAGCACATTTCTGTTCAGCTGTCAGCATTAGGATAGCCCAAGTGCGATGTGTCCTACCAGCGCAATTGGCGTCTCGTTCAATATCTTTGCTCGCATCTTGTGGACTGTCTCAGCATCGCCAGAAACGCAGACGTTCGTCACGAGACCTTTGAGAGGTCTTCGTTGTAGTGTAGGTATCGACTTTGGCTCCGCCGAGGTCACAGTAGCTTCCATTCGGCCTGGATTTCCTTCTGTCAAGACCCGACAAAACCTCCTCAGCTGCTCGACATTCTGATGGTGGACCGGCAGCTTGTGTATGGGCGTGTCCTCGTCGGTACCCTCAGGGAAAGTCCATCGCTCCAAGGCTTTTGGGCTCGCATGTAGTATTTCCTCGACATCGGGACCAATCAAGCTTGAAGCGAATGGCACATTGAAAGACAAGTTGACCATGGTGTCAGCAGGCGTAAGCGGGGACATAGGTTGGCTGTTGGTCAACGAAGGTCGCTTGATGGGCTGAGGGATCGGGAGGTCCATTTGATTCGGCCTGGAGGACATCAAGCCGGCCGGCGTCATCTTCTCCAGACCATGGCGAGCCTGGCCGGTGATGTTACTGAATCTCTGCATCTTCAGACACCTCAGCTACTTCGACTCGACGACCTCCCCTTCCGGCGCCGCTTCCTAGTCGATTGAGTAGGACAAGGGGCATCTGGGTGGGAAAATGCAAGTGGAGCTGAAGAGGGCAGGTCAGAGGAATCCAGATGAGTGATAGCTTAGCGCGAAGGTGGGTGCAAGGTTTCAGTGAAGAACGCGAATCAGGTTCCGAGGGTCCAGTTCTGGGCAGTGCTCTAGGGCTGATCATCCAACATTGCTTTTTGGCCCCCCCCCCAACTCACTTCTGACACAACCGAGATCATTGAATTTGAGAGCCTTGCAGCTTGATTGACGGCTTTGAAATGGCCTGTAGATTCATCTCTCTATCGGAAGAGACATCGATTCTGCGAAGAGTGAAGAACGAAGCTCTATCCTTCCTCGAGCGCCGCCGGAGATAAGGTACGTCCTGTACTCCGATGCTTCGGCGACTGGATGCCCGTGGATGCCGTACTTGCCGTTAGGACTATTCTACATTTGTCATGCATCTCTACGGTGTACCACATCATGCATTGATGTTGGACACTTTGTTGGAGGATCGGTCATAGCGAAGTGATATGGAGAACATTTGGTACAGTGGAAGTATTGTTGGTACAATTAGTGTCCTTAACAATCATCGCACGCTCCGCACTCCATCCATCTCTATCTATCCATACCTCGCTTGCATGGTGAAACAGTTATGACGCACAATAATGCAAATGCCCTCGTAAGGATAGAGTACAAACGAAAACTCCCCCCCGATTATCCAGCTCACATTCGCTGCATGGTCCTCTTGCCTCCACTGCTTGGGGCTTTGTAAAGCACACTGTCCTCCTGCATCTCCTCAATGTAACCTCGATCTTGGATCGGAGCTTGATATGGATACCTGTTCCCATTGTATCCTCCATTTTGCTCTACAGGTACGTACTCATACCTTTCTGCAGGAGGGCCCGTTTGTCGTACATGTTCAGGGCCCGGACGTACACTGACGTGGCGAGTTCCCTGCCTTCCGGGCTCTTGAGTCTCTCCTAGCCTGACGATGCGAGGCTGCTCGGGCCTCACACTTTGTACCCTTATGATCTGCTCTCGCGGATCTTCGTACTGCCTCTCCACTGGACGTACACTCTGCATTCTAACAATTCTTTCGTCTGGCGCATGGATATCTTCATATTGCCTCTCCACAGGTCGTACGCTTTGCAACCGCATTATTCTTGCATCCTGAACAGGGACCTCGTCATAGCGTGCCGCCGGACGGGTCTCTGCGTAGTTAATAGGCCGAGGATCATTGTCACGCGCAACATAAGCTCCATCTTCATACTCGCTCCTCGGTTCGATCACTTGCCTCGTTGCTTTTTCGAAACATCCATTGGAGCTTGGAGATGGCGCTCTGCGAACATACTGATGGCCCTCATCATCGACCCTGATAACCTGGGGTTGCCTCACTACACTAGGATTGCGAGGCGCCACTTGGTCGTAGCGAGGGTCATAATCATTCCCACGCACCATAGGTGCAACAGAGACATGTCTCTCAATAGGCATTGGTGCCTCCATAAATCTGTTGCCCCATTGATCTACGACAATACGCCGTGGTGGTGGAGCCATTGCAATAGGACGACGCTCAATTGGAGATTGCGGCATTTGATGGATAGGTGGAGACGGTGAGCGATCAATTTGAGAGTATGCTGCAGATGGAGGTTGGACGGACGCTCTATACTGGGGCAGTACGTCGCGTGGTATGGGCGAAACATAGGCCTGTGAAGCAACTCTAGTAGCGCGTGGCTGAGGGGCTGACCACTCCACAGGGTAAAGAGGCGGTGACATTTGAGCTCTTACTTGCCGAAGAGCAGTGACAACTCGACGGAGGTCTTGCTCTCCATTGGCAACGTAGCGCTGACCATTGCGAGAGACAACGCGGCGGATAATCGGGGTTTGAGGGGCTCTACCATCGTTCATCTGGTCGTACGCGGCACGTTCGACTATCCTCGTCTGTTGATGAAACGGTTCTTGATCGCGATACTGAGGTGCAACAGTGTCAACGTATACCTGCCTTGGTCCTTCTTGCCTCGGACGAACTTGTCGCATGTTTGGCGCAGCGATGTCGAAAGGCGGAGGGGAGGCGGGCTCTTCCTTGATACGAATGACTGGTGAGCCAAAATCTGTTCTAGAAACCACGTTGCGTATCTGCTCTACCGGGTCAAGCCCTCGCCTTCGCTTCCTTGAGCTGCGGGGTTGTGAGGCAACGTTTGGGCTTTGACCCGCACTCACATTCTCTACGTTAGATGCGCGCGAAGAACGACGATTCTCACCGTACTCGCGCTGTATCTGAGAGACTTGGGGAACTTTGGCTACAGCCAGTGGAGATACTCGAGACGGCTGGGGTGCTACTGGAGACCTGATATGACTCGTGACAATCCGACCATCGCTTGGTAATGGAGTAGGAGGATTGCCATTACGTCTGCCATACACACGGTTCTGTGGCTGCCCGTCAGGAGCAGCATGCCGCTGGGGAACGACTGCGGCTTGACGTGACTCAGGCTCACGTAGACCAACATCCCTCCCAAATTCGTCAGGCCCTGGAGGCGAGTAAGCAGGCTCGCCCTGATAGTCATGCGTTTCCTTGGGACCGTGGCGAGATGCGACATCTGGTAGACCTTCTTGCTCAGCTTTCGCGCTACGAAGTTCTGCTTCAAGCCGAGCGATTCGTTCCTTCCTCTCTCTCTCCTCTTGAGATTGTGCCGGTATGATATTAGTATCGATCTCTTTCACTGGAGGCTTGGGCTGTGTGGCATTCGTGCGTGCGCGTTTGTTTGAGGCGTTGTTCTTGCGTGCGCTTGTCTGTTCGTCAGCATTGACGCGATCAAGATCCACAACCTGTGATCCTTCTGCTTCAAGCCTTTGCTTCAATGCTGGATCATGAGAGAATATGCACTTGTCCCCATATTTACAACGCTCTCCTCGAAGGAAAAAACTGCAAATTTTATTGGAATTGGGACGCCGCTTGTGAGACTCATCTGCTTCTTCTGTTGTCGTAGATTCATCCATCTGACTTGAGTAGAACGTATTCTCATCAAAGGAATCGCTAGACGAAGCACCAGCGTTAACGCGACTGCTTTCAAGTAGCTTGATGGGCTTAACAAGCTCCTGTGCCTTTCTCAAGACTTCCGTAACGTCAAAGTCTGGCAAAGCCTCATGATCGACAGCGTTTTGCTTTCTTAGCTTGTGGACTTGTTCCTCCAACGCACGTTCGAGGCGCTGTCTCTTCTGATGTATCTCAGCTCTTACTAGTACATCGGACTTTGTTAAGAAGATGGGATCGATGCCTGATGATTTTGATGATGGAGTCGGTAAATTCTGTACGTTGGGCGATTTGGGTTTTAACGGAACGGATCGAGTCTTTGGCACACTCAGGTTCGACGGCTGAGGAAAAGCTGCGCTGTTGACTTTAGAAGGCTTCTGTGTACCATTTGGTGCTTCCGTTGCAGGCCCATCTAATTGGCGTAGGGGTAAAGCTCCAGTAGTAGATCGTGCATTAGCTTGCTTCGTGGACTGATTCAAAATCTTGACTGGGGTTTCCTTTGCAAAGACACTATCACGTATGCTTATGATCTTGTTGTATCCAACAAGCAAGTCATTCTCACCAACACTCGGAGAATTGCCATTAGCGACGGCACCCGCGATCATTCTGCCAGCTGGCTTAAAGCAGCTTCACTGCAAGCGTCTATCGACGGAGAATCCAAAGAGGTATATTCCTCTTGTGTGTCATGTACCTGGCAGAGCCCAAGCTATACGCAGTGTTATACACACGCTGGTTGTGACAACTGTACAAGGTGATGGAGAAAGGAGGTTGGACAGCACGCCAGTTCTTACCAAGAAGCTGTTCGGGAAGACTAGGCCGCATTACAGCTAGCGTATATTATCAATGACACAGATCATGACTTCAATAGATCGTTTTGTAAAGATCCCAACCATGACCTCCCCGCGGATATGGAGATTTCACCACAAGCGAAGCCTTCTCCCAGCTCGTAATTCCTTCTGCACACCAGAAGAGACTCGAGACAAGGGGTAGCGCTCGCAAAACACTGGCCCGGTGGCCACCCTCTTTCACCACGACGCCAACATGGCAGCAGCCAAACTCCCAAAGTCACACCCAGTGTTTTTCTTCGATATAGACAACTGTCTCTATCCCCGCTCAGCAGGCATTCAAGACCACATGCAAAGACTCATCGGTACGTACTTCCACCCACAACTCCCAAATTCTGGCTGACCTTAAACCGCCCGGCGCAGACGACTACTTCGTTCGACACCTGTCTCTACCCCCAGAAGATGCTCGAATGCTGCATTCAAAATACTACAAAGAATACGGCCTCGCCATATCAGGCCTAGTAAAACACCACATGATCGACCCCATGGCCTACAACCGCGAAGTGGACGACGCCCTACCCTTAGATGATATCATCAAACCTGATCCCCAGCTGCGAAAGCTACTCTCCGATATCGATAGATCGAAAGTAAAACCTTGGCTGTTCACCAACGCGCACATCACACATGCGAAGAGGGTTGTCAGGTTATTGGGGGTAGAGGATATGTTTGAGGGGGTCACGTATTGCGATTATAGCAAGGAGCCTCTGCTTGCGAAACCGCATGTTGAGATGTTTGAGAAAGCGGAGCGGGAGGCGGGGGCTACTCCGCGCGATGGTTGTTTTTTTGTGGATGATTCGTTGTTGAATTGTCGGTATGCGGCTCAGAGGGGGTGGATCGTTGCGCATAAGCTTGAGAAAGGGGATGCGGCGTCGGCGGACCCTGGGTGGTCGGAAGTGAGGGATTTGGAGGAGTTGAGGCGATTGTTCCCGCAATTCTTTGTTGAGAGCCAAACTCCGGACATAGGCATTCACAGAGGGACATCTGCGCAACTATAAGTGCAATAGCTGAATGTTGTGGCGTAGAATAGACTAGATCAATACACAATCAACAGACTATCGAGTTTCCCATCATACATAGCTCGAGCTAAGTCCAAGATTACGTTGTAAAATTGAGCCGTGGCCATAATTAAGCAATGGTCCTTTCTATCCTGAAACCCCAACACATTGACCAAAGTATATTCTAAATGACAGCTGTACGAAAATCGGGACGTAACGACAACGAAGGCATGACCCTGTTATATTCTCCAAGGCGCTGAATGCTCCATATTGAAGGTCGGTATACTGGCGGAAAGAGAACGATATGGCGTCCAAAATGCCGACGGTCACACAACCGAAGCTTTCCTCTCCGGCCACAACAACCATGCAGAAACGATCAACACTTTCAACCCCCCAGCAATCCAAAGCACAACCTGCATCTGCCCCGTCCCCTCAGATATGAACCCCCCAAGCACCGCACCAACCAATATCCCCATAAACGCCATCGTCCTCCGATTCCTCTTAACATTACTCTTCAACGGCGCCGTAAGATTCGGATCGCTCGCGATGTCGCACAGCATAGACGTCAACACCACGGACGGAATCTCAGCCAGATTGAGCACACGACTCCCGATGATCTGGCCCGCGGACTGGAAACTCAGCAGCGCGATCGTAATCTCCGAAGGCCAGTGGACGTCGCTGGGGATCGTTACGAGATTGCCATCCACGAAGTTCGACTGTGCGACCGCGGCCGCGACGAGCATCATGACGGCTTGTAGTGAGAAGCTCGCGACTAGTGTCCGACGCTTCAATGGCCCCGCCCAGCGGGAGAGCTGCGAGAAGAAGAAGCAGCCGAGGCAGAAGCAGGCGATTGAGGTGAGGGATTTGGCCCAGCCGTAGGGTTTTGGGTTGGGGGGTTGGTGGAGGCTTGTGGCGCCGCCTAGGCCGACGAAGATGGTGTTGCCGGTTTGCATGCTGACGAAGGTGCCGTAGGCGTTGTAGATTGTGCTGTCGACGAGGCCGGAGATGAGGCAGCAGGTTAGCATTAGGATGGTGGTGTGGGCGGGGTTGATTTCGGCTGCGAGGTGGAGATGGAGGCGGCGGAGGAGGGTTTGGTTTGAGGGAGAGGTAGAGGGAGAGGGAGAGGGTTTGGGGGAGGTGAATGGTGTGGCAGACCCCTTGTGGGCTTGTTGTGCCTCTGCTTGGGCGAGTTCTTCTTTCTCAAGATCCATTATTAAGGTAGACTTTGTTGGTGGTGTTGGTGTGGGATCAAGGGCCGTATGCTGGATACAGGCGATATATTGATGCGGATGGCGTCAATGAGATGCTTGATGGATGCATGACTGCTATAGCCCAAGAGCCTGCGCTCGACTTACTATTGTATATCATACGCTGGAGTGGAGCCCAGAAGATTAAAACGCTGTAACCGAGGTGTGGTGTCGGAATTTGCGGCCGAGACTTTGACACCGACCCTCGGACAGACGGACAGCATGATCTTTTGTCACCCCAGTCAGATTTCAGTGGAAGATCCTCAGAAGTCGAAGTTCCCCGAGCGATCCCTTCTCGACCCTGAAAGTCGCCGAACGATGCTTGTACCATTTCAGCCTGCAGCGCATTTCGTCTTGGCACTTGACTCGGCGCTAGAAACGGAGATTTCAAGCGAGCAATCTCACCAAAACTGCATGTGCACTCTGTCAACTCCGTACATTGTCCAGCGTGTCGATACGATACGACAAGGGGCCTCTATTGATAAGCATGAGAAATTTAGAGTGACTTACTTTATACAAATTCTGGTGGGAGTCTCTGTGGCTTGGCATGCACGGGATTCACTAGCGGAACCGCTGCCAAGCCCCTAAGACTGCTCATGGACATGTTCGGGAACCGAAACTGCGACTTCATCCATGCTGCAGAGTGCAAAGCCTTGCTGTGGGCTTTTATGCCTATTGTGTCTAGCCCGGGCTGGGGACCCTGTACAGTACGAAGTGATAGGAATCTCCATACCAATGTGGCCACGATCCTGTTGAAGATAATGCTTGTGGCTGAAGATGTCTGCAGTGTATTGTTTCGAAGTCCACAAGTCGTATAAGACCTAGGAACAACGAGCTTACTGTCATGAGGAACAACAATATTGTCCCACACCATCAGAAGCTGTTCAAACAAGGGAACGGTCGGATGCGATGGCAGCTGCAATGCTGAGCCTGTTGTTCGTCTTCGAAACTCGTGTTTCCAACATTTGCGACAGGACAACCGCTACAATAGCTCTGCCTCTGACGCAACTCGCAAGGTGGTGCTATGATCTTGCAGCCATGTGGGCTTCTCGATGAGATCTACCATAGCGTACCTGCGCATCCGTGCGCGATTGATCTTTTGGATTTACAGGAGAAGTGGCAATTGGCTTACAAGCGCTTGTCTGAGAATATTGCCGCGCCTGGACGTATACCTCGCTCTCCTCTAAGTCTCTAGATAAGTTCTTCCTTGATATCTACACAATGTATATGGTGATATGGTCCAAAGCCATTGCGCTTGTTTTATTTCTTGTATCCATACTGGCCCTATCTGTTCCTCCTCAGCCATCATTGACGAACCCAGATATCCTCTCGCTACCCAGCAAAAATCCTACATCCTCAGTATTGCCCTCTGCCAATGTCTCCATCTCCGCTCCCGCGTTTAGAACCAATCTCAGTCTTGATTTTTTGGAAACTGGTGCCGTCGTCAAGAACGCCCAGCCAATCTGCAACGCCATGTTTGGGACCAACCTGAGCATGCGAAGTTGTTACGATGCATTAGGCAGCTTTTCCGATGACACAATCCCACTGACCTTTGGGGATAGAGGACATGGCTACAACGTCCAGCTGCCTCGACGTGTAATCAGCCGTAAGTGATTAGCCTTACTATCTCTGCGTGAGCGTTAATGGTTTATGACCAGCCGACGGAACTTGCGTGATCGATATTTTCCACAAGGACGGCGTGACATACGATCACTGCAACTTTCGACAAATCTTGACAGCCGCAGCATCTGTAGTGTTTCGATGCGTGCGGGAAGATTTGAATTATAAGGGTGGATATATCAGAGACATTGGTAAGGGAACTTTAAGACTTGGTCCTGGGCGCGCCGCCAGACAACTTACAGGTTGCTGATGGACTCGACCAAATCTAATAATTACACAGGCAATTCCCAAAACCTCGTCGTCGTCGTCAGCGCCTATAACCCTGTGGTGACGTGCTACGGATCCATTGGAGCACCTAGGACCGCGGGTCAAGCCTTGATAGATGCCATACCTACAACCTATAATCAGCAATTATTTGCTCCTGCAGGAGTACCCGGTGCAGAAGTCACTCTTCCAAGGGCCTACTACCAGCCACGAGCTGCGGGAGTGCTGGCCAGGTTTTACGCCAAATTCGAAACGACGCGTGTTACAGCCATAACGGGACGCTGGTTCGACCTCTGGGCTGCGACAGTGGCTATTAACGTTCTCTGTGTGAGAAATGGACGAGCTGGGAGGGCGTGGATTGATGGTGGGTTGATGGCCAAGATTGATCGAAAATATCTCGAATCTGGCGAGATTGTGTATGAGAGCTCTAACGGCAGCAGTGTTGTTGACGCTGCCTTCTCGTGAGGGAGTCCGAAAGAGGATGAAATTGTCTAGACTATGCAATTGCAAGTTCATGTTATCTGACCTTTGGTGGAGCGCGAGCATTCTATTCACTTATGTTACCGCAACAACGAACCGAGAGTGCGTTTTCTTTCAGGTGTGATCGATATTTGTCTTGGGTGTCAGTCCGAAACGGCCGTCCGTTGTCTGAAGCAGCTCGATTGCAGCCCAGCAATGTCAGACTGTTTCATCAATCGCCGGTTCGGGAGGAATTCACCCAGTCATCACGACAGGTTCACAAACACACTTCCCAGAGGTAAGATAATCGTCATAGAAGCACTAATTTGTGCAGCAAACCGTCAAAATTTTATAGCAATTTGTACCGGATTCACTTACAATCAAGATTTCACATTTGCAAACCGCAGCATCATGTTGTAAGTTCCATGCCTTTAAGCAAGTATCGCCTTGAACAAACATGTTGCCATGACGCTGCATTGGCAGATTAACATTTGATGGCAACATCTGCGCCTATCGAGTTTTAAATACTCATCCTTCGGCTTTGCAACGAACTTTCACATCGACCTAGGACCTCCTTCCTAACATATTATCGCAATTCACTACTAAGGAGATTCTCAAACAACTACGTGGATGTGAGCAGTGGCTTCCTTCTTTTCTACATCCGTTCGGGAAAGCCTTCGGTTCTGGAATCCACGAATTACAAAGTCAGTCATGTCTTCGAAGGGTTCAGGATTAGTAGTGTTAGCGAATTCGAACGCATCCGAATCAGCCACTGCGACCCAGCGCTCCAGCGCATCAACGACACATTGGGCCTGCAGATGAGTTCTGCAGTCATACCGCCCAAGATGAGGTACTCCCCAATTCTGGATTCATACCACTCTATTTTATGGCTCGTTAATCCCATCTAAGCCCAACTATTGACGATCGGTTGGATAGCAGAGATACTTGTGAAGCTGAAACTCGTCATCCGAGCAGGTGCATAGATCCATACCAGCCAAAGCTCCTTCTTCGTCACCATACGACGGCGAATCCTCCCATTTCGCACGCGCGGATTCGTCTGACTTAGATACGACAATATTCATACCTGCATTGACGATGATGTTGCTGGGTTCGCCTGTTTTACTCCTCGGCGAGCTCGCGGATTGCGTCAACAGATGGTCGTTCATTTTGTGAAACTTCAGCACCGACAAAGATGGCCTCTAAACGCTAAGAGCCGTACTTCTCTCCAACAGGCCGAAGCACCAGCCAGGAAGAGAATTGGCGTGCGCTGAGGAGATAGCTCGCAAAGATGAGGCCCCAGTATATTGAAATCATCCCCTTTGTGACGGATCCGCTGTACCTATTTCGGAACCACATACTGATCTTTCTTACTACCATTTACGACTCCCGAGGGTTGGTTGAATAAGTCGTGGCCGATGCTTCCCACAATATTGGAGAGGACATCGAATCGGAATCAGCCATGTTAGTGGCTTGGCATCATGTAAAACTCTGCATGATGCAACGTGTCTTCCTAATCAATCCATCATGTTCCTACGCCATCCTCCTTCCCGAAGCTTGTAAAGACATGCATGTATTCGTCTGCGATCCGATCGCGCTCATCAGGTACCACTTGGGGTTGCGATTAAGGGTCGTTCTACACCCACAAGATTGGCGAGCAATATAAGATTCTTGATCCCGGAGGGGAACATTGAAATCACAAGTATCTCGAGCGGAATCCCAAACGAGAATTCTGGTAAAGATAGATACTGAAACTCGTGGACGGTCGTTTGCTCTTTACGCTATCCGTTGATGATCATGTCTATAGCAACTGTTCGAAGGGCGCCTACGATCTTTGATACTCAGCTCAATAGAGGCTTCTCCTAGCATGCCACGTCGGCTGAGAAATACTCTTCCGTGCCATCTACCAATTCGGCAACATCATAGTCGTTTGAGTACCAGCAAGTTCCAAGCCTGGCTTAGCTCTCATCTCGAAGACAAGACGTCTTCTTCGACTCTCAGATATATAAAGTCAATGGTCGAAGATTTCGAGATCGAGCTCAGGCTCGATCTAAATTCCACTCATTTGGATACGAGTCTATGGCGATAATTGACGAGGTAGCGAATGTCTGCCGCCGAAAAGCGAGAATTGAGGAATCTCCTATCAAAAAAGCCATTGCCAAGGCCGCTGACATGGTACAGAGCCGTAGCAGAAGGCTACAGTCGATATTCAGAGGACCCCAAGCCTCCAATATGTACGACTGAGGTCCATTACATACGTCTGGCTTTTCGTGATCCTCCAACATCCGCTCCATTCGGCATATATATTTGGCTGCCCGGCCCGCGTTCTATCCATATCCTGGTAACTTGCGTGTACAATTGTTTGGATATATATATACGATGTGACCCCTATCAGGATTCTGCGGCGGAACAATAACATCTGTACTGGAGAGGCTAGACGCATACCGACAAGCGCTTGGTTTTCTATACGCGATTTCGCGTCCCGCATCTATCCTTTACCCCATGTAATCGCCTCATTCCCCATCTTCTGCGCTCTTCTACTATTTCACGTCTGTCTATATTCACATGCAGACAGCCGCTTCCCGAGTTCACTCTATATCCCACGCATACTCCTCTCCCTTTCAACATCTCCACCTCACATACCCTTCCGTACCCAAACGCAGTACAAGCACCCACGCACCTCTCACAGGCTTTCTTAACCCTCGCTCGCATCCTCCACCACCCCCAGCAGACCCAACCAACACGAAACATCCTCAACCCCCCAAAGAAAGAAATGCACCACCCAACCCTCCCCCTCCTCCTCGCCATCCCCGCAACCCTCGCCCTAATCCGACCCCCACTCCCCCTCCTAACCCTAAACAACCACACCCACCTCCCCCACCCCCTCACAGAAATCTACCC
>JAABUL010005391.1_pt1 | contig 15965 bp, 13 predicted proteins | sample 5559151 | NCBI WGS metagenome assembly JAABUL01 (sample SAMN10711876, study PRJNA513368) | rock metagenome | isolation source: Antarctica rocks | place: Antarctica: Victoria Land, Pudding Butte sud | reverse complement strand
TATGACTCAGGGGTAAAGACCGCTTTGATCGCATAAACCCACGAGGCTCGGTAGATGATAAAGATTATATGAAGCGGAAGTGCGGGCGTCTTCTGCTATGAAATCAATCTGATATACCTTCTCCCCTTGCAATTACGAGCCAAAAAGCGTCCACCCTACCGCTAGCTAGGCTGGAACAATCCTTCCATGTATGCCTGGCATCTCCTCCCAGATACTGTACGACACTGACTTCGTGTTAGGTATCCTGAAGTAGGAAAGATGTAGGCAAGTAAGTTCTAAACCTACCTACTACACACACACCTCGCAGCATGCATGCGCGGGCCTTGCTGCGCCAAGCACGACCAATGGCATCTTTGTGTTTTTGCGGCGGGTTAAGGTTGTTCGCTTGCATTGGTTTGGTTGGAGGCCTGTTCGATGAGAGCTAAGGATTGGATTCGGAAGGTCGATGTTAGGAAGGATCACGTGCTCTACATAAGGTAAGCTACCTTTTATCGTGGTACAAATGAAATAGGCCAGTGCGAGCTTATGTGACTGCTTTAAGATGTTTAACTGTAGCACAATGTATCTTGAAAGCTCTTGAGCACAACAAGCTCTAAGTATGCCTTTGTTTGTTATAACTCTAGAAGTTCTGATCTGTTGGTACCACTACATAAGCTACAGGTAGAGACCAAAGCCATTGCTTTTGCTTTTTAACTTGCCAGTAACTAACTACATATATAGCAAGTAAGCGCTCAAGCCGCCCCAAGAATTGCTTATTACCATGTCTCGAGCAGCGAGCTATGCGACATGTCTGTGAGAAGACAGTCAACATATACCTCAAGCCATCGAATGTTAATCTAATTCCCAAGTCGCCCACCCGAAGGTGGAGACTGCATACTGGCTCAAGATCAGGCAATAGAGACTGCTAGATCGAGACGAAGGGTGGAATAGTGGAGCCCCCAGAGTAACCCCCAGATCGAACAGTAACCCACAGATTGAACAGTAAGCCCCAGATCGAACAGAAACCCCCAGAGGAACACAGTCCGGAGCTTATCTTCCGCGAGTACAACCTCGGAGGACAGTTCATCACGAAACCGTTCCATAGCTTCCGTAGACTGGTGGCGAAAGGTGGCGAAGGCGGCGTGGGTGGGTGGGTGGGTGGGTGGGAAGGGGCTACATAGGGGTAGGGGGGGGGGGAGAAGGACTTACCTAAATAAGCTGTTGACGACCTGCAAGACACCTTGTGTTAGAGTACTGTGCCGAAGACTCTATGTATAGGAAGGAAGTGACTTACTACGAGGTGTTGTTGTTGGATGGGTATGGTGTAGTTGGATGAGGTTGGTGGAAGATGGCGAGGGTGGCGAAGTTTGGCGGTTCTGGTGGTTGTTGAGCTTGGAAAAATATGAAAGAAGTCAGGAACTGAGCTCGCAACATGTACCCCAGATGAACGCTGGGTAGCTGTGGTGAAAGGGTACTGAAGTGAGGTGTGTTGGGAGCCAAAATGGTGAATCGAGTTCGGCCTTGCACTAGTGCGAATGAAGATGAAGGAGGTGTGTTGGCCAGGTAAAGTAACACCGAGAGATTCCTCGCGGTTCGGTTGTTCCTGGCTTGCCGCAACTAGGTTGCTGGAGGGCAGGTTGATAAGGGAGTAGGTTATCATGAGTGCTCAGAAGAGTGCCCTCGACGAGTCCCTGTATCAGTTGCTTGAGAAGGGGAGGGAAAGGAAGACGACACCAGGTGACTCGTGCAATGTGCCCCGATACAGCACAACCGGAAGAAGTAATACATATCCCATATCTCTGCCCAATAGAGCAACAACCGCCGATGAACGGAAGAGCTAATATCAGGTTGAGACAACATTGTCGCTTCCATGCACAAGCAATTGGCCCTCACCGTTCCCGAACAGCCCTTTCTCCAAGCGGCTACGGCATAGCATCTTGAATGTAACATAGATTAACCTCTTGTATATTAGATATTCGTAATACCTGCCGTGGTTGGTAGACCTACACCCTTCTGAGAGCTTTTTACCCCTTTTCGATTCGCTAAACCGAAAGCCGAGCCCCAGCTATGGGTAAAGTGCTTACACAGATAATATTTACAGTCCAATAAGTATGTCCAGCCAATACTCAAATCCCCCCTATTTCTCCTTCTTCTTCTCCATAACGACCTCTGCAGAAGCTTGATCGCCTGGCATTTGCCCTTCAATGGTATGTCCGTTTGTTCCCTGAAGCTGCTTCACATCCTTCGTACTCTCCTCCTCTATGTCGGTATCTTTCTCCTCGTCCTCCCTTACGTCACTCTGAGAAATTTGGAAGGCGATATTATACGCAATCCTTACAATAAAAAAAAACCAGAGCAGATTGATACTCTGTAACGAAGCCAGTAGCGCAAAAGCGATATACTGGCTGATCCAACATTTGTATTGCTGAGTAGTCCAGTCTAACTCAAAGGGCCCCACGGTGCGGAACTTGGTAAGAGTTGCGTGGAGGACTGCTAGGTTGAGGTAGTGTCGGCAATAAACCCAAACACCGACAAAGAAGGAGAAGTAAGGGGCGGTGATGGAGGATTCGAGGTAGCTGCAGATTTTCGAGGTCTGTCGGGGGCATAGGCTTTTAGCTCAGGCAAATCAACAATTGGGACTTCGGACTCACGGCAAGGAAGAAGTCACTGATATCATGCGTGATATATACCGCCAGCCCCATGTAGGTGAAGTGAAAGCGATAGCTCAATCCAATTAGAGCCAAGGTAATGATGTGATGCCCAACTAACTCCTTGAAATCTTTTCGCGGCTTCTCCAGTTGCAGGCATAGGACTATCGCCTGCTGTGCCCAGTAGCTCGCCTCCAGCAGGTAATATGATTTGAATAAGCTCTCGTGCGAACAGTGAGGAAACCCGTCGAACATGCCGGTCGTGTTAAAATACCAGACTGGCGTGCGAGACATAACGTATAATCCAAACGGCCCAAAGATGGAAAAGTACATTGCAGTATAGACTTGTTCCATGAAGCGGTTCTGCTTTGCCCGTGAACGGATATTGTTCCATAGAGCAAGTGGGCGAATAAGGCGCTGCATGAGGAATTCACGAGAGAAAGAGAGGACAACGGTGTAGAAGGCGACGAAGACAAGGTCGAGGGGCCCTTTGCCATAGTGTGTTGGGACATTGGGATCGAGGCGGGCATGGGTGGGGATTAGAGGATCCGAAGGGTCCAGGGGGTAGGAGAGAAATATGGCACCATGTACTGGATTTGTAGGTGTAGGATTCACGAAATAGGCGGAGAGTGTGACGAGGATAACAATCAACGGATTGACCCAAGTGTGCCGGAAGGTGAAATTCTTCCATCTCTTCAGGTATGTGCGTGCTTTCCGCCGTTTCGGATGGCGGAGGGCTTTGGTATGTGAGCTGCGCTGAGGAGGAGAGTTTTGGGATTCGGGAGTGGGAGTAGTCGGTGGACTATTCAATGGGGATAATGGGGTTGTTGGTCTTCGCTCCAGTGTCGATAGAGCTGACGCCCCGGTGTCCCCTCTGAGATCGGATCCCAAACTACTAGACTTCCGCCGTGGCCTTGGCATGTTCTCTCCTGTGCGCGATTTGCCGTTCAAGCTGGATTGATTGAGGAAGTTGACTTCTGGAAAGATTGATACTTGCTCGACTTTATCGCCATCGGTCTTGATAGATATTTGATCGCGTGAGGGAGCCTTAATTTTAAACGGGAGATTGGCCCGATCTAAGGCTCAAACTTTACAGCCAGTCGGTATCCAAGTTCATCCGCGATGTATCCATAATACGTAGGAAGCGCTCTGGATAGTGGTCGACGGCAAATCGCATTGGTATCAGCAATTGGAAAGATCGGGTTAATTGTCTTCCCGAAAAGGAAGAATGTCTGAGCGGTATGACTCGTTCCCCCGGAGCTGTACGGTAAATAAAATACTGCTATGTACGCTGGGCTACCCAACTCTACTACCCGGTTCACCAACTTGGCCTGAGCCCAGACCAGCAGCCGACTTTACTCCATGAGTCCAACGGTTATCCCGAAGAGCACAAATATACACACGAAACATATATAAAAACATATGTACAGATAGAAGCAAATCCCATTTCATCGCCTCGCCGTTACGGTCGACAGTCCCACCGCACGCAAAGCCTGCTCCCCGGTCGCCGACCCATTCTCCCCTTTATGCACCCCGTCTACGCTATCCTGTGTCTCTACGCTCTGCAAACTGTCCCTTCTTTCCTTCACCGTGCCATCAGAGCTGGTTCTCAAGCCTCGTATCCCACCTTTCTTCCGAATAGGCAAATCCCCATTTCCTTCAGTGAGCACTGTAAGCAAATACTTTAGATTCGGCAACGTGTGCCTCAAATCCACCATGCGTAACCCTTGCTTGCTCATTAGGAGTTCAATGTCTGAATTTAGTAAGAAGACGGCATACTCAAAGCGGAAAGGTACGGCTCCTTTCTGATATAGGGGGAATGTGCGCGCAGCAGTCGAATGCAGAGAGGTGGAGATTGGATCGAAAATGGAGGAGGTCGAGCCATGAGGAGTAGACGGGTAGGGAATAGCGGTGGAGAGATAGTACGACAGAAGTAGAACGGCGTGAGCCACAAGAGAGAGGGCGGCGGCGGTGACTGCGGGATCGGAGCTATCAGAAGCTTTATGCGAGGTTGCGTTTGGGAGAGCAAGATCGTGGATGGTGAAGGACAGTGGCTTGCGAAAAATCGGCTCGATCGGGTATATGCGTAAGAGGTCTTCGCAGATGCGGCGGATTTGACTGGTGATGGCTGTAGCTGTGGTGCGGAGGAGCGATGCGCGAGAAGAGAGGTTGGCTTGCGCGGATTCGAGGTGGGATTGGGCTTTCTGTTGACTGAGCGTTCCGGACGATATTGCCGAACGGCGAGCTTGAAGACTGGTCTGAAGTTCCGAGCGCCTGACCTGGGCTGCTTTCACTTGCTTCCGGGAGGCGGAGACGGATCGATTGGTAGCAGCAAGGGACTCTTGAGATCGGGAGGCGGCATTGACTGTTTGTAGAGCTTCTTTATTTTTTTCGATTAATATATTAATCTGAGAAGTGAGCTTCTCGCGCGTAGAGAGGGCATCCTGAATACAATCCTCGAGATTAGACAGACGCATTAGAGCATCAAACGAAGATGTAGAGTCTTTCCCCTGTGAAGGCGGCCTCGAAGGCTTGGACGAAGGGATAATAGATTCATCCGGGGGAAGGTCTGTGAAACTCGTATAGATACCATCTGAAAGATGAAAAAGGATGCAGTTCTGAGGCAGAGGATGGTGAAAATTCTCTAGCTGTGGACTGCGGTCAGTGTCTGACTTATATCGACAGAGTTTTGGGGTTAATCGTACAGATTTGCCAATGAACTGCAGTGACCGAAGATACAGTTGCAATTCGATTAGCAGTATGTATTCGTCCATCTTCTCCGTCTTCGCCCAGTACTTGATTGTCAATTTGTCACGCCGAGTGACAAAAGGTCCGTAGGCGTTGAGGTCGAAAAACCGAAAGCTTGGATTCATAGCCTTTTCGACCACTTCGCTCACATATATGGGCTCAGGGATATCCGAACAGTGCAAGGAGAACCAGGTATCTGCCAGTCTACCTCCAGTGACGTCTTCCAACTTTTTCTGCCTAACTCCAGGAGTCGCGTTTGACCAATTGAGTGTGCTTCTCCTTCTAAGCTTTACAGCGGCTGGCCTCACCCTTGCTGAGTTATCTGTATCAGAGTCCTCCGTCTTCTTCTGGCCAATACGAGGAGGTGGAGATCTGAGGTCGTTGGAAGATCTGGAGTGCTCGAGCTTATGGCTTTCGCTTTGGGCGAGGAGCTTGGTGGGGGTTTTGAAGGCATTGGGAAGAGATTCGTCGTCAATTGTCTTTCCACGGGAACGAGGCGAAGATCGAGCGAGAGTCAGTTTGCGCAAGGAAATGCCTTGAAGGTGCCTCAGCTTCCGGTTCTTAACGGCATCAACAGAGCGTTAGCCAAATACGTGCAAATGTGGTGGGGGAAGTCAATCTTCCAGTCACATAACCTACAGACGGTAGGAGCCACGGACGGTCCCTAGAGAGTCCTTTGACATCTACGAAATTGCTTGCGCCATTCTTGTCATCTTTTAGATCATGTTTGGAGGACATCGTGTGTTGCGTCAGCGCATGATGGAAACAGTTCCAGGCAACGAGAATGTGGCATCGTTCGTAGTGTGATGTTGGGTCCGAGTTCCAAAGCAAAGCTGAGATGATTCTTTGTGCCCCCGCTGGAAATCCCCAGTGGATTGAGGTTAGCAACTTGCTGGCGCGGCTCTCCAAAATTTGTCCACATCCCGCTCCCGCCGCAAATCAGACTTTCCGCCGCAACCTCCAATCAACCCTTGGGAGCTCACCACTTGCCTTCTCAATCAACAATCTTAAACGGTGGCCGCCTCTCCACCTCCAGTTCACAAGCTATCTGCACCCGTACTAGATAGTAGCTCTTCTTCTAGGCTGATCTCAACCTGAGGTTTTCCTACGGAAACGCTTTTCTAACTGGACTCTCCCAAGACCGCCAGAGAGCCATTACCGGCTCTCAAATAGCATCAACCATTAATGGCCCAGGCTTTAGCCCCAGAGATAGCAAGACATGGCCACTATATATTCGTCTACAATAATATCCGTACAAACCAAGTCATCTACTCCTTGACCCGAACCCTAAATGTATTCTTCCCCCATCAATCAGTATCCACCAACCCACTAACTCTTTTGCTAAACCAGAACCACGCCTCACTCCGCCAGCTCCCCTTCCTTGGCAAAAAGTCTGTTCCCGCCAAACTCCGCAAAGACCTCTGGAACCCCCTCGCCCTCGTCTCCTTCCCCTCCCCCCCCCAAGGCCTTGCCGCATTCCGCAAGCTGCGTGAATTCCGGCGCCTGCACGAGACATCCTATCCGCTCTCCCTGATCGAAGAACCCACCAACGATGCCGGCAAAGAAAAAGACGCCTACAAACCCCAACAGAAAACCCTCCTGGGCACCAAGAAAAGAGGCAAAGTCCTCATGAACCAAAAAGCAAACTCCGTCGCCGATATCGCCGCAGTCTTAATCCAACAAGCCCGCCCCCCGTCCCCCGAACGCCTCGCCCGCAGTAACATCCGCATCAAAAACGCCACCAGGCTCAAACGCGCCAAGGGTGCCTCCGTGCTCAAAAACCCCTTGCCGGCCACAGAACTCCAGGGCTCCGTCGAAGGCGTGCGGATCCGCTGGGCGAACCTGCTGGACGCGGAGTTCGCCGCCACATGGCCGGAGGAGGTGGTGCATGACTCGCTGGAGACGGCGCGGTATGCGGCTGCGTGGCCGCCGTTGCCGGAGGCGGTAAGGGAGAAGGTTGAAAAAGGGAGGGAGAGCTTTCTGGGAGTTGTGGAGGGCGCAGGGGTGGAAGAGAGAGGGAATGTACGGGGGAGTGAGGCGCTGGATAAGCTTATTGGGCAGGAGGCGCCGAAGAAGGGATTGAAGGAGAGGATTCTTGGGAGCTTCAAGAGGGAGGAGAAAGGGGAGGAGAAGAGAGTTTGAGGTGTGGGCGGAGGCAGGGGAGGATATATATACACCCGAGGAAATTCTCCTACAATTCAGAGTGCATAAACATTTTATCTTGTCCGCTTCGACGCTGATCCAAAAGCACCAAACCCTCTAACCTCTTAACCCCCTACCTAAACCATCCTCAAACCATCCTCAAACAATATAAAAAAAAAAAAAAAAAAAAAGAAAGCAAAAGAAAAGCATAAAAATCCTCCCATCCCTAAGAAAACGTGCTGCAGAGCGGGTATCCGGAGTTCTTTCTAGTATTACAGTACAGTACACTACATACAGTACACTACTACACTACACTACAGTATGTAGAACGAGAATAGCGAGGACATGATGATGGTGATGGTTGATATTTGGGAAGGAAGTAAAAGGTGCAGTTAGTAAAAAGAAAATTCGGGGAGGGGAGAGGAAGTTATGTACTGTACTGTACTGTATGCTGCTGGGGTTAGTTGATGGGGTGGGTTTTTGGTTGGGTTGGGTTGGTTTGGTTTGGTTTGGTTTGGTTGGTTTGGTTTGGGTTGGTTTGGTTTGGAGAGAGGGGAGGGGAGGGGAGGGAGGGGAGGGGGAGGGGAGGGGAGCGAGGGGGGAGGGGGGAGGGGGGAGGGGGGAGGGGGAAAAGGGAGGGGAGGGAATGGGAGAGGATGATGGGAGGAGGGTTGAAGGGGGTTCTTGTAGGAACGTACAGCTAGCTACTATATGTAGCTCTCTTCCTTGCCGTCGTGTCTCCAAGGTAGCTAGATACGTGGGGCGTTTTGACTGTTTGAATCTTCTTAGGTGGTATGAATTTTTTTTCATTGTAAACTTTGAATAGTGTATTCTAGATATCGTTGGATATGTATGTCGATTCTTCTTGTGTTACTAAATCTACTAAAGTCTACCGACCCAACTCCGTACGGCATCATCAATACGTACTCCTCGTCTTCAGTTCCAAAGAAACAATATCCTCAACGCCACCGTTATGCTCCCAATCACGTTATCATAGTCTTGCCAGCTCGCGAAACACAATTTGTAACCTAGAACCTCCGCACACCCCTCACCTCTTCCCCCTCCTTCCCACCCCCTCCCCCCACTGCACCCTCCCCTGACTACTCGCCGGCGTATCCGCAAACCGGATTCCCGTCCTCCTCTCCCCGCCGCCGCCCACACTCGGCTCAGCAACAGGTCTGTGGCCCTTGTCTGGTTTCCTCTCCCCGCCATCATCGTCGCTATCGCTGTCCTGTTTCCCTTCTTCGTCTTCGCCTAATGCGGCTAGTCGTCTGCGTCGCTCGGCTTGTGTTTCGCCGGCGGCTTCTAGGGTGGATGATTGGCGCTGGAGGGTTGACGATGAGGGGGCTCGGTGTGGAGGAATGCGCGGGGTGCCATCGTCGTCAGAGTCTTTGCGTGAGGAAGCCATGCGTCGGCGGCGTTGGGCGGCGGTTTCAGATCGGCCCAGGGAGTACTTCGAAAGGGAATCTGGGACGGAGTGGAAGGGTATGTCATTGTTATTTGAATCGACGAGGGTTAGGCCTTCGGCGCCGGCGGGGCGGTCTTCGTGTGAGGCGACACGTTGAACTTCGGCGGTTGTAGCTTGTTGGTCGTTGGGATCTTCAAGCGGCTGAGGAGGGTCCATTCTCGGTCGGGGAGGTGGAGTAGAGCGCCTGGAGCCCTGGCGCTTGGCGGCTGGAGAAGGCTTTTTAGGCAATGACGATTGCTGGATGGCGTCTTGTAGAACTTCCTCCTTGACGGCTTCAGGGACATCGCTTTCCTGGATCACTTCGGAGCGAGCTTTAGGGTCTAATTGCTGGATTTCACGGATGAAATCTTGGCGGCTCATTCGACGGCCGCCAGAGCCTACTGTAAAGCGTATGCGCTCGTCATCCTCGTCAATGACCGTCTGCTTTCGCTTCTTTGCGGACTGCCTGCTAGGTTGACCACTTGCTTCAGCCGTAGCAGGGCCTTCAGAAGCTCCCTCTCCCTTGCCAAACCCAGTCCACGTAGTCATACGCTTGAGCCCTTGCCGAACAGCTGCCCGATCAATATGACCTGGGCCATTTTGCACTCCACCCCGACCGAACCTAGTTCTGTCCTGCCGTGGAATCTCGTACTTCTTGACCACTTCACCATCCTCATCTTCAACGATAATAGTATTTCCGAACTGATAAGCGTGAGCTGGACCGTGTTTGTGCTCTGGTCTCTTCGATCCAGACGGGCCAGCATCGTCCCTGTGCTTCCAGTGACCCAATTTCTTCATCAGATCCCGAGGCGCCTTCGTCGGATGCTCTAGACCGTGTGAAATAGCATGCTCAATATCCTCCCCCTCGTTCTTAGTATGAGGGTGGAGTTTGCCTTTGGCATGCTCGCCACTTGTCTCTTTCCTGAGCTCCTGTTCATCGTGTAGGACGTGTTGCATTTTCTGTTCCTTGGTTTCGCCACGAATGTCATCAACGCTCAAGATGTTGCCTTCTTCATCCTCAATTATCATATCGTTACCCTCCTCGTACACCTCAAGTTCAGGCTCTTCACGGTGTTTCGGATTGAGCTTCTCCTCCTCTTTTCGCTTGTCTATGGCCTCCCGTATTTCTATGGTGTCTGGTTCTTCATCCTCTCGACTGTTAGACCTCGAACTAGTCTTCTCGTTCAGCGTGTCTGAGACGCTACCGGTAGGACTGGCAATATCTGATCTTCGTTGGGGCGCGATTGCAGACTGGGTGATTGGTCCACCAGGGCCCATGCCCGAATCCCACCTCCTTCGCCTTGGACGATCCGGGGATCTTCCACCTGACAGAGGGGTATCTTCCTCTTTTTGCCGACGCAAGAAATTTCCAGGCAAACCAATAGGCGGTAGCGTACCCGTTGCATCATCGGGTAGCTTCTCAGTTGAAGATTCCATACTTCGATCATCGTCCTTTGACTTGGACATTGAGCCCCGTGCTGTTGATTGAATTCTGGGAAGCCTGTTCATCCATGAAGGGCCATCTTCATTGGCTTGGGTATAAGACATTGTAAGCGTAAGGGTATTGATGTGTTTTCCCAACGTGAAGACAGCAACCGAAGATCCATGGACGAGGATGGAAGTAATGACCAAAAAAGTAGTGAGCGGCCAGACAATCTGGACGATTGCATAATTGTGAGCACCCGGTTCTGGTAGGACTGCCAATGGAGTCGTGCCATCGTTTTCGAGCTCGGCCCTAAGAAGCATTGCTGCAAAGATCGCACCGACACCGATAGGACCGAAATGGCCAGCAAATAGTGCTTCTCTCCAGGTTTTGATGTCAGGGATGAGAGGTTTGAGCGCCATCATGATTGGAATTCTCCGGAAGAAGACGACAAAAAGGGCGATGACAACTAGTCTCCACGGGACGAGGCCTATCTCGGGTGCATTGTATTGTCCCCATGGTATAATCGAGCCGAGATAGACAAAGTATGTCAGATTGAGCAAAAGATCAATGACGTTGGAGACATGGGACTCCTCTGTCTTGTGAGTGAACCATCCGTCATTACTGAATCCAACACCAGCAGCAAATCCAACGAGCAGATCATCGGTTCCAAGTAGAGATCCAGTCCCGGCACAAAACAAGGCCAAAACGAAGTAAAACACAAGAAAGCTCTCCCGATCTATCAGACCTTGGCCATCAGCCCACTTAATAGCATGGCGTCCCAGATAGCCAATTAAAACTCCATAAATGGCACCGAAAATGCATTCGTACAGAATTGTATTACAGAACCAATGATATGCAACCGCATTCGCATCAGGCCGATAGTGTATCAAATAGTAGGAGAGATAGATGAACGGAAATGCCATGCCATCGTTACACCCGGACTCGGCCGATAGGAGATCACGAAGATGTTTTGGCACTCGCTTAGCAAACTTGCCTTTTCCAACAACAGACGAGGCCAGCACAGGATCAGTAGCGGTGACGCAGGCAGCGCAGGCAAGGCTCTCCAGCCATGACAGAGGCTTAATCATCCACCAGATGACGAGACTGGTGACTAGCCATCCAAAGGTCATGACCGGTACAAGCAAGAAGACCACAGACCTCCAGTGCCTTTCGATGTACGCCTTTGGCAATTCAACACCAACCGCGAAACATTGCACGACCAACACCACACGCGAGCACTCCAACGTTATCTGGTCCGTATTCCCCCATGATCCAGGATCAAAAAGGTTCGCGGCGTGAGGGCCAAAAATGATTCCAACAATGGTGGCTACAGTGGCCTCGCCAATGTACATTTTCTCCTTGACGAACAAGGAGACCAGCATGAAAAGGCTAGTGAAACCACCGATGATGAGGTACGCCAGATGCGGCTTATTGATCGAGAGTTGGTCCCACGCCATTGTGAAAATCTTCTAGATACAAAGAATTTCCAACAAGCTGGACTTTTGAAAAGTTACGCTGTGCTCCACGAAGATTTTCCAGCAACACTGCTTCAAGGACCTATTCCCCAATCGAGAGTTTCCTCCGCCTGTACCTCTTGTGACACACGTCGAAGCATACAGTATCTGGTTGCGCCCAGTCGCCGCTCCAATTTTTTGAATATTCGTAGGTGTTGCGGTGATTGCGTGGAAGAACCTGCCGGGATAAAGCAATTGCTATAGCAAGACAGTTCTTGGAACGCTGCAGTTGCTCAAGAAAGATAGGTGGCAGTGGTAATGAATGTGAAACGGATTGAGGTATTTGAAGGTCTTCGTCGGAGCTCCCGGTATTGTTGAGAGGACGAGGGTTTATTCCTGTGGGATCTTGTACGGATACAACCAGTTATATTAGCTTCCTGCTTGTCCCTCAAGCACTTCACTGCTACTCTTTCTTTTTTAACTAGACTATACGATGCCCTTCTCGTAAATTCCGTGGGGAGATACTGGCAGTGACTGGTTATTCTCAGAGTGGAAATCCATGGACGAGATATCGGCGCAGCGGACTAAGGCGATGATTATGTCATGAAATTATAACTAAGGTTTTCTACTCGGTCCGATTGATATGAGGTCCCACTCCCAGGACATGGGATTAGGGGCTCACTCAACCCAATCCAGCGCGACACATCACACGATGTTCGTGCCCCAGTCTATCAGTGGTGGATGGTTGGTTGGGACAGTAGTAGTGCATAGTAGGTAGTGATGATACGGAATACTTGGCGAACCATTACTGGCAATCTAGGTCATGCGGGCACAGAAGCAGCCGGCGAAGATTGCGCGTTCAATTGGTATGCACAGACACAGTAAATGCAAAGGCGAGTGGAAAGATAAGGTAGAGTAGTACTTCCTACATGGTATACATTGACGGTTAGAAATGGGTATCCTCGCGATAAAAATCATGTCCCAACCAATACCAAGCTTGAGGGACGTCCTTGGTATCCTGTAAAACGTTCCGAAGCCCCAGACTCCCCTGAAGATCCCAACAGAGTTGTACCAAATTCCCACATATTCCTACATATCGTATCAGAGTTTCCAATTCTCACTAATCTCTTCGAGCATCTCTTGACATCCATTGAGCCACCGGCTTTCCAGGACCTGCCCGATCGTCCAGCGCTCCTCGCTTTGCATCTGGAGACAACCACAAACAAGCTCCAGGACCTCGTCTTCCGATCCGACCACACCTTTAGCGTTTCGCAAAGCCTCCATGTTCCACTCTCCCGCGAGAATCATCATTTGCACTCGAGGCTGGAACATGTGCTGAAAGGGCAGGTCACCGACCAATAGTGCGTATACGACGACACCAAAGGCCCACATGTCAACAACGGGGCTGAGAACGCCAGCCGGGCTCATGATGAGCTCGGGAGATGCATACTGTAGGCTGCCTGCGATGGATGTGCTTGTCGCTGAAGGGCCAATATTCCTCATTGGAGGTCTATCAGCTGCTCTTTCGTAAGGATCGGGTAGGTTTCTGTTGTTCTCGGTCGTCATAAACTCAGCCAGACCGAAATCACAGAGTAGCAAGTTTCCTCCTTCCGCAGCGGCATTAGGACCGGATAAGTCAATCAAGCAGTTCTCGAGCTTGAGATCTCGGTGAACGATTCGCATGTCTTCGTGAAGGTAGCGAACTGCCGAGGCAAGTTGGTAGGTGTACCGCCGTGCAAGATCACGCCGTAATCCTTTGCGATTGACCTTGACGAGGTCGAAAAGCGTACCACCGGTGTTGAGCTTGGTGAAACAGAACGTAGCATGATCCGTCACGTAGACTGCAATCAGTGGTAGAAGATGTCGATGAGCCAGACAACGCCACAGACCGACCTCATGCTCAAACTCGGCTTGCAGCTGCTCATTTTCTATATCTTCCTTACCGAGAACTTGCTTGCGTACAATCTTAACCGCCCGACAGACGCGTTCCCCGCCTTCGATAGTATATGCTTCTCTTACTACGCTGAAACCTCCATATCCTATCTGTCTACCCAAAACGTAGTCTCCAACTTCCTGGCCCTCATCGTCTGGTTCAGGAGCCGCGTCTTCCGTGGCGAATTTTGAGAGGAAGGTGGTGGCTGGCGAAATTGAAGATGACGTTGATCGTCGTGAACCCGTCCGCGAGCCTTGCCGTTGAGCTTGACGCATGCTCATCTTCCTCTCCAAGGTGCAGCTTCTGGACCGCGAAGCCGAGGCCTGCCGCCTTGGTTTTGGCCATGCGCTTGATTCCTGGAGTGATACAGGGTGGTGAAAAGGAGAGTAAGAAGACATGGGAGAGATGAGGCAATCCATGTTGTTGTCGACTGGAGTGTGAACCTCAGAAGTCACCGGGGAGAGAGTCGATTCGGAAGTCAAGGATGCACCTTGCTCAGGGTCTGATTGGCCGTTATCGTCTGCAAGGTTGTAGCTTACGGAATGTAGTAGGCGGTACGGAGCGTGACCTTCTGGAGGCCTCGTTCCAGTTTTCGTACGACCTTGCCCCGATGAAGATCGCAATGACTGTCCAGTCACGGAGTCAAAATTGGTTTTCTCTGCTTCACTGTAAGCCCTCGCCAAGGGTGACCGTGTCGAATGTCTTGACAGCTCTTGCAGAATCGATCGGTTTCGGAGCCTTGTATCAACCGAGAGCTTCGGTAGCGGCGCATCCAGAGCACCACGATGTCCAGACTCCAAGGTCACCTCTGGATCGAAACTTATTGATGGCCCTCGATTGTGCAAGAAATCTTCCAGGGGGGAAGCTTCAGTATATCGAGATTCGTGGACCGAGCCGTTATCAGGGAGATATTCCGAGCCGTCCACAATGGACGGCGGTGGGACGTCAATGGGTGGAGTAGACGCATGATTCTCGTATCCTGCAAAGTTGCTTATCTCTCTATCTGCACCTGCATTCGATGGGAGGATTGTGTCGAATAGATTGGTGTTGCCGATGCTGGCCGTGCCGTTGCCTTCTATCTGCCTGATTCCGTTCTTGTCCTCATCATTGTCGCGGTTGAAAGTAGCGCAGGCCAGCAACGTGGGGGCAGGGTCAGGAGTAGCTGTTCCGAGCTTTTGAAACCGTGCCTGCAAATCACAGGCCATGCCCTGCGACCCAGTGATTCGGCCCTCTCTGCGGGCAGTGCGCGAGGCTAGTGTAGTCGCGACAGCGATCTTTTTGCGCTCCTCTCGTAGATGTCTGTTGTTTGAACGAAGGCTGGAGGCGAGATCCTGATCATGCAGATATCGCAGTAGTAATTGTCGCCGGAGTGCTGATGTGTTTCCAAGTCTGTACTATGAATCCCTACTTTTCCCGATGATTGCGATTGCCTAGAGGGGCGGCCGATGTGTAAATGCTATCAGGATCCTTGAGCGCCGATTGTGTCCGTAAAGTTCCTTGGGTAGTAATATTCTTTGACGATAGGGTAGGGTTAGCAATGTTTGGTGCGAATAACGGTATGAAGAGGTGTGGGTTGAGTATAGAGGGATGAGGGCTGGCCTTTGTACTTGGGGGTACGGAGTACTGTATTTTGGTAACGAGAGCTCGTACCGTAGATAGGTGCTAAATTAGCACGATTAGCTACTACTGTACCCCACGCGGACTGCAAAACGCGGACAAAGATGGAGGAGGCGGAAGATGCAGGGTGACGAGCTCGAGATAGATACGGAATATGTACATACGGAATACTACTACGGAAGTACTCTCTACTACTCTAATCTACTAAAGTACATGCAGTGGCTAGGGTACTAAGTACCAAGCTACATATGTAGATACGCAGGCTGCTGCTTACTCGGTACATCCTGCGCCTCGATTAGGTACTTCTCGTGCTACTTTGCCTGTTTCACGGCCAATTCAATGCCATGTATTCTTAGGTAAAACCCACGTCCTGTCGCCTGTCGGACTTGTGCCACTACCTCCCTCCCTACAGATGCTCCATTTTCGACTTTCGACTTCATCAATTGTCAATGGTTTACGTATCCACTTGCTTGAAACTCTTTGATATCTCCGTGGCCGGCCGGTGGCTTCTTTCTTTCGTAACACTCCTCCTTTACTCAGGCGAAGACAATCGCTACAGAATATATATTTA
>JAABUL010005389.1_pt1 | contig 15968 bp, 17 predicted proteins | sample 5559151 | NCBI WGS metagenome assembly JAABUL01 (sample SAMN10711876, study PRJNA513368) | rock metagenome | isolation source: Antarctica rocks | place: Antarctica: Victoria Land, Pudding Butte sud | reverse complement strand
TCCGGCACTTGCCGCTTGCCATTGCTGTACGCATTCACGACACCCGGCCCAGCTTGGTACTCCTGCATCCGCCAGACGCTGCTCAACCCGCCGCCGCCTGCGCCACTGCCCGTGCTGAAGCCATTCCAGACGGTCTCGCCGCTGTAAGCATTCGTCGTCGGGTCAATCGTCAGTTTCGTACCGCCGACGCCGGTGACGTACGGCTGACTGGCGGGATCGTCCACAGCGATGGCGCTCGCGTTCGGCGTGTGATGGAGGAGGCAATCGCGCGAGCCACTATCCCCCGAGGCGGCGAAGACGCTTTGCCCCTGTGCCGCCATCTGCTCAAAGATCGTATTCGCCGGCATCAGAAAGGTAGTGACATTTCGGTTCTGCTCGCAGCCGCCGAAGCTGATGCTGACGACTGAGGCGAGGTTGTCGTTCGCCATCGCTTGCAGGGAATCAAGGATCGCCGTGATGCGGATGTCCGACTCGTAGACCAGTAACTGCTGGAGTTTCGGCAACATGCCGAGATAGACATCCATATCGAGTTCGACTTCCTCCTCGAAGATGCCGGGATGCGTGCCGCCGTCCACGGGAACGCGCGAGACCGGGACATTCGTGCCGAAGCAACTCTGGTAGGCCGCGATGTTGGCGTCCTTATAATCGTCCACTTCCATCAGGCCGACGATCTGCCCCTGCCCCTGCTCGCCGCGCTGCATGAAGGGCGTAAAGTTATAAGCCGTCTGAAGTTGGGTTGGGGTATACGCGCCGAAGGTGGAGGAGACATTCAGCGCGGCATCGCAGCCGCTCGCGCCGGTTGTTGAGGAGGCGGGAGCGCTGCCTTCCGTCGGTGCGGGCGCGGGCGCCATGTGCGTCTTCATCTGGATGATGTTGTCCAACCCGGCGATTGCCTGGATGGATGGGCTGACGCTTACTGGCAGCGTCGGGGCGACATCGGCGGCGGCAGAGATGCCGCCCGCGCCATCCTGATAGTCCGAGATCGTCACCTTGAGGGCGGTCTGGACCTGCTGCACCGTGCCGGTCGCATTGATAATCGAGCCCATGCTGTGATCCGTGACGGAGAACTTCGCATTCTTGAAGAAGTCCACGACCGTCTGACGCCCACTGGCGATGAACCGCTTCGAGAAGTCGGTGGGCGTCAGATAATGGTGGAATTGCGGCGAGGTTGGGTCGTAGCTCGACTTTCCCCATTTGGCATGAGATGAAGGGGCGGGGTATGCTCGGTACCACTCGACCAAGAGGAGGTACCGATGCATACCCTACCGCCCGCGATGATACTGCTGCTGCGTCCTTTCGCACCACTCTTCTCCAAGCGTGTCTGGCGCCATGTCCAGGTGCTGCTTGCCGGAGCGATCCTCACGCCTGCCCAACGCACCGTCACCGCCGCCCTGCGCGTCGTCGGCTTGGGATACTCCCCGCACTTCCAACGCTATCATCGTGTCCTCAATCGCGCCTCGTGGTCATCGCTCGCGGTCAGCCGGATCTTGCTGCGCCTGCTCGTCGCGGCCTTCGTCCCCGATGGCCCGCTCGTTGTCGGTGTGGATGAGACGCTGGAACGACGCACGGGCGCGCAGATCGCTGCCAAAGGGGTCTACCGCGATGCGGTGCGCAGCACCCACAGCCATTTCGTCAAAGCGACCGGACTGCGCTGGGTCTCGTTGATGCTGCTCACCCCGATCCCGTGGGCACGGCGCGTCTGGGCTCTCCCCTTCCTGACCGCCCTCGCCCCTTCCGAACGGGCCAATCTTGCAGCGGGCAAACGGCACAAAGCCGTGACTGACTGGGCATGGCAACTGCTGCTTGTTGTCCGCCGTTGGTGGCCCGACCGCGCGATCATCGCCGTCGCGGACAGCGGCTACGCCTCGATCCGCTTGCTCGCGCGCTGCATCGCACTGCCGCACCCGATCACGGTGATTACCCTCTTGCGCCTTGATGCCGCGTTGTACGCGCCCGCCCCGCCGCGTCTCCCCGGACAAATCAGTCGACCCCGACACAAAGGGAGCCGGTTACCGACGCTCACCGCACGAGCGTCCGATCCCGCGACTGACTGGCAGACGGTCGCGGTCGTCGATTGGTATGGCAAGGGCGAGCGGACAGTTGAACTCGTCAGCGAGACGGCGATCTGGTACCACACCGGGATGCCGCCCGTGCCGATCCGCTGGGTGCTGATCCGCGATCCGCAAGGGAAGTTCGCAACACAGGCGCTCCTGTGTACCGACCGCGAAGCAGCATCCGCGCAGATCATCGCCTGGTTTGTGCGACGCTGGCAGATGGAAGCAACCTTCGCGGAAGCACGGCGGCATCTTCGCATCGAAACGCAACGGCAATGGAGCGACAAGGCGATCCGCCGCACGACGCCCGCGCTGCTCGGCCTCTTCTCGCTCGTGACGCTGCTCGCGCATCGGCGCATCCCGGCCCGCTCCGGCAGGCGGCGTGGTATCGCAAGCGCGCGCCGACGTTCGCGGACGCGCTGGCCTTGGTGCGACAGGAGATCTGGGCGCAAGCGAGTTTTTGCATGTCCAGTGAGGACGCGGAGATGGTCAAAGTCCCTCGCGCCCTCATCGAACGCTTGACCGAGACGCTTTGCTACGTCGTCTGATTGGGGAAAGTCGAGCTTAGCGTACTTTGATTGACGTTTCGTCAATCGATCTCCACAAAGGCAACGGGCCATGCGCCATGGCGATCCTGCGCGATACCGTCGTCAGCGTGCTGCATCGGGCAGGATAGCGCACGATTGCGGAACCCCTCCGCTATTATGGCGGTCACCCCAAGGAAGTCTTCGCCCTCCTCGGCATCACCCTTGCCGAGAATGCCTGAGCCCTGGGGGGCAACGGGCAGCGAAGCGTTGGGTCCGGAACGGGCGGCCAGGCGGCCGACGATCATGGTGAGCTGGATAGTGATCGGGCTCCGACAGGCACAGCATAGGCACAAGCGCAAAAAGCGCCCCCTTGGCCACGTTCCCAATCGGGCGGCGTTCCTCGGTCGTGCTGTTGCACGGGGATGGTATCATCTGCGTCGGGGCGCAGAGGAGATGGTTGACCCGGTTCGACGGAGACATGGACGGAAGCGATGGAGATCCTCGGGTTCAGCGCGGCAAAGATCATCCTCATCCTGATCATCGCCATCGTCATCCTCGGCCCGGACAAGGTGCCGGAGATGGTGGGGACGGTCGGCAAGACGATCCGCGACGTGCGGCGGTACCTCAACGACATGACGAAGGAGTTCGACGCGGCGACCGGCGACCTGCGTGAGGAGTTCGCGGGGATCGCCCAGGATCTCAGAGGGGAACTCGAAGCGACGCAGGCGGATCTGCGCAGCCAGCTCGACCTCACCGACATCTTCGGCGATGTCGCCACATCCGTGACCGACGCGTCGGCGGGCCCGACGTTCTCGCTCCCGAGCGAACTTATCGCCACCCCCGTCGTGCCGTCGCCGATCGATGACCAAGCGGTAGTTCACCCGTCGGCAGTCGCGAGCAGCACCCTGGCCGGGATGGCGACGCCGGAGACGATCGTCCCGTCGAACGGCAGCGGCACTCGATCGCCGCGCCATGCGACGAAGGCTGACCCGTTCGCCGATCTCGTCCGGTCGACGGCTCCTCGCCCCGATGGCCCCCCGGATGGACGTCTCACAACGGACGGGCTGCGGCCAGGTGGCGTGCCGCCACACGCGCCGCGCCGGGCGATCGGGCATAGCGTCGCGGGCAGCGCGTATGTTCGCCGGAAATCGGCGACCGTCGCCCCGTGCCGCAGGTTGTGCCGATCCACCTAGTGGGGCATCCCGCAATTGACTTGCGACCGTGATTGCTAGCAGGCGTTCACACAGAGGAGGGCGAGTAGGGGTCTTGTTAGTTTTCTGACGACTCAATCTAATGTACCAGATAACTGTGAGGTGGGAGGGGCTGCTCAGTCGCCGTCGAACCGCAAGGGCCGTAACTCACCGCGGATCTGCAGCTCCTCGAAGGAGTACTTGCCCACCATCAGGATGTGTTCCCAACTGACCGGGGAGAGATGGGGCCAGAGTGCATCGGTCAGCGGCCCCACTCGCTCCCCTACCGCGTCGAAGTAGCGCGTATTCCAGACGACGATTGCGTTGATGAGCAGGCTGAGCGCCGTCGCGCGATTGAGTTGCGTCTCATATTCACGCTGGATGAACCGCCCCTGTTGCCCGAAGAAGAGGGCTCGCGCCAGCCCGTGCAACGCCTCCCCCTTATTCAGTCCCACGAGCACGCGGCGCCGGAAGGCTTCGTCGTCGATGTACTGCAGGATGTGGCGCGTTTTCGCGATCCGGCCCAACTCTTGGATCGCCTGTTGGATCGGATTCTGGCGCGGTCGCGCTTGGAGCTTGGCGATCACCACCGAAGGTGTGGCCAGCCCGTCTTGGAACGAAGCGGCCATGCGATTCATCTCGTCCCAGTGAGCGATGATCAGAGGCGTGCGAATCGACCGCCGCAGGACGGGATCGAGGGTGCCGTAGTTGGCGGTCCGGTCGAGGCGGTAGAGCACTTGGTCGGGCAGGTCCTTGAGGCGGGGGGCGAAGCGAAACCCCAGAAGCTCGAAGCAGCCGAACACCAACTCGGTGAAACCGCCGGTGTCGGTGTAGTGCTCCTTGATCGGAAACGTGTCCTGATAGAGCAAGCCATCGAGGACATAGGTGGACTCCCGGACTTGGCAGTTGACGACATCGACCCAGAACTGACTGCCTTGATCGGAGACGTGACTGATCAGCGTGACGCCGCGGCGCATGCCGAAGTAGCGGGGATGATGGCGCCCCTGCAGGGCCGAGGGCGCGACGCCGAAGCGGATCCCGTCACTCGACGACGTCGTGCCATCACCGAACTTGTCCGCCAGCGGCAGGCTCCGCTGGTACTGGATCAACCGGGTAATCGCTTCGCGGATCGTCTCTTCCCGTAGATACCAATCCACGACGCGCTGCACGTGACTCTCCCGCATTCCCGAGGCGCGCGCCATCGTCGTCAGTCCGAGATTCGTCCCCTCGGCGATCAGGGCAGCGAAGAGCGCGGGGCGCATCTGGGCGACATGTTCGGTCGAGGGGGGACGCCGGGGCGTCAGATGGAAGAAGGCGTCGGTGAAGTGCGTCCAGCGATCAACTTCTTGGAGCAGATCGGGCAAGCCCGGATGCGGCAGGGGCGTGAGGAGCGCGTGGCGCGCCTGCTCGACTTCCGGCGGGGGCGTGAGCTTCTCGAGTGGGGTCAGCACCAGCTGATCGTGGACGATTTGGACGGCGGCATTGTGCCGTGGGATCCGGCGGGCGACGGTTTGGGCAAGATGATCGAGTTCCGCGCGCAGCTGTGCGACGTAGAGGGCGCCGTCCGACGGCAATCCGTTCTCGGCATACCACGCCCCGCGCCGTGCCGCCCATGCCTCCCGCGTGTACAGGTCGTTGTCCCACGCGGCATAGCGGCGGCTCCCCGCCACCGTGAGGTCGCCCGATCGCAAGGCGTTGCGGACTTCGTGTAGCAACGTCAGTTCCCACGCCTGTCGGTTGATGCCCGTCGGCTGCGCCACCGCACTCTTCCACTTGGCAGGAACAAAGTCCACTGTTGCTGCGGTGGGGACTTGGGCGGCCCGCCCCCGCTTGCCGGTCAACTGCTCCAGCGTTTGCAGTCCGTCGAGGAGCGGATTCTGTGTGCGCGGGGAATCCAGTTGGAGGGTGGCAAGGACGGCGGGGGCGAACTCGCGGACATGCGTGAACCGGCGTTGGAGCAAAGAGAAGAGGACCGCCACTTCGCCGCGCTCGAATGCGTCATACAGCGAGCGCTGCTCGGTCCAACGTTCGCGCGGGAGATACCGAAAGAGGGCGGCACGCACCTGCCCGTCGGGGATGGCGTCGTCGGTGATGATGTCCGAGACACGGCGGAGATGGCGCGCACTCTCCTGCAGGAAGTTCGCGCGCTGGACCTTGGTCTCGTCGGCCTGTTGGTCACTCCGCTCAAAGACCCGCCCGACGAGGATGTCGAACATCTCGACGATCCCATTCGTGAGCTCTTCGGCGCGGACGATCAGGTAGGCGAGCAGGTACGTGTACCGTTTCGCGTCGTCGTAGCGGCGCAGCGCCTGTGCGGAGAGGCGGCGCACAATTGCCGCCCACTGGCGCAGCCGGTTCATCGTGATGTCGCCCCAATCCAGGTCGTCAACCATCACGCTGCGGATCGCGCGCAACCGGTCACATTCGTGGCGCAGGGCTTTGGCGGAGGTCTTCCTCGGTGGAGCAACGAGCTGTGCCAAGGGGCTGTCATGCCCACCAGTCTGACAGAGTGCGTCCAAGCGGTCGATCTGTTCGGGGGTGAGCTGTCCGGCGATGCGGACGAAGAGGTGCCGCTCGGCCGTGACCCGCGCCGCGTAGACGAGCCGCGTGATGGTCGTCTCTCCGACCGGGCGGAGCACGCCTTCCCGGACGAGCCAGTCTTCCGCTGCTTGGGTAAGCGCGGTCGTGTGTCCCGTATGCGGTACTTTGCTCATCAAGAGGGTGGTGATCCGCGCGCGATCGGCGCGTGAAAAGGGCCGAACGCCGAGGTGGGCGCGGATCGCTTGTGCGGCCTCGGTGCGCGTCTGCTGGTGGCTCCGATAGCCGGTGAGAACGTCCGCGGTGAGATCGAGCTGTTGGGCGACAGCGGCGATGACGGCGGGAGGGAGGGTCGTGACATCCGTGACCAGTATGCGCTCAACCCGCATCCAACTGAGCATCAATGCCCGCTCTAAACGCTGCGGGAGTCCGCGAGCAGCGAGAATGAGCGGGAAATCATCCGGGCTGAGGGTGAAGGAGCGATCGAGGGCTTCGCGCTCATCGGCCCACGTCATGTCCGGCGTCCATGCTGCCGCTGATACTGAAGCAGATCGTGCTTGATCGTCGCCTGGTCGACCTCTGCATAGAGGAGCGTACTTTGGATATTGCGGTGCCCCAACAGCTTGCGCACGGTCGCCAGCGGCACCCCGGCTTGAATCAGTTGGCTCGCCCGGCTGTGCCGCAACTGATGGATCGTCCCCGTCACCCCGGCTTTCCGACAGTATTTCTGCCACGCGTAGTGCGCGACACTATACTCCAAGGGCAGATTACTCCCCCCATAGCGCCGGTCACCACGGAAAATCGCGCCCGACTGGATCGCCGAGCCTTTCAGATGGCGACGCAGCAGGCGAATACTCTCCGGCGCCGCCGTCAGCAGCACGGTCCGCTCGCGTTGTCCTTTGCCGAAGACCCGCACCTTTTCATCGTCGCTCGACAGGTCAAGATCGGCGACGTGAATGCCGAGCGCCTCACTGACCCGCATGCCAGTTTCATAGAGCACGGTGAACAGGGCGCGATCGCGCGTGGCGGTGGTGGGAATCGCCGCGAGGATCCGTTTCACCGTCTCTTCCGCGAGCGGGCGTGGCTCGCGCTCCGGTGTGGTGCCCGCGTCGATGCGCGCCATGGGGTTGGTCGCGGTCAGGTCTTGGCGCACGAGAAACCGGTACAATGCGCTCACACTGGCGTGGCGCCGACGCCGGGTGGCAGCGCTCAGACCTCCTTCTCCATCGAGGAAGGCGTGGATCTGCGCGATCGTCACCGCCGCGAGATCCTCCGGGGCGGAGCAGGCAAAGCGCAGCAGATCGAGGCGATAGGCCTTGATAGTGTTGATCGGCGTCTGAGCGGAACGCAATGTCGCGAGAAAGGTTTCAATCGCTGCGGCAGTGGTCAGCATGCACCGATCCTCTTCGCGTACCAGATAACTGAAGAAAACCACGACGCGCAGCCGCATCGCGTCCCGGAGAAAAGCAAGTGCACACGCGGGACGAGCAAGCGACGTTCGTGGTGATTCTACCAGATAACATTCGTTATCTGGTACATTAGATCAGTTCGTCAGAAAACTAACAAGACCCCTAATCCGCTACCAGGTCACATCCCGATCGTCGTGAGACCGCCCGGCATTTCACGGTTGCAGTACCCCGGCGTACCAACACACATCAGGTGAATAAATGATCCCGGTGCAATCAACTTGAATCACTCTATTCTTCGTCAAACCACATCCGTCCCCACACCTCCCCACCCACCCGTTCGGCGCCGGGCACCTAAGACAGGGGTTGCGTTGTGGTTTGACGAAGGTGTATAGTGTAAGTGTGGCTATTTGGAAAACACAACGAACATTGGAGGCGGCACTGGCGCAGTACCGCGCATGGCTGGAGACGACGCGCCAGTATCGTGAGCGCAGTAAGCGCGAATATCTGGACGATGTTTCTGACCTCGTGGAATGGCTTGAGACGCGGTGTCACATCCGTTCCGTCACATCGGTGCAGCGACAGCATCTGACGGGCTTCCTGGCGCAGTGTCGGGCCGCAGGACATGCCGCCAGCACCCGTCGCCGCAGCGTCGCCGCCATCCGCTCCTTTTTCGCCTATCTCGCCCGGGAGCATATCCTGCGCGCCTTCCCCGCCGAATACCTGCTGCCACCCGAGCGGGAGACGCGGCCACCCCGCGTGCTGACCGAGGCGGAATATCAGGGGCTTCGCGCTGCGGCAGCCGATAATCTTCGCGACAGCGCGATCATCGAACTCGTCTTGCAGACCGGGCTCCGCCTCTCGGAGATCGCCCGCCTGACTCTGAGTGACGTGATTCTGCCCGCCGTCAATCCCCGCGTCTCGCTGCCTACCGGGCATGTCCGGATCGCCGGGCGCGGCGCGAAGAGCCGGACGGTGACGCTGAACATCCGGGCGTGCGAGGCATTGACCGAGTACCTGGCCGAACGGGAGGAGACCGGTTCCCCCTCCCTCTTCCTGACGAAGTTCGGCAATGGCATCGGGCCGCGCGGGATCGAGAATATCGTCACGAAATGGTGCACGGAGGCGGATATCGCCCATGCCTCCGTGCATTCGCTGCGGCACACGATGGCGGTGGAGATGCTCAAGCGCGGGGCGACAGCAGCGGTGGTCGGCAAGGCGCTGGGGCACGCGTCGTCGGATACCATTGCCGTCTACACTGATCTGGCACGCGAGCGCATGGATGAGGAAATGCAGCGCGGGGCGTTCTAACGGTTGCGAAGAGCTGCTATAATCTTCCTACTCCTATGGCAATCAAGAACTACACATCGGATATACGCATTGACCGCATCTTCGCCGCGTTGCAGCAGACGCTCGGGCAGCACGGCGCGACACGGATCTCCTATGATTACGGCGATGGTGGCCGGGTCCACGGCGTCAGCTTCGTGATCAGCGTCGAGGGGCGGTTCATCCCGGTGAAGCTACCAGCGCGCGTTGACAAGGCCCAGGCGGTCTTGCAGCGGCAGTGGGAGGAAGGCGTCATCTCCCATAAACAAGGCAAGGAGAAGACCTACGGCACGGAACAAGCATATCGGGTCGCGTGGCGCAACATCCTCGACTGGGTGCAGGCGCAGATGGCCTTGCTGGAGATCGAGATGGCCCGCATCGAAGAGGTCTTTCTGCCCTATATGGTGACGCAAAGCGGCGAGACGTTCTTTGAGGCGACACAGCGGCAACACTTCCGACTCGGCAGCGGAGGCGATGCGGCGGAAGGTGAGGTCATCGAGCCATGACAGACATCGCGACCGTCTCATCAAAGCGGCAGTTCACGATCCCGAAGGCACTCCGGGAGCAACTGGGGATCAAGGCGGGAGACCGGCTCACGGTTGCGGTCGAGGATGGCGTGATCGTGCTCACGCCGATCGGGGCGATTGTCGCGGAGACTGCCGGCAGCCTTGCCCCCTATACCCGGCGGCAGAAATGAACCAATGAACCGATGAGAAACCGATACCGCTTTACCAGACCACCGAATGCCCTCCGCCGGCGTCATGTCAAACTGGACAACTTTTCCCTTGTCGAGAGGGAATCTCTTGCCGGAGATCGCCACCTGGCAGACATTCACCGATCAGCAGCCGCGCGGTACCGCCGTCATGGTCATGCCGTCTCCCACTTCCCCGCCGCGACGCGCATCCCCACGCCCGTTGACGATCCAGCCTTCGAGACGGCGGCGTATCGGGCGTTTCTTGGCTCCCTTGGCTATGCGCCCGTTGCGAAAGCAGCGTATGGGAAGCCGTTCGCGCTATAATGCGACTACAGAAGGAGGCGACCATGCGCCAAAGCGCTGAGACACTGCACGAGACCGAAACCATCCAGGAGCGTCTGATCCGCGAAGCGGTGGAGGAGCGCACGCACGCCTACTCGCCCGACATGACGGATGCGGAGATCGAGGCACTGATCGCCCGACTGGATCGCAATAGCGCGGCGCGCGCACGCGAGCAAACACACCCCACCGATTCCGTGAAGCTCATTCGGGAGATGCGCGCCGCACGGACACGGCACCTGATGCGACGCGGCGGCAATGCCGATCATCGTTGACACCTCCGTCGCGCTGAAGTGGGTGCTCGCCGAGGTTTACAGTGCCAATGCCTCTGCCTTGCGCCGGGACATGCTGCATCGCCGAGAGGAAGTCGTCGCGCCGAGTCTTCTGCTCTACGAAGCGACCAATACGCTCTATCAGGCAGGCCGCGACGGGATCGTGTCGTGGCAAAGCGTCGAGCAGGGGCTTGACGACATTCTTACCGTCGTCCGGCTACAGCCTCCCGCGCTCGCCACGGCGAGACGAGCGGTCGATCTTGCCCGAATGACGACACTGACCTACGCATACGACACGCAGTTTCTCGCGCTTGCTGAGTATCTTGGCTGTGATCTATGGACCGCCGATGAGCGATTTCAGCGCGCAATGAACCGATACGGCTTCGCGCAAGTCAAAGCAATCAGCGCCTATCCACTGCCCACGACATAACGCGAAAACATATCCCATGAGCACCGCCATTGAGGCGGTGGACCGCCTCCACAACACGCGCGTCGAGGAAGCGAAGGAGGACGAAGAACGCGAGCGCATCGCGCGTCAGCACCATGATCTCATCATCACCCTCGCGGCGATCCTTCACGAGGCCCAGTTCGGGCCGACGATACCGGTGCCCAACGGGCCGCGCCTCGTCAGACGCGATCCTTCGTAGGGTGCACAGCGCAATCACGGCACCCCTCCGGAGAGAATGGTAATCGAGTCAAAGATTATTCAGCCGGTATGGAGCAGGCCACTGCGTGCAATTTGACAGAGCACAACGCCGATTCGTATAACGTCGCGCAGCGATGTGCGGATCAGTCCGGAAGGGAGCAGGCACCATGGCGACAGCGGACGAGCTTGTCGAGGCGTATATCCGGGCGTGCAACGAGCCCGATGCGGCGGAACGTCGTCGCTTGCTCGGCCTCTGCTGGGGGGACGATGGAGCGCTCACCGGCCCGAATTACGAGGTGAAAGGGCGCGCGGCGATGGAGTCCTACTTCACCGGCTTCCAGGAACGGAATCGGGGCGCGCGGGTCGTGGCAATCAGCGGCTTCGATGCGCACCACGACGTCGTCCGCTACGGCTGGCGCATCTACCGGGGCGACGACTCGATCCTGGCGGAGGGAGTGGATACCGCCATCATCGGGCCGGACGGGCGCATTGCGCGCGTGCTGATGTTCTATGGCCCCCTTCCACCCGCCACGACGCAGAAGAGCGAAGCGAACACCTAAGAGCGGCGGCAATGGACTACGCCTCGGCGAGCGCGCGTTCCTCAGCGCCCGGTGGCCAGCACGCCGAGCTACTGCAACAGTCCCATCGTGTCGTCCACCGCCCACTCCTCGACCAGCTTGCTGTTCTTGAACTGGAAGAATCCCATTCCCTCGACACGCACCCGCTTCCCCGTCGCCGGAATGCCCCGCATCTCCCCCGTCTGCGTACCCGCCCAGTGATAGCGCATCCCCACCAGATCGCCCTCGGCGCTCACCGCGTCCACCATATATTGCAAATCGGGCACCGCACTGAGTATCTGCTCGACAGCCGCGATCCACGCCTCCGCCCCCTGCACATCCGGTCGTCCCGCCCAGTGGGCGACGAATCCGGGGGCCATCAGCGCGGCGACTGCGTCGAGCTTGCGTTGGTTAACGTTGTCCACGAACGCAATTGCCAATTGCCGATTCTCCTCCGCAGCCATGACGCCCTCCTTCTCCGCTCACCACCGAACGCCAGTAATGAGCGTATCATACGACCCAACTTACTCCCGTACTCTGTGAATCTGTGAGCTAACTGGCGTACTATTTTTGACAATCATCGGCGCGACCGGGACGATTCCCATACTTGCATGCGTCGTACATCCCGAGGAAGTCGCGTGAAAGCGGGTGAGCTTGGTCATGACGCATCTCAATCTCTCGACGCTCGCTCCCGCCCAAGCCGAAGCGGCGCTGGCGCGCTACCAAGTGCTTCGCCCCGCTCTCGAGCAGGCTGTACCGCTGACACGCCTCGCGCGCGAAATCGGCGTGCCGTTCCGGACCGCGCAGCGCTGGGTCGCTGCCTCACAAGTGGGAGCAACTGGGCCTCAGACTCGACCCGACCGACTTCACCGACGCGGAGGCGATCGCCGCGATTACTCGGATCACGGGCGGAAACGTCCGCCTCCTCCAGCGCCTATTTGCCCAGATCGAGCGCATCCTCCACATCAATAATCTCCGCACGATCACCGGCGAAGTCGTCCAGACCACACGGGAGCATTTGGTCATCGGCGAGGCATGAGCAAGGAGCACCCCTGCCAATTATCGCCCAGCTTTCCCCGCCATTCAATGGTTCTCCGGCAGTCTTGATGATGCCAAGGAACGCAAATACCACAGGAAGATCAGGGGATTCGCCACGGCTGGCCTCGTGCTTGACGGACGCGAGTTGCGGTGCGGGTCGCAGGCCGATTTCCCCACTCATCCCAGTCGAAAAGACCCGCAAGGCCATCATCAGAAGCGCCGGAGAACCATTCAATTCCCTGATTTACAGCTCTGGTGCTCCTCATTGTACGGCATGAGCTCATGCGATATGTCGCCTTGAATCTCGCCAACCTGCTAGCAATCTCTATTGCTAACCAGCCAACCTGCCAGCAAGCCAAGTTCTGGGCGGATCGGGGGCCGGGGGTTTTGTTTGCCCGCCGGTCTTTTGCTACCTTCCCCGGGCTGATGGACACTCACACGCCAGATTGGATCAGTAGATTGACCAGCCAACCAGCCAACCCGCTAGCCAGTTAACCCGTTGACTGGTTGTATAGTGCCCGCCTACATGCATATTCCTGCCTATTGACATTGCTGTTACGTGAACGTACACTGGTACGAGTTGGCACTAAGTCGGGCGTTTTTTATCGGAGGTGAGCCCACCATGCCACGGACGTTTATGGATTTACCTTACCTCAAGTTCTTCAACCTCGCAGAAGAGCCGTTCTCGACGGTGCCGTCCCCGCGCTTCTTCTTCCTCTCCCCCACCCACGCCATGGCGCTGGAGAAGACCTCCTTTGTCGTCGGCGCGAATAAGGGGCTCACGACCGTCTTCGGCGATACCGGCACGGGCAAGTCGAGTCTGGCCCGTCTCCTCCACGAGAAGTTCACCGATAACGGCTTCCACTCCGCGCTCCTGACGAATCCCAACTACCCGACACCGTTCAGCCTGCTGCGCACGATCGCGCAGGAGTTCGGCATCAAGATCACGCACCGAAGCTACAAAGGGATGATCGACATCTTCAAGGACTTCCTCTTCATGGAGGCGCTCGAGAACGAGAAGACGGTCGTCCTCATCATCGACGAGGCGCAGACGCTCACGCCCCAGCTGATCGAGCTCCTGCGCCAGTTGATCAACTATGAGACGAATGACGTGAAGCTCCTGCAGCTCGTCCTCTTCGCCCAGGAGGAACTACGCGACACGATCAGCCGCCCCAAGCTCCGCAACTTCCGCAGCCGCATCGTCTTCGCCTCCACCCTCGACGCCCTCACCTACGATGAGACGAGGTCCATGATCGGTTTCCGGTGGACGGTCGCGAGCGGCGGCGCGGGCCAGCCTTTCACGGACGACGCGATCCGGATCATCTTCGAGCGCTCGGCGGGCATGCCGCGCGAAGCGAACATCCTCGCGGACAACGCCCTCCTCATTTCCTACTATAAGAAGGAGCGCGAAATCTCCGCCGAGACGGTGCTCGAGATCGCCGACGACCGGCACCAGAATCTGTCGAGGAGAGGGGCGGCATAAAATGGCGGCCAAGAAGAGTCCCTTTGCCGGCATGAATCTCAGCGAGCAGGTCCTGCCCGAGCGCAGCGTCGGTCGGGATCAGCGGCTTTTCCAGGAGTCGTCGCGCCAGCAAGCCGACAAGCCAAGAAGCTAGCCACTCAGATTCACAACCAGTTGAGAAGCCAACCAGCCAACCCGCTGGCAAGCCGAAGAGCCCGCGCCAGTCGTACCCCAAACGCACGTACCACCTCGACCCGGACACCGTGACGCTCCTCGAAGACATGCAGCACGCCTTGCGACGAAAGTACGGCGTGAAGCGGCCACTCATCGAAGAGATCGTCGAGATCGCGGTAAAACACCTCAGCGATGAATTTGAGCAGAACCAGCAAGCAAGTCATCTTGTCGGCAAGCTAACCAGCTAACACGCTAACAAGCCACAAAGGGTGCATTTCATGCCGAGACAATACGACACAGACGATTGGATCTTTCCGGGATTCGCGAATCCCAACACGACGGCCGTCCCCGACGACTTCTTTGATTTCGTCGCGCCACGGTTGAAGGAAGGGGAGCTGCGCGTCTGCCTCTACATGATCCGTCGCACGTATGGCTTCAAGAAGGACAGCGACGATATCTCGATCACGCAGATGATGAAGGGGATCACGACGAGGGATGGGCGGGTCCTCGACCTCGGCACCGGCCTCAGCAGGCAGGCCGTTATCACCGCCGTGAAATCGCTCGAAGCACACCGCGTCATCATAAGGACAACGAATCAGTCCACGGAGAAAGGGAATGAGGCGACGACGTATCGTCTCAATCGTCTGGAAGTCGTCGGATCAGACCCCCAGTCTACTACGTTGACTAGGGGGGGGAGTCAACTTGGTAGACCAGCCCCAGTCAACGAAGTAGACCCACAACAGACAGTAATACAACAAACAGAGATATCTCATTCGAATATTCGAAAGAGCAATCGCTCAAAAAATGATTTTGTGGATAACTCCACCTCGTACCCGATCAGCATGGAAGCGAATCGCTCAATCTCTCGGAATGGGTCCGGGACGCATTACGGTGTCGAAGAGGTCGGCTCGATTATGGCGCGGGTCGGTCCGCAACGGGAAGCAGCACAACCCGAAAAACGTCAGCGCGGCCGACCCCGCAAGTTCCAGGATCAGGACAGCCAGACGCTTCTCAACTATGTGTCCGACTTTGCCCGCGAGTTTTCCGACAAGGCGACGCTCAACCAGAGCGCGACACGCATGATCAATCTCTATCAGAAGTGGGGGCGGGGGGACATCGACGCCTTCGTTGGCGTCTTGTACCAGGCGCGTTCCGTGACCAAGGCGCAGAACAACATCCGCACCTCGAAGTTCGCCTACTTCTGCTCGGTGGTCGAGGATTTGCTGGGCCTCAGAGACGAAGCAGATACCGTGAGCGCACGGATGACGTGAGTGCCCACCAGTTGCCGGGAGCAATCTTTACCCTCGGCATCGCTATCCCACCCGGCCCACTGGCTCGTGGCTCATGACAAGTGTCCGTGAAGTATCGGGGAAGGGCAGCGTGGGGCGCTGCATCGCGCTAAGACGGGCGGTAGCACTCGCGACGGATCAATAGATCAGCCGGGGAGGGATCGGCCATCTCGGCGCAACGTCGCGTCCCACCCGCACGCCCATGCGTCGAACACGATCGGTGCGCGAGCAGCTTCCGTCCCCATTCGCCTCTCAGGGCATAGGGGTTCCGGTAGGAATGAAACTCCCAGCCGAGACTCTATACCGGAAATCAATCCGGATATCCCTTGTCCTCGAACACACGCGGTGATCGCTCTCCCGGGATTGGCACGCAGGGGAAGGGAAATGATGAGGGTGACATGACGACCAGTGGTCCTGCGGACCATGGGAGTTATTTGCTCGCACCGGCGCCGTTTC
>JAABUL010005388.1_pt1 | contig 15968 bp, 23 predicted proteins | sample 5559151 | NCBI WGS metagenome assembly JAABUL01 (sample SAMN10711876, study PRJNA513368) | rock metagenome | isolation source: Antarctica rocks | place: Antarctica: Victoria Land, Pudding Butte sud | reverse complement strand
CGCACAAGGCCTCTCCGTGCGCCGACCAAAAGATTACATTGTGCCCTCTGTGGTCGATGATACGGAGTTCGAAGAAGGCTTTGTTTCGCCCGTGGTTCCAGATACGCAGAATAAGATTAGCGTCACAAACCTTCTACCAAATCTTACGGATGACCAGGTCATTGAGTTGTTGGTTGCATTTGGGCATTTGAAGGCTTTCGTTCTAGTCAAAGACAGCAGCACCGAGGAATCGAGGGTAAGCGTGATATCTGCCACCTTGCTTAAAGTGGGCTAACTGAACGACAGGGCATCGCCTTCTGCGAATACCTCGACCCCGCAGTCACAGACATTGCAGTAGAAGGCCTCAACGGCATGGAACTCGGCGACAAGCACCTCAAAGTGCAGCGTGCCAGCATCGGCGCCACTCAAGCCTCAGGCCTCGAAATGGGCGTCAACGCCATGTCCATGCTTGCAGGCACCACATCCAACGATCTTGAAGAAGGACGCGTGCTCCAGCTCCTTAATATGGTCACGCCTGAGGAGCTCATTGACAACGCGGACTACGAAGGTACGATAATCCAAGCCAACCCTTTCTTCGTCAGTAAACACCTACTAACCAAGACCAGAAATCTGCGAAGACGTCAAAGAAGAATGCGAAAAATACGGCCAAGTCCTCGAAATGAAAGTCCCCCGACCCAGCGGTGGCAGCAGGCAATCCAACGGCGTCGGCAAGATCTTCGTCAAATACGACAATGCGGATTCGGCGCGCAAGGCATTGCAGGCGTTGGCGGGGAGGAAGTTTGCGGATCGGACTGTCGTGACTACGTATTTTGCTGAGGTGAGTGACATGCCGTTCTTTTGTGGTGTGAAAACCTGACGAGGGTATTTTAGGAAAACTTTGAAGTCAATGCGTGGTAGAGAGCACAGACACTCGTGGAATGCGCCATTTCTTCGCTTTGTAGGACTACCACGCTGTCCTCCAAGCAGAATACTGTTGTACTTCATTTACGGGCACAGCTTCAATTACCTCTTGTCAGATGCTTCCGTGTTTGTTGGAAGCGGGCGCGAAATGTAACCTAAAATACCGATCAAGAGAAAAAGATAGTCCAAGATGGATTAAGGTACAAAAAAGCATCTTCCTGCTCCTACTTTCTACTTGTCAAGAACTGCTCCCTTATCCGGTAAATTCAAAACGACCTCACCCACTAAAAACCCCAACATCACCTCCCCACCTCCTCCACAAATCCCCCCATATCAAATATCCCATTCCCCATTCCCACCTCTAACCCCCATCCTCTCCTACAGTACTCCGTACCCTCAACCCATCCGTATCCAAAGCAATCCAAAGCAACCCAAAGCGATAAACTTTTCCTTATCCGTCTGTCTATCCCAGATGTTATTATACCATCTGCTCTTACTCCCAGTTATTCGTCCCAGATCGTATAACCCCCCCCCCCCCCCCCCCCTGTTTACCACTTCCCTCGCATCTCTGCGGTTGGTTGATTTCTTGTGTTTTTGGGGGCGAGTTCATTCAGGTCTCTTTTTTGGGGGGGGGGGAGAATCGATGGAGGGGAGGGGGTGTGAAGAGGTTAGTTACTGTAGGTGGATGACTGTGATGATGGGGTTTGTTTGTTAGTTGAGGAGATGGAGGGGGAGTTTGGGATTGCTATGGATGGGTTTCTATATGGACGGGGGGTTTTTTTCAACTTGAGATGCGTTCTCTCACGGCACGAAAGTCGGGGGAAAGGGTGGGTGCTCTCGGGTTGTTTCATCAGGGCTATTATTGAGGTAGTGGAACGATATCATAGCTTCATGTGAACGTTTCCTATTTAAGCTCCCTCGCCGTCTTGATCCTCCCCTCCGCCAACACCACTCACTCTCCTTGTCCGTACTTACTACCCACTCCCCTCACCAAACCACCATCCCCTCACTTCCCCCTCTCCCCAGCCCCCTTATCTCAAATTCGCCACCCCTAAAACCCCCCCGCATTGGAAAAATTCATATTCCCGGCCCCTACCGTGGAACTCCCACTAGTCGAAAGACTAGGCGGCAGATCCGCCGCCCTCGTCCCCCACTCACTCTCATTCCTCCCCAGCTTCAAAACAAGCGTCTGGCCCTCGGTGAAGAACTCATGCCCAATCCAGTTTTTCGTATACGGCTCCCCATTGAGCGTCGCGCTTTGTATGTAGATGTTATTGTAAGCAGCGTCGAATCCGATGTTTCGAATCGTTGCCGTCTTCCCCGTTAACGGGCTTTTCACACTCACGCTCTCGAAAAACGGCGGGGTGATTAAATACACATTCTCTGTACGTGATTTCGAAGTCAGCATTGCCTTGTGGGGTTTTAAAATTATGTCTCATCATGTATTAAGAGAAATCAAAAGGGGAACGAAGGCTCCACATGCTTCCGAAAAATATTTGGAGACTCCAAACAACGGCTCGAAAGAGAGGAAATGACTCTGAAAATACGTACGGCCCGGATTCGGAAAAAGCCCTAGCATCGTGAAAGCCGTAAACGCGCCCAGAGCGCCACTATCGTCATTACCCGGGAGCCCGGCGTTGGAGTCACTGAATTGGGAGGGGACGTAGGTGTGGGCGCGTTTGGCGCTGAGGGCGGGACGACCGGCGTAGTGGTATTGGAAGACGGCGAGGAAGGAGGGTTCGTTGCCGATGTAGATGAGGCCGGATTTGTGGAGGTAGTCGAGGCGGGCGGTGAAAGCGGTGGGGCCGCCGAGGGTGGTTATCAAGGAAGCCATGTCGTGGGGGACGAAGCTTTGGGGGTGGGTTAGCTGAGTGCTCTCATTGAGAAGATGAACTACGAATTTCCAATCGTGAGATCGAAGATGTAATCAAAATATCAGGCGATGAAACTTAACCATCCGACCAAGTGGAAGTCTGCAAAAGCTGGGAGAAAAGAAGGAAGTAGAACAATCCACAGCTTGTACTGGATTCTACGCCATCGATGGATGCTTCTTGCTTCCCCAAGGCATAAAGATGCTAGTAGAGTCGACGATGGTGTCTCGCTTGAAGCGAAATCCAGGCAAGGAAAACAAAGTACTCACAACTGGTACTCCCAAATGCTAGACTCGAATGTTTCCTGTGGATCAGAGGTCAAAGAGCAACCACCCAGAGAAGGACTGCAGAGGATCGGATCCTGGTATCCCCATGTCCCATTAAGGTATTTTGGTTGGAAAAATCCTGTGAAACCCGAATCACTCCCGTTGATAATGGACTTTTGATCGGCCTTGAAGATGTTCTGCCAATTCTCCGACCTCTTGGCATACTTTTCGGAATCAGCAATCTTGCCCAAGCCTTTGCCCATGGTCGATATACAAAAGTCATCATAAGAGTACTCCACTGTTCTGGATATGCTCCTTGAGTTGGTACCGAATCCGAGATAGTCATAATCCTCTGCAGGGATATAGTTGTGACTCTTCCAACTCTGTAACCCACCTCTTCCCTCAACTGACCAGTCAATTGGCTCATTCTCGGCGTCATTGACAACTGCCTCGTATGCTGAATACCAATCAATCCCAGGGAGTTTCTTGACATAAGCATCGGTAAGCACCACGTCTGCATTAGAGCCGCCTTGTGTGAAACCCTTGCACAAGCTCATACGGCAGTCTGGAAGCCAACCGAGGTGTCTGTATATATCGATCAAGCTCCGTACCATCCTAGACTGAGCCTCTGGGTCGATAATTGTCAAAAGGGGATGTTGTGCTCTGAAAGAGTCCCATATGCTAGTCATAATCAGCTAACGAGGTGAAAGTTGTCAGACTAAATGATGGGAAAATCGAAGAAGATAAAAGCCGAAGCATAAGAGGCATAAGACTCGGGGAAACGGAAGTTTAAAAATTGTAGACTTGAGACAGTGGGCGATTGGCAATCTGATGCTTGAGAATTTCAGGGAGTGATTGGAGACAGACGGAGTAATGCACTTACCAATAATATGAATCAAAGTAAGGCTCGGTGCTCTTCCAAAGGGGATTCTCGCCAGTGTAGTCTTGAGGCGACATGAAGTTTCTGTATATACCACTATAGAATATGGTTTGAAGTTCAGTGCTGGCTCCACCAGGTTCAATTGATACAGGACTGAGCTTTTTCCTCCAAGCATCCTCTGCATTTTTCCTAACCTGGTCAAACTCAAAATCCGGAATCTCCTGTTCAGCGTTGTGACAAGCTTGGGCCGAGCTAACAAAACTGACACCAACCCTAGCAGTGATAGTGTTGTTAAACGTAGGGGCCTTGAAGCTAGCCCACCCTCCTCCGACCAAATTGAAAAGGTTGATTCCCCGGGTGATGAATATACTTTTGGGCTCTGAACCTCCTCTATCATTCACAAAGATGCCCGTATCGCGAACTGGAGCCCCAAGAAAATCGGCGCAGAAGTGCAAAACATAATAGCCACTTCCAAAACTTGGGAGAAATGTGCCATTTCCTGTCATTCTAGCTGTAGCGGGATCAACGGTGATGGTCGCATTCTGACGTGATTCCCATAAGTCACTCAAATCTAGCAGAATCAAGGGGCTCAGAGGACTTCCGTCCACAGGCTTCGTAGGAAATTCGAAGCGATACAGGGCAGTGTGATTTGAGGTAGTCATTTCAGTACGTATCGAGCTGTTGAGCGTGATGGCAAAATATCCCGGGCTTGCTTTGAGCGTGCCATTGATCGGTTGTATAGCCCTGCGCGCCTTCGGAAAGGCGCAGTTGTTAAGGTCATCACCTGGACAACCAGCTTGAGGGAATATAGGAAAGTTTCCTAAAGAAGGTTGCTATACGCAAAAGGTACCGTCAGTAGTTCTTTTTGTCTGCTTGGGTATACAGTGGATTTTATCCTTCAAAAATCGCTACATACGGAACCCGTGCCACTATCATGCATCGAACTGAAGCCTGTAATGTTTGATCCGTCCGTTGCAAATCCACCGGTGTTCTCGCCATCGACGTCCGCGACGGCCTTGGCCATCCCTGTGGAGAAAGGCCATCAGTATGCATGCCCTATGTAAAATTAAAGTTGCCAAAATCGTACCGTATGGCAAACTTGCACCAGCGAACACATTTCCTAGCCCCAAGTTAGCCGTTTGCGGGCTAAGGTACTAAGGAACGCTTGAATTCCAATGGCTTGCTCACCCCCATTGTCCGTTCCAATAAGTTGATTCACATAGTTGAAGACATCGAAAGAACTGCTGTTAGAAGTAACATTGGCGCAGGCAGTCAGCCAGATCAGAGACAGTAGAATGGAGAAGCGTAGTGTGCACTGCGTTCTATTGGTGAACATTTTATATGCTTTCCACTTCTACAATCTGCGCTGAATATCAAAGACAACGATGAGAACGACCGGAGAGATAAGACGTGGGCGAGAAGGAGGCTTAAGTGGCCGCAACGGGCATGTGCATTTTGTGTCGTCTGATCTTCACGTTGCATTTCACCACATAGCGACATCGAGATCCAACCAACTCCAACACTGAGCGGACATGGCGACAGCAACAAAACCCATGCCTGACATCCTTTCCGTTCTCCACCGAGCTCTTGAGATAATCAGGAAGGTACAAGGTGATAACGAAAGTAACTCGAGTCGGAGAGGTTGTGGGTTGAGGGGCGATGAGGGGTAAGCTGCATCGAGGTTACAGTAAGTACTTTGACCCCTCCTGGATATGGTGTAGCAGCGCTTCGAGACTCCGATCAAAGTACAGTACAGTACTGACTACTCGTAGTACCTTGAGATTTCTCCCATGTAGAGCACCGGGCACCTCAAGAATGGGCCCCAAAGATAAAGATTGTTGGAGTAATTCGAAGTAGACGTTGAGATGTTTCGTGAAACAAACGATTTCAGTAGAGTAGGTAAGGTAGTGAGTGGTAAGGACGGCACGGGCACGACGGTTCCGCTCGTCGCTGCCCATCGGTAAAAAGTTCCGCTGACCCCGTGACTCGACTCGACTCGTCTATCCTCTTCCAGCTTCACCTTACTTACCCTCATCATCTGCCGGCTTGAAATGTTATTGCGAATGCTCCAACTCGGTGCATCTCCTTTCTCCACGGCCTCCCTTTGACTCTCAAGATACCTATCCACGATCCACGATCCACTATCCTAATGAACGTCGCTTATACTGCGATTGAGCCTCGTGAAGAGTCTGGAGACCTTAAAATAACACCTCCGGAGATGATGAGCGATCCTGACTCTCGCTTCCCTGGCGATGGATCCCTTTAGCGCTTTCTAGCACATCTGGCAGACGGGCATGTTCGAAAACAGGGAACGGATACGATTGGCAGGCCTGCAGCATTAGTCGTCGCTTGGAACTTTCTATCGGCCCGTTGGCCCCTAAGGCTGGATCGCTGGTGCATCATCTCCAGAACGAGACCTAATGCGGGGAAATAGTCGTTTTCGTGCACTTACCATAGTAGTCGCCCATGGTCCTGGCTCACAGCAACGAGGAAACTAAGAAGCCTACTACAGCACCTAACGCAATATGGGTAGAAGTACGTAAGGTACCTATTGTTTACTGCATGACGAGATGGCGTTTTTCCCGCGTGTACCTTAACCTGCCTTGAGAGTCGATACTTCATGGAACTTCCCGTGCGTTGACACTGTTAGGTAAAGTGTATATAAACAAGGCATTTTCCACTCGTGTTGTGTGTGAGCTTTTTGTCTATTCCCTGTGCTGCTTTGTCCCGGTCCAAGAATCATGATGTTCCTCAAATCCTTTGTTCTGGCAAGCGTTGCTCTGGCTTCTACCGCCCGAGCTCAGACCGCTGCCTCTGCCTATGTAGAACCTGATGTTCCTACTGGCAAACCTATCGCAGGAGACTATACTGGCGCTCTTCGGCCGCAGATTCATTACAGTCCACCCAAGGATTTCATGGTGAGTCGGACCATTTCTATGTTTAGTCTTCGCGGCCTCGAGAACATAAGTCCATCTCACAAAACCAATTACGCAACACCAATCGATTGTGGCATGGAGTACTGTTGTGTGAATAGAGAGCTGATGGATTGACACAGAATGATCCCAATGGGATGTTCTTGGACGCCAATGGAACCTACCACCTGTATTATCAATGTAGCTGCTACCCTCCCTCGTTAGTATCTGGTTCGAACTAACAGCAATTGCCAGATAACCCAACGGATATAGTGGCTGGAAACCAACACTGGGGGCATGCTACTTCCAAAGACTTATACCACTGGGAAAACCAGCAGATTGCTATTTACCCCGGTGCTGAAGGAGAAGGAATCTTCACTGGCTCCGCCGTAATCGATGTGAACAATACCAGCGGTTTCTTTCCTAACCAGAACAACGGCGTTGTTGCCATTTATACTCTAAACACAGCGGCCGAAGAAGTTCAAGATATCGCTTACTCTCGCGATGGTGGATATACGTTCACCAAGTATGCCAACAATCCGGTTATCTCAATCAACTCTACCCAATTCAGAGATCCTAAGGTACTTACCACGTTACAAAACCATTCAAAGAATCTTACTGACTATTCAGGTAATATGGAATGCTCCAACCCAAAAATGGGTCATGGTCGTCTCCTACGCCCAAGAATTCGTTATTGGCATCTACACCTCCCCTAACCTCAAAGAATGGACACACGCCTCCAACTTTAGCCATCACGGCTTACTAGGTCTCCAATACGAATGCCCCAACCTTGTTTCCATGCCTGTAATCAAAAATGCCTCCATTGCCTCCCCCTTGGACTCGTCGAACTACGCGTCCATAGATGAAATGTATGTCCTAACCATCAGCATAAACCCTGGAGCTCCCCTGGGCGGTTCTATCACGCAATACTTCCCAGGTACTTTCAACGGAACGCATTTTACGACTGCGGATGACGCCACCCGTCTTACCGACTTCGCAAAAGACAACTACGCCGGCCAATTCTTTTACAACATCCCTTCAGACAAACCGCAACTTTCCATTGCATGGGCCTCCAACTGGGAATACTCTCAGCGCGTTCCCACCGGGCCTTTGGAGAACTTCCGCTCCTTCATGACCTTGCCTAGGCAAAATGTCCTCGCAAACACCACTCGTGGGCCATACACGCTTATGCAGCTCCCCTACGATCTCACACCTTTGCAAACCCCCGTGACTAACTGCACCGGCCTCGCCAACTCCTCGTTGTTGTACCATTACTCCCGTACCGTCACCTCCGGCGCCCTCAGCTTCAACATGACCATCAACAACATACCCGCCGCCAACATCACCGGGACCGCAAACTTCACTTTCCTCTCCTCCGTAACAGGCGAGTCAGTCCGTGGTGGATTTTTCTTAGGCGGCGATGCGCCGTTCTTCCTTAATCGTGGCAATATCAACGGCTTCGATAAATCGGATCCTTTTTTCACAGATAAATTCAGCGTCACCAACCTGGTCAATACGGAAACGCAGACGTGGAGAATCACGGTTGTAATTGACAGGAGCATCCTCGAAGTTTTCGTGGACAACGGGCTCAGAAGCGGGACAATGACTTTCTTCCCCGACGGCGAGCTTGATACCTTGATGATTGCCACTGGTGATCTTAATCCTGGAGTCACTGCTGCGGTGGATGTGTACGGTTTGTCGAGTGCGTGGGGAAGCCAGGAGGGTGTGAACGGAACGGTATATGGGAACTATACGATGGGCATGATGAAGAGGAACACGTTGGGACATCTAAAATACTAATGGTGGGGGCAGGATGAATGTATGTAAGAAAGGTAGCGGTTGGATATGTATTATGTCGATAATGTTGGAAGTAGGATAATTGTTTGTATAGGAAACTAAGATGACTTGAGACCTTCATGGTCATCAAAAGTAGTACTCCGTGCAATCCTGTGTAAAATTCTTGTTGGTCTAGCATTGTGAAGAAGTGCTGCGAAGGAAAGAATATTCGAAGACTAAAGGACCAAACGGACTGGATAAGATCTCAGGGGGTTAAGGACACTTGAGTGATGGGAATGACTTCAGTAATACACGGTCAAACTCCTCCAACGTACGAAAACCTTTTGAAGCAAGATGAACAAGCTTCAAGATTCCTTACCCAATTCATAGATACCTAGGGTAGAGTACCTATGCCTTCATGGTGCTTGCACAATGGCATTTGATCTCCTTTGAAGTAGTATGGGAGGCATGAAGAAGCCATACCGCAAAGTGTCTAGCGCGAACCGCGGCATCTGTTTGGGAATCGTGAAGTGGCCTGAATGCGAGTCTGTGTACACGGAATAGTTAGGGCTACGTGAAGCTCCTACGAAACCAAGATAATTTCCGGCTCTATGTTCGCTTTGATCCCCACGCTCCTTCTCACTGTATAGGAACCGCTTGTACCTTAGCAACTACTTCCCGGGCCTTCGAATACGATTGATTACAGAGTAGTACCTCCCGGACTGCCTTTATACGAATTCGACTGCTCTGCGCCATCATGCCTGCAAAGTCTCGCTTTACCCGTCTAGATGCTTTCACGAAGACGGTAGAAGATGCGCGCATACGAACCACATCAGGAGGAATTGTTACGATAGCTTCACTGCTTATTGTATTCTACTTGGTATGGGGAGAATGGTCAGATTACCGGCGCGTGGTCGTGCACCCAGAGCTCATAGTTGATAAAGGGAGAGGTAGGATGGAGGGAGAGAGTGTATGAAGAGTACAGGCGCTAATATATTTCGTAGGAGAGAAGATGGAAATACACTTAAATGTCTCATTCCCGCGGATACCATGTGAGCTGTTGACTCTGGATGTCATGGATGTGTCTGGCGAGCAGCAGACAGGAGTCAAGCACGGTATAGCAAAGGTTCAATTGGCCCCTATAAAAGATGGTGGTGGAGTCCTCGACGTCAGCTTGATGAAGCTGTAAGTGGGTCTGCCATTGTCACTTTCGGTTGGCTTCTCACAATTTTCAGGCACGGAGATGAAACTGCCACCCATCTAGATCCTGATTATTGTGGTGAATGTTACGGTGCCACAGCGCCGACCACCGCCCAAAAGCCAGGTTGCTGTAATACCTGTGATGAAGTACGCGAAGCATACGCTTCCAAGTCATGGGCCTTCGGGCGCGGAGAACACGTGGAACAATGTGAGAGGGAGCATTACTCGGAAAAGCTGGATCAGCAACGGGAACAGGGCTGCCGAATAGAAGGCGGGTTTAGAGTGAACAAAGTCATTGGCAACTTTCATATTGCACCAGGCCGAAGTTTCAGCAATGGCCACATGCATGTACATGATCTCAACAACTACCTCGATACCCCCGCCGAGCATGGCCACACCTTTTCACATAAGATACACCACCTAAGGTTTGGGCCACAATTACCCGAAGACATGGCGAAGAATTTAGGGAGCAAGAGCACGCCTTTGGACAATCACGGTCTCAACCCTCTCGACGACACGGAACAGTATACGGACGACCCAGCGTTCAACTACATGTACTTTGTCAAGGTGGTCTCTACGTCCTACCTGCCGCTCGGACGGAAAACAGCGCTACCTACAGTCACCCAAGACCAAACATCCGACGACGGGATTAACATCGGTGGGTACGGTCTCGGCAAAGATGGCAGCTTAGAAACACACCAGTACTCCGTGACGAGCCACAAGAGAAGCTTGAACGGGGGTTCCGATTCCGCAGAGGGCCACAAGGAGAGACTACACGCCAGGTGAGACTGACACTCGAACCACGAAGACTATGGCTGACAAGCGCGACAACGAATAGCGGTGGCATCCCAGGCGTCTTCTTCAGTTACGACATCTCCCCCATGAAGGTGATCAACAAAGAGGAGCGGACGAAAAGCTTTGCCGGGTTTCTGACCGGGGTTTGCGCAGTGATAGGGGGGACCTTGACGGTTGCGGCGGCAATAGATCGAGGGGTGTACGAAGGGGCGATGAGGGTGAAGAAATTACATCAGCGATGATACCGCTTTTTCTGTAATATATATGAAAATCCATGTCCCATCTGTCAAGCAGCCCCGTAGGTACAGTTGGGCCCAGGCTTCACACTATACATTATGGCTACACCAACGGTAAGGAATACCCACTCCACCCCCATCCCCTGACATTACTCCATTCGCGCCTACGACCTCACAGACACCGCAATCTGATGTCGCATTCTTCGCTCCACCCCTCACAGCGTCTCCATCCCCCTCCCCCTCACAATCAGCCCCCCCAAACCGCCCGCTCCAGCACCCGCACATGGCTTCTTCCCCATCCGTCTTTTACCCCCAAGACCCTCCCCAACAGTACCCCGCCCAGCATCTTATTCCATCCCCCTCCCCCTCCTTGCTATTTGCGGCAGCCCTGGCTTCTGCGAGCGCCGCCGACGTCTGGCTGGTTCGGGAACGGATTGTCATGCGGGCTGTAGGCTTCCTGGAATCTTCTGAGAGATGGAAAGATGAAATGTTGGGGCAGGTGTTGACGAGGTTTTTTGAGCGGTTTTTTCTTTTTCTTTCTTTTTTTCTTTCTCTTCTTTTTACGAGATTAGTGGAGGTTGTTGTTGTTGCTGGAGTTGGGTGGTGTTGGTTTTGGTTGGCATCTTTCTTTTGTTATGTTTTTCTTTGGTTTTTGTTTCTTACATTCTTCTTTTTCTCTTTCCGATTTAGGATTATTGTTATTACTTCGTTAGTATCCGTTTTTCTGAAGCAATAAGATCTTTGTAACGAGGTTGGGTCTTCCTGCCTCGTAAGGTGCTTACAAAGATGTGAGCCAAGCTATATATAAGAGAACAGTTCCAGTTGGATCGGTTTGGAATACACAGAGGAGTCTTTGATGGTATAAGATGTGAATTTTTTAGTTTGAGTGAAAGGTGTGTGTACTTGCAAGAAGATAAATAGCTGCGACAATTAATTAGTTGATTAGATTGAATGTAGACCTTCTCGATTTGCCGTTGGAAGAGATATCAGGGTTAATGAGAGGTTGAAACACTGAAAGTGTTTTGGTGAAGTGTAAATCTGACAACGACTTTAAGGGCCCTACTCCGTACAGTACTCCAAATCCTTACCACAACCCGTCGTGAGATCCTCGCAGGAGCAACACCGTACTGGTACGACAACTCAGCCATCGAGGATGGTAAGACCGGAAACAGATGCGATGGAGATGCTGAGATTGCCATAAAGACAGCTGCGTCTCTACCGTCATTGCCGCTGGGACTGAAGAACAGGCAGAGAATCTGGATGTGTCTAGATGCGTAGGCATGAACGGCACCCAGCGAAAGCTGAATGGATTGGCAGACGAAGAGACCATTGAACAAATACAAAAGGGTCCCCGGGTTAACTACCCATTGAGGAGTTCGAAGAAGTAGTTAGTTCAAGTTCAAATATAGGGTGTTTATAATCTTCATAGCGTCTTCGACATTGCCATGACAGTAAAGCAAACAGCGTACTTGTATCAAGACTTGAGACGCATTAGAGAAAAGGGTTTTGCCGCTTGGCGTGTCCATGGCTAGGGCCAGCTTGGCCTCGTTATCTAAAACGCGAATCGGGCGCGTTCTCTGTATCCGCGTCAGCTTCCCCACAATGACAACTCAAGCTAGACCCAAGCAGTCACTGACATTTACACACCTAAAGTGGATAAGTCGCTTTCTCTGGATATTTTACTGCCCGGACTCAGAAGTAGCGTTAGGAAGAAGTGGTTCTATCGTGTTACTGCACGTTTGCAGGTCCCCGGGTCCACCATGACAACCTCTCCAACGAAGCACATTCCACACATGCCTCCTCCTACATCAGCTGTGCCAGCTCATCAACTGCGCTCTCCACGCAGTACTCCGAGGCTTCGGAAACTGCAATCAGCGCATGCACTTTCGTCCAACTACACAGCCATGAATGGGCCCTCGTTAATCTCGCAGCAACGCCAACAGCAGCAGCGTCACGTAAGCACGTCGCATAACACATCGTTCTCGCAGACCCCACAGATTCCTCCTCTACCCCAGATTGGCCCATTGCCATTGGCACACCCGCATAACCGTGCTCGCTCAAGTAGCGATTTACTCAGTTCCTCGAATGTCGTGGCTCAACCAAGACGGAATCTACCGGCAAAGAAGGCGGCGTCTTTCATCCCTCCAACGGATGCACATGAGATTGACACAATTGTACGCCAGGGGCCACGGGGAGACCTCTCAAATAAACTCCAGCGTCTTCGGCACCTTATCCTTGTTGACGGGCTCGAATCAGACAGTGATGGAATGGTCAGATTCCTGAGAGATGCTCGTCGACTTTTGCAGCTCTTGCTGACGGATATGTAGTCCCAACTGCGAATCTACATCTGGCTCATCTTACTTAACGCTCCGCCACTCTCAACCGATACATACTTGAATCTCATACATCGTGGACCTTCGCCTGCCTATTCCAAGATACGCAACGATACATTTCGTACTCTAGCCACAGATCCTCTCTTCAAGCGCCGAGTCAGCGAAGCCTCTTTAATCCGGCTGCTCAATGCCGTAGCGTGGATGCTTCAGGATGCGAAGATGGAGCGGATGACCGACTCCGGCAGGATCACGAATGCAGCCACAGAGCTCGGTAGTCCAGAGCTGCAACACGCCTCACCCGTCATGAAGCACGCACAGGGACCTCCAACAACAACCACCGAGGGTTCTGAAGCTGGCGGTTCAGAACCAGGAATCTACGTCCAGGGTATGAACGTACTTTGTGCTCCGTTCCTGTACGCCGCACGAAGCGAGGCCGAAGCTTTCGTTGCATTCCATCGTTTCATAACCAAGGAATGTCCAGGATACGTCCGAGGTGCTATGGACGGTGTCCATAAAGGCCTGGCCTTGGTCGACAACTGCCTCGCTATCGTGGATCCGAAACTATCTGGGTATCTGCGTTCCAAGGGCATGACAGCAGAGATATACGCGTTCGCATCAGTATTGACCATGTGTGCTTGTACACCTCCATTACCAGAAGTTCTTGTACTTTGGGATTTCCTCTTCGCTTATGGTCCTCATCTCAATATACTGTGTATTTGCGCTCAGCTCCTCATGATGAAGGATACCCTCTTAGCGAGTCCTAGGTGAGCCTTGACGATCCAATCCTGGTACATTCCGGGGTAGAGACCTAATACTGCTCAAATAGTCCCACTAAGATTCTGAGATCGTTTCCTCCCCTTCAAGCAAAGAGAGTGATTGAATTGGCTGTTGGTATGGTCAGACGCATTCCTGTCGACCTCTATGAGGAGCTCGTACATCATGCGGATTGAGCTGTTCTCTCGGCAGCGATTCCTACCGACACCCGTTCGTTCTTCTCCTCCAGGAGTCTTCTGGCTCTGAAAATGCTGGTTGACAAGGCAGTTGGGTCGTAATGCTGGGAGGCAAGCACCGGCGAGCTTTTCAAGTAGTTGCAAGGGCAGACTACGGCTCTCTCTGTGGTATAGTGTCCTAGAATGACCCGAACTGCAGGTTGTGCCTTGGGACGGTTACCTTTTGAAGACCTGGGAATCATCTGCGAAGTCCTCAGAAACCGCCCGAAACGCCTGATTTGGCGACTTCTTCTCAAATGAAGTGTATCCCTTCTGGGGTCGACCTTCCAAAGCAGCCACCCAACTCTCGAGACCACGCTTCATACGACACACATGCCATACATCCCCAACGATGCAAGACAGTCAAAGTGGAGAACCTAAAATGAAATCTTTCTCGATCTGATTTGTGGATGAGTTCATGTTGAGCAGAGCGCAGCATACCAAGCTCTCAGCACTCCACAACATCTACCTTGAGCTTTCGCGTGTACCGCGCCATACTGTGCAAACAACTCTGAGACAAACATGGCAACAACAGTCCAGTTGCAATACCATCGACACTTAGCCGAGGTGCAACACTACGAAGCACCAATCTATAGCTCCAATATCAAATCCACCATCTCACTTTCTACCAGTCGAGTAGTATGTTTTGTATGATATGCTTGTAGAATTAAATAGATCTGTTCCATCTCCCAGACCTGAACAAGAGTCCCAGTTCCCGTACAACCCTTTCTACCCCCCTATCCTCCCTCCTCGTACCCCCCCTCCCAACATAAGTAGTAAACCACTCCATCAAACCCTACACAACCACCCACCCATCCTTCCAACTCCCTCCCATCCCCATCCCCTCCCTCTCAATCCCTACCCCCCCTCACCCCCCATCATCCCTCACCCCTCCTCATCATCATCAGCCCCCCCCCTCTCTCTCCTCCCTCTTAAAAAAAGAAAAAAAAAGAAAAAAAAAGCAAAGAAGACAGCACCCTCCTCAATCAGCCTGGCCATTCTTTTCTCTTTCTCTTTTTCTTTTTCTACAATGCAGGTAGGTGGGTCGTGGGGGGATAGAGAGCTTGGGGGTTTTGGGTGGCGTTTTTGGGTGTAGTGGTTAGTGCTGGAGGGATGATAGAGGGTTGGGTCACTTGGGTGAGTGTGCGGAGATGGTGGTGGAGGTTTTTGTGGGGGGGGAGGGGTTGTGAGGGGTGGGAGGGTTGGGGGAAGGGTTGGGGGGAGGATATCTGAGGGGTGGGAGAGGGGGGAGGGGAGGGGAGGGGAGGGGAGGGAAGAAGGGGGGGGGGTTGGAAGATTCTTGCTTAATTTTTGGAGGATTGGGACGCTTGTGATGCTAGCAATGGTTTATATATGTGCGTACTTGGGAATATGTAATAGAGTTCGGTGTTCGGAATATGTACATATAGCGTCAAACGGAGAAGAAAAAACCCAAAGAGGATTTTCCGGATGTTCGAGATATGTATATATAGGAGACATCAGACGGAGAAAAACCAAGGGATCACCTCCGGATCCAACGCTCTCCACACAAACGGCATCCCTTGCGACAACCCGTCCGCGTCAAACGCACGCCCTTGGAATTGCGAGCTGACAGCCAGCATGGCAGAATGGAACGCGTCCGCCGCCGCCACGGTCGCGGCGTTGGCCCGACTGAGCAAGTCCTCGCCGGAGAACATGTGCGAGAGTGTGAAATTCGTGCCTGGGAACTGCGGGCGGTTGAAGACGGCGAAGACGAAGACTTGGCCGAGGGATTGGTTCGCGGGCGGGAGGAACGGCATCAGGTCCTGGACGCCCTTTTGCGTTGGAAGCG
>JAABUL010005387.1_pt1 | contig 15969 bp, 6 predicted proteins | sample 5559151 | NCBI WGS metagenome assembly JAABUL01 (sample SAMN10711876, study PRJNA513368) | rock metagenome | isolation source: Antarctica rocks | place: Antarctica: Victoria Land, Pudding Butte sud | reverse complement strand
CCTTTTAATAAAGGGAATATCTTATATAAAGCTTTTAAAATACTTATAAGATTAGGGTTAATAAAGGTACTAAGAAGGTAATAAGAGCTTTATAAAAACTTAAATAAATAAAAAGGAAGGAAGAAGACGAGATTTTAAAAGGCTAATATATAAAACCTTAAACCCTAATTAACTAAATAAATCTAACTTAAAATTAACTTAAACTTCCCTACTAGACTATTAAGGATTAGAGTAGAAAATATATATAAATATATTAAATACTAATTTATTATAATCTCCCCCTTTTATCTTATCTTTTATATTTAATTTTATCTTTTCTTGAATTATAGACTTCTATCCTATTTATATTATACTCTTTAAGTATATACTAATTAATTAGATAGTTACTACTTAATATTATAAATATTTAAGAAGTTTTATTATATTAATCTTAACTACTTTTAATTAATAGAGGCTGATTACTATCCTAGGAACTAGAGAGGTAAAGTATAAGTATATACTTAATATTAAAATATAATATTAATTTTATAAGAGATAGAGATAAAGATAATAATAATAAGCCTATCCCCTTAATAAGATAGTAGAAAATTATATATAATCTAATTATATAAGTAGCCGCCTAGAATAACGCGCTTAAGTTATTACTATCTTATATTAAATAAATAATAAGTAGTCTTTATCTAATATATAAAAGTTTTCTTAATATATATATAAAATCTATTATCCTCCTTAAACTCCTACTCCCTCTTTACCTTTAAAAGGTCCTTTATAACTAGGAGTAAATATTCTATTAATACTACTAGCTAATTCTTTATAAATTCAAGATACTTATCTAATAATAATAAGCCCTAATTATACTTATAAGATAATACCTCCTTTATTAAGTATAATTTTTAATATTATAAGTAGTAATCCTACTAGTAAGACTAGTATAATAATAAGGATATAACTTTTTATAGATAAATACTACTTATAGGTAAAAAGGGCCCTTTAAGAACTCCTAATATAAGAATATAACTATCAATATATCTTCTTACCTTATTATTATAATTTTTACTAGTTATAATAGCTTAGGATATAACCCTTAGGCGGACTTAAAATAAAAGACTTAACTAGATAGGCTAATAAAGTAAATATAAATAAAAATTATAAAATTACTAGCGCCTAGAAATAAGACTATAAATAATTTAGATTAGAATATTAAGCTTATACTAATACCTATTAAAGTATAAATAGTAAGTTATTTCTTAATAAATATACTTCCTTATTAATCTAGTTATTTATAGATATATAATTAAATAGTAATAATAAGGATTATAATAATAGATAAGGTTTAAACTATAATTAAGAGTTACTATATATTAGGAATAGAAGGATATTTAATAGTAGATAATATAATAAAATTATTAAGGAGAAAGGAATAGATAGTAGATTATAATAAGGTTTATATAATCCCTTACCTAGAATCTATCCTCTTCTTTATTAAATATAATATTAGGATATATTAATATACTTCTACCTTAGCTAAATAATAAGGATAGGTATAGATTTCTTAATAATATTATTATTAAAGTACTTATTACACTATTCTTCTTATTTAAAAGGTTAGTATTAAGTAAAAGCCTAATTATAAAGTACCTATTTAATCCTATTAAGCTAATAATAATCTATTTAGTATATTATATAATCTATAATATAATTAAAGATTATAAGATAAGGGCTAGGAAGGTTATCTACTTCTAAGGTATAAGTATATTAAGTAAATCTAATTTTATATATTATCCTAATAATATAATATCTAATAATATTTTTAGTAAAGAGATATATATAAATATTATATAAACTTAGGATAATTTAAATCTAAAGTATTAGGCTTTAATACTAGTAACTCTTAAAGATAAGGTAAATAAGTAAATTAATTATAAATTAGAAGAGGATAGTTATAATCCTGAAGTAATTTAAGATTCTTCTAATAATAAAGGTAGTAATAATCTACCTAATAATAAAAGTATTAGGTATTATAAGTCTTACCTAGGAAGTATATAAGACTTAGTACCTAAACTATATTTAAAGACTAATATTACCTAGGTAGTAAATAGTATATATAATATATATACTACTTAACTAATAGATAATAATAGTAATAGTTAATATAATATTAATATTATAACTAACTTATATTAAGTAGCTAGTCTTCTAATAATTACTACTTAGTCTACTAGTAGTAACTTTATACTACTACTAGTATAAGAATAAGGCGAAGATATAAGAGAAGAAAGCCCTTTATAAATAGTAGTATTATTATTACTATACTTATATATAAGTATTATATTAGTAAGCTCTATCCTTTCTATCTTATATAATATCTTTAGCTAATTATTCTTAGACTCTTATAACTACGAATTCTATTAAGTATAATAAGTATATACTAAAGTTTTTAAGCCCCTTAGAATTTATTATATAACTTAATAAGACTAAGGAAAAGATATTATCAAAGATAATATATCCTATATTTAAAAAGAAGCTTAAGATCTAGTAGGATAAGAGGATTTAATATAATAATAGTATATTTAATAATATAAGAAAGTTTTCTATATTTATAAAATAGGCATTATAAGATTAGGTTATTAGAATAGAATATAAGATAGATAATAACTTCTATTTACTTAGTTTAAAATAATTTATCAATAATTAAATATATCTATTTAATAGTATTTAAGTCTAATTAATTATAAGATAAAATAGGAGTTTATATAATAATAACTAAAGGAGATAGTATATATAAAACTTAGCTATATATTTAAGTTAAATATAAGTTAATATAAATTAAAATATAATAATAATAGGAGAATACCTAGTATATTTTTTTAAACTTAAATTAATATTAATATAATAAGATATAAGATTATTATAAGTAACTTCTAGTCTTAATATACTAATTTAGTACTTAGAAGCTAAATTAATATATAAGTTACTAAAAGTTATTAAAAGTTACTAATTAATTACTTTAAGCGCTTAAGAGCGATAATATAGGATATTTCTACTAAATCTACTCTTAAGTACTTATAGTACTTAAAGTAGGCTATAGATTTCTATAGATATAATATTATAAATATTAATTTAGTAGGTATATTAAATTAAGTAAATAAGCTTAAGCGCTAAGTAAAGCTAAGTAGTTAAGTTATAATTTAAGAAGTTTAAAGAGCTTAAGGATTTAGCCTTTTAAACTAATTAAGCTAATTAATCTTAATATAAATTCCTTTATTTATATAATAATATTACTTTTATAATATATAAGAACTTTATATTTAATTTATATTATCTCTTAAGTATATAAATATTAATATCTAAGTATTAAATATTATTTAATACTAGTTTAACTTAGTAAAGCCTACTTTTACTCTATCTTTAATACTCCTCTTTATAAGATCTAATTAGATTAATTAAGAGCTAGACCCCTAAGAGGTCTAGGGATTAGGAGAACCCTAATAATATTTATAGGATTTATAAGGTTTACAGGTAGGGCTTAGTATTCCTAAGGACGAATATTAAAATATAATATACCTGGTAAATCTATACTTACAATAATTATAAAAAGTATCTTTATTACTCTTTCTTATATTATAATCTAATAAAGCCTAAATATTATTTTAGATATACTTAATCTAAAGGAATTATATATTTCATTAAAAATAAAAGTAAGATATTAATTATTTGAAGTTAATATTAAAGTAAATAATATTCTTTAATTAGAAGTAAGGAGTATAATATAATAATAATTTATCTAAGTTTCTTAAGAAGAAGTTTTTTTATATTAAAATAACCTTTATAAATATTAATATAAGGAATATATTTAAATATTATATATCTTAATAATATATCTTATATATTAAGTATATCTTCTTATATTCTTACTCTATTATAAAAAATTACTAATAAGAGTATATCTTATTTTATATTAAATAATTTATTAAGTATAATAACTCTACTCTTATATTAAGAGTAAAAGCTTATTATTATATATATAAATATTTACTTTAAGGCTTAAATATTTATATTCTATAATAATTAAGTTATTACTCTCCTAATAAGTAATAAATTATAATTTAAAAGATAATAAGATATTACTTCTACTTTAGAAATAGGATTAACTTATCTTAATATACTAATAAATATTACTTTTAATACTTTAAGAAAGCTTTCTTTATTATAGTATATACTAAATAATTAGACTCTAGTTATTATTATTATATAAAATAGATAGACTTATATATTTATAATTACTACTCTTATTTATAAATTATAGCCTAGTAATAATATATATCTATAAATAATATTTATATATAAGTTTCTACTAGAGTACCTTTTAAAAGCTTAGCTAGCTTAGTAAGACTTAATCCTTTACTATTAGAAATACTTTAAATTAATATAAAGTATAAGCTTATTAAAGCTTATCTAGCTTAAGTCTTATAACAATTAAGAAAAAGTTAGCTAAATTTTAAGATTCATAATAAGTAATATTTATAAGAGGGGAAGAGTAGGAAGTAAGTAGGCTAATATATATCTATATATAGTAGATTTAGCTAAAGGTTCTATTAATAGAATTTTATTTTAATTAGAAATAAATATAACTTCTATAAAAAGATTTTAAGTTATCTACTTTTAATACTAGATACTTAACTCTAAAAACTTTAAAAATAAAGGTTATATTTAATAATTTTATCTATTTTTAGACTTTTTACCTAAATTATCCTAAATCATCCTAAGTTTTTATTATAACTACTAGAGTAATTATAGCTTATAAGAATTTCTTAGTCTAAAAAGTTTTATAAATATATCTTACTAGTAATAGTAAGAGGTTTAAGAGAATAAGAGTAGCTCTTTAAATATCAATTAATTATAGGTAGAGATTAGATAGTAAGGTTATATTTATAAGAGAGTATTAAGTAAGAAAGTATACTTATTAGGATATTATAAGTTAATATAATTATAATAGCTAAAGTATTATTTAGGTTTATCTATAAATTTAGGGGGGGTTTTAATATTTAGTGCCAAGCTTTCCTAAGAGTCTTGTAACTGATGAATCAGCTACTATACAAGGCTGAAGCTCCCGCTTATTATTATTGTTAAAAAAAGCGCATCATTCTTCCTCCACACTAACAACCACTACAATATGGCAACTGTACTGAAGAAGACGGTCTTGATCACGGGCTGCAGCACAGGCGGCATCGGCTGGGCCATGGCCAAGGACTTTCACCAGCGAGGGTTCTACGTCTTCGCTACGGCGCGCAATCTCTCCAAGACCGTCGACTTCGCCGAGCTAAGCGACGTCGAGGTCCTCGAGCTGGACGTAACCATGCCAAAGACCATCGCGCAGTGCAAGGAAATAGTCGCGAAACGCACGGGCGGGAGCCTCGATGTCCTGGTGAACAACGCTGGTGTCGAATTCAACAGCCCACTGCTAGACACCGACGTCGCCGAGGCGAAGAGGCTGTACGACGTCAACGTCTGGGGCCCTCTTGCTATGGTCCAGGCGTTTGCGCCCCTGCTTATCGAGGCCAAGGGAGTTGTCTTCAACCAGAGCTCCATTGACGGGGCCCTGAACATGGCGTGGGCGGGTAAGTCTCCGTCGACCAGCGCTTGCAACTCTCTCTCTCTCTCTCTCTCTCTCTCTCTCTCTCTTCTCTCTCTCCTGGGCAGTCAGACTAACCCAGCGATGCGCGCGCTCTTGATCAGGCATTTTCGCCAGTTCCAAGTCCGCCGTGGCACGCATGTCGGAAACCATGCGGGTCGAGCTCGAGCCCTTGGGCGTGCGCGTCGTGACGTCCATATGCGGGTCCGTTGACACGCCCATGTTCGGTAAGCCCGGTAGTCCCATGGACCTGCCCGAGACGTCGTACTATCACGGCATCCAGGACGCGGCGTGGAAGGAGCGGATGGACCACCAGCGCCAGGCCATGAACGTCGATGTGCTCGCCGGAAAGCTGGTCAAGGACATCCTCGGCGGGGCCAGGGGCGTCATCTGGCACGGGGCGTTTGCTCCGTTAGTGCGGTGGGCGAGCTGGTTCAACATTACGTGGCTGGTGGATAGGTTGATCAACTCGGCACGGGGCTTAAGTCAGGTTAAACGGTCCTAGGGAAGGGGGTGAATCGGGAAATGGACGACCTCAAAGGTAGCTTGAATCATTTGGCTTGGTTGTGTCTCTGTAGCCCAAACCCAAATTCAAGGCCACGGACTTGCATGGAATAGACGTTTGTCATTTTTTAGATGTCGACGACATTGATGCCTATCAAGAGCCAAACACTGAATTTAGAAACTCTAAATGAAGGACTTTGTTGACGACTTATTTAGTCCCCTCTATACCTTTTCACTTTCACCAAAAGCAGGAATTTCACAGCGAGGGATCATGTTAGAAGCATTGGACTAGGCTGCGGACATGATATTGAACTATCATCAGTGTCAGACATCATCCTTCGGTTCGGGCCAATGAAGGACTGTGTTGAACCTGGGCGTCCGTACATATAAGAAAGACCATCTACCAATCTAAAGTAAAGTAGGTAAAGAACTCATCCGAATTCCCCTCATGGTCTTGGCACGCGGCAAGCGGAACTGCGAGCTACCTCTCTCTTAGCATGCACGCACACAGTGGCTCATTTCCTCAGCACAACTTCCAACAGCGCCGACTGCCCCTGCGCGTGCACCCTCTTCAGCTCGAGCCTCTCGTCGGCCGCCCAGAACAGGGTCTCCCATTCCGCGCGGGTGCGCTCCTTGGCGCCCAGTCCCACCAGCATCATGATGTCCTGCCGGCGCATCGCGCGCTCCTCGTGCAGCGGCGTCCCGTCACCCAGGCACGGCAGCACCCTGTCGCTGATAAGCATGGGCGTTCCCGCGGGTGCGGCCTCGAGGCCGGGCACGAGCGCGCGGAGGATGGCGGTCGAATCGGCGTCGGCCCAGTTGTGGAAGACGTGGCGGAGGAAGAATGCCGCGACGGCGTTGCCGCCGGGCTGTTGAGGCTGAAAGAAGTTGTGCTGCAGCAGCTCGATGCGGCTGGCCACGGCCGGGTCCTCCTTGGCGAGGAAGCGCCGGGCCTGGGCGAGCATTTCCTCGCTGTCCTGAACGCGGAAGGAGAGGTGCTGGAACCGGCGCGCCAGCGCGATCGAGACGTGTCCGCTGCCGCCGCCCACGTCGACCACTGTGCCCCTGAGGGTGCCCCATGGGAACACATCCCCGAGTGTGCTAGGTTTGCGGTCGACTGGGAGGCCAGGTCTGTTAGCCATTGTACTGCGGTCAAAGAAGAAGTAGAAGGTTCCAGACGTACTGGTTGTAACACCCGCCATGGCCTTGGCAAACCGGGCAGCATGCTCTGGGTTTTTCTCGTAGTACTCAAACATGGTCGCACCCAGACGCGTCGTAAAGGGCGAATGGACGAGGTCCGAGACTTGAGGGGAGGCCTTGATGCAGTCGGCCGTTGAAGAGGCGGACTTGAACATATCATCCATCCTGCGCGCCAACCACGTAAGTTCTTGTAGTTGGAAAGCCCTTGGAGACGTTGTGGGAAAGGAAGCTCACGAATATTGTCCGAGCCCTATCAGGTTCTCGTCCTGCCCAAAGGCCGCGCTGCTTGCCGTATGTGCGAACCAGCCGTCCTTGACCTCCCGGAAGATGGGATGCGTGCATAGGAACCTCAGCACCTGCCGCGCGCGGCCTGCGTCCATGCCCGCCTGCCGGGCGACCTCTTCTACAGCGATTCCCTCTTCTTCCGCCACGGGCACAATGGTGAAGAAGCCAAACTCAAAGGCGACCTGGAGGGCGGCCAGGTCGTTGCTCGAGCCGATCAGGCTGCGCATCGTGGTCCGCTGGCCGACGACGAGCAGGCGTAGATCGTCGAGCGAGGCCACGAGTCTGCTGCGCAGGGCGGCATGTTCGGGTGTGTCTGGCAGCTCGGGCGAGCCAGGCGAAAAGTTTGGAGCCGGGAGGTTCTGGGAGGCCAGCAGCGTCTTGATATTGGCTGCGTGGCTCACAATGTCCAGCGCAAGAGCGAGAATGTCGGTAGAAAAGAGGGCCTCATTCTTGCCATTGGTGACAACGCCCATGGTTATGCCGGTGTGCTAAGTTAGGCGTGTAAGGTACGTCGTCGTTACTTAGGGTATGAACTTTTCACTTGAGGCGAGTCTTCTACCCCTTGGATAGGATCGTCTTTAACCATTGCCTTCCTCATTCTTACTAGGCTATCAGTCTTGAAAACCAGGTCCGCTTATATTGTTCTCCGGGTTCCTGGATGGGGGAATGCTTAGGCAGCCCTGCGTGAAGCTGATACCCGAGCAAGGCATTGGCATTCACCGGTAAAGACCGAGGCAACACATAGCCGTAAGCTGACCGCATTAGTAAAGGGTCTGTACATATTAGAGATATCCTAGAAGGTGATACCGCTAGGCCTCGTCGTTCGTTCCACCATTAGGGGTATAGCTGAAGGATAGGCCTACTGCAGCTAAGACCAACAGCTAAGACTAGGTCGTTAGCGGCTACCATTCTAACGTGTCTAAGGGGATTTATGTTTCAAGATTCCGGAAGATTTACGTGTCTAAGTCTTGTAAGGCTAGCCTTGCTACAAATGCCTAAACGATCATCATCAGCTTTCCTAGGTAGGCAAGCTAGCTCACTCGTCGGACGCACTAGAACGGGAACTTGGAGAAGGGCCGCACTCGGGAGGTTTCCTGGCCACTCGGGGATTTTCCTGCCCACTCGGCAATCCTTCATGCCCACTCGGGGATCCTCCGGCCCGCCCATGGAATTCTCCGTCCCGCCCTAGGGAACACGGTTGCTACCTAGTGCCGGAAGAGGCGCGCTGAGGTTTTTCCTCGAGTTGTCTCCTCGTTCTCAAGCGACTCGCCACTGGTGTTTGTACCTGACTAGACTAGTGGTGTCTCGCTACATATGGTTCGCTGACTCCGAGGTTTATCAGCCGTTTGCACATCTTCAGGAGTCCTGTACTACCTACTTGCGGAAGCAACTATTACTGCAGGGGCCTTGTCTAGTGGAAAGTACTAGATATGCAGGGGTATTAGCCTACAGGATGATCCTACCATACCATCAGCTATCCTAACCTAGTAAGTAAGCTGTTCAGGCTACTTTTAAGGTAAGGATTCTATATCGTTTTCATTGAAATTATCAAGTTTAGTAGAATTAACTATATGTATTAGTATATCTAAAACACTAATTTATAAAGCTTTCAAGGATAATAGATTATATATTTTTAAACTTTACATTATAAATTAGGTTAGTTAGTTAGTTATATTCTTCTCTTAACTTTATATATAACTTACTAGTAAGTCTATTATATCTTAAATAATAGAGTTATATTATTTCTAATATATCTTATAAGTACTTAATTAAATAGTTTACTTACTTTATTCTCTTTTACTTATAATATTCTATAAGTAAAGCTTCCTAAATAGCTAGGACTAGCTAGAAGAATACAAGTTAGTATAAGATATTAGTCTTCCTACTTATATTATAAAATAGTATAAGATAGGATATTTAAAGAATATTCTATAATTACTAAGAATATAATATAGTTTTCTATAGAAAGATATTTAAGATATTTTTATTTATTAGTAATTTAAGGATTATAGCTTAATAATCCTAGTAGCTCTAGTAGCTTATAAGGAGAGACTTATACTTAGACTAGCTTATACTAATCCTAATATAAAATTCATAGATATTATATTATATATTACTAATAGAATAATTATAATAGAATAATTAAATAGCCTAGTTTTAAAGATTAAGATAAAATAGATTATAATTTACTAAGTTCTTAGCTCTTAAAGAAGGTTTTTTTTTTCCTTTAATTTAAAATTACTTAACTTTAAGAGCTAATAACTTAGTAAGTTTTACTCTATTTTACTTAAGATTTAAACTTAAGCTATTTAATTATTTAATTAGTAATATATATTTTAGTATTTATAAATTTTCTATTAGGACTAGTATAAGCTAGTCTATATATAAGTCTCTTCTTATAAGCTACTAGAGTTACTAGGGCTAACTTCCTAAATTACTAATATTATATTATATTATAGAACGAGTACTTATAGCTACTTCTAGATATAATATATAATAAGTACTTTAGAAAGAAAGAATAAACTAAATCTTATAAAAAGTATATTATATTATAGTTAAAAGTCTATACTATATAAGTATTATATAAAATACTACTAGTTTATTACTAGTCTATTATATATAATATCTATTATTAAAGTTTCTTAAGTAGACTTATCCTACCTGAAAAATCTAATCTATTATAAGAACCTTTAGGATTTTAGTATATAGACTTTATACTAAGACTATACTAGTAGTATTTTATTTTAGTATTAAGTAATATAGACTAAAAGGTTTCTAAAAATATACTTTTTACTAGACTTAGTTAGCGTATTCCTTTTATATTAATCATCTAAGATTTTTGCTAAGTACCTATAATAGATATCTATTCTATAACGTATATTATATAGAAAATTATAATTAGAAGTATAATTAGAAAGATAATTAATAAAGATCCTTTCTTCTTTAAGATCTTCTATCTTATTAAATACTTAGATTTATTATTTATAAAGAATAGTTATAGATATATCTAAAATAGATATATACTTTTTATTATTATAATACTTAAATTAATATTCCAAGGAAGATATAAGATATCTTATAAATACTCTCTCTTATAAGGTAGTCTTAAAAAGATACTAGCTTATAAGATTATCTTAAAACTTATTAAATCTAACTTATACTCTTATAAAGATAAAAGAGTAAGACTTTATTTACTTATACTATCTCTTATATAAGATTTTCTAAGATATCCTATATCTTTCTAGCTTATAATAAATAGAATAAAAGTTTTAGTATAAAGGATATTATTAAATGAATATATATATAATATACTCTTTTACTTATATATAAAATTATTTAAGATATAGTTTTAGTAAGATAGAGATTTAGTATAATAATTAGGAAGTCTTAACTTAATAGATAAGATCTAGTTACTTATTAAGGCTTAGCTAAGATAAGTAAGTATATCTATTATATATTCTAATTACTTATAAAACTTCTTAAAATAAGAATAATTATATATAATTATATAAAATTATATATTTAGATAGATAAATTTATTTTCTTTAAAAATAAAAGCTTTATATTTATTTTATATTAATTATATTATATAAGAATCTCTTAAAAATAAGTTATTAAGTATACTTAAATTTAAACTAAATCTAATAAAGCTTATTTTATCTTATTTATAATATCTTTTATATTAAGATTTAACTTAAAGCTACTAAGACTAATACTTTATAAGATATAATAAAGAGAGAATTTATAATCTTAGATATTTTATAAAGTTTATAATAATATTTTAATTATCTTAGAATATTATTCTTATACTTTATAATCTACTCTCTCTAGATTAGATTAATTATTAAGCTAGATTTTAATCCTAACTATTAGGATTAGCTAAATACTTAGTCTTAGCTTCCTAAGTTAATTCCTTAATAGTTTAAGTTAAATCTACTAGAAACTATTAAGATATTAAGTAATAAAATAGTTCTCTAATATTATTAATTAATTTATAGTTTATAATTTATTAGCTATTTATTCTTCTTAAATTTATTTTATCTTATTTTATCTTATATTATAGTACTTAAAAATTACTTTATAATTAGAATTATTAATATACTAGCTTCTTTAGAAGTACTAATATTAATCCTAGTAATTAATTTAATAAGTTAGGTTTTATAAATATAAATATACTTTATTTTAGATTAAGTAATATATCTTTATTAATTTCTTAGTTAAAGTAGTTTTTATATATTAAAGAGACCTTATAAATAAAGGATATTTTTCAAAATATAATTATATATAAAATATACTATAAATATAAAAGTCTAATTTAAGATATAATAATAATAGACTATTATAAATTAAAGTATAAGAGTTAAGTTTAGAATAAAGAATAAAAAATAAAAAATAAAAATAAAAAATAACTTAGATTTAGATTTAAATATTAGATAAATAAGTTAATATTCAGGATAACTTTATTCTAATAGCTTTAGTTATAGAAGAATTATCTAAAATTATAAATAAGAAGTATAATAAAATTTTAGACTATCTAATAGTTCTAGACTAACTATTAAGTTCGGATTTAATTCTAACTTATAGTATTAACTTACCTAGCCTTTTCGCGTATTACTATTAATAGTATACTAGTATACTATTAATAGTATATTTTATAATACTTAATTCTAACTTTTAGAATCGAATCGCTAAGAATTAGTAGCTTAGCGCTAGATTTAATTCCTTATAATTAATCTAAATAGTTCTTTAATAGTTTAAGTATATTTTATAGAAAAATGTATTAAAGTAAATAATTACTTATTATATAAATAAAGTTACTTATAATAATTAATAATAATAAAAAGCTATTCTTATATAACTTATTATACTAAATTATAAAGTATTCCTTTTATCTTAAGTATATAATATAATAATTAGAAGGTTATCTACTTTAAACTACTAATTTATTAAATTAATAACTCTTTTAAAAATAATAATATCTTAATAGATATATATCTCCTAATCTCTAATATTATAATTTATCTAGGTACTACGTATTTAAATTAATATCTAACTAGGAATTAAGTATTTAAGTATATTTTAAAAGAGATATTAAGTATTTAATTTAATACTAAAAGTTAGACTTAAATTCTAATTTAATAGTTAGTTTTTATATTTGAGTAAGCAAAGAATTTTATAATAATAAAGAGTTTTAGATTATAATATAATAATATAATACTTTTATTAAAGAGTAAAGAATTAGTAAAAGATTTAATTATATCTTATAATATCTTTAAAGTATTATATTAAATATTAGTAGTATTAAGATATTATAAGATTATAAATATTTAGCTTAAATATATCTAATAAATAATAAGTAATAATCTAAAAACTATATTATTATTGTATATTATATATTATTAGATAATACTTTCCTAAATCTTGTATATATTAAAAATATATAATATTATTATAACTAATAATCTTAATAATCTAAATTAAGTTATTTAAATTGATACTTAATTTATATCTTATAATTAATTTAAATATTTTATTCTAACTTCTAAAATTAACTTAAATATTTAATTCTAACTTTTATTATTAAATTACTAAGACTTAGATTATATACTTAAATTAGGTATAAAGTATTAAATTAACGTAGTTAGTCTAATTAAGATAGAATAAAGAATACTTCATTATAAATATTATAGTTAGAAGTAGCTATTTTAGAAATTCAAAGGCTTCTTATAGTTATAGAAGTTAGGAACTTAGTATATATATATATATATATATATAAGTATTATCAAGATACTAAGGATAACAGATTACATATAAAGTACTAAAAAAGTCTAAGTAGCTTTATTTTCTAGCCTTTACCTCTGTGGTACCACTCTAAAAGTAGCGTGATAGGGCAAAGTTACTGGAGGTAGTACTGCCATGCAGTCAACCACTGACTACATACCGCCTTTTGACCCGTAGTATCGGTTCACACCTCACGCCATCGTCGTTACGGCATAGCAAGGAGATAAGGGTACGGTGGCACGGCGTACCGTGAACGTTTAAACAGGATAGTATTCAACACCGTCACTTCATTCTACAATAGCATGTAAGGCGCCCAGTATATCTTTTGTCGAACATAATGGACGAAAACAGGATGCGACTACGAGCCTCGTGCAACGCCTGCAACGAGTCCAAAGTGCGGTGCAGCCAGCGAAAGCCAACTTGCACGAGGTGTGAGCGCAATGAAACCGAGTGCATCTACGGTCTGTCGCGGAGGACACACAAGGACGCGCCGCCCATCTCAATCCCCCCGTCGCAGCGGGGAGGGAGGCTTTCGCGGCTAGGGAGGCCTCCGCGGCTCCCGTCCAGTGGTACCAGTACCAGTACCAACAGCAATAGCAACAGTACGAGTGAAATTGCGACCTGGTCCAACGGTTGTGCGATGCCCGACGAACCGGCAGAGGCGCACAATGATAATGCAAACCTCCTCACCGATTACATGTTTCCGACGGCAACCGAAACCGAGTCATTGCCCGGCGCCGCGCAGCTGCTGGACTTTAGCGGCCTAGTCACCGGCAGCACCAGCAGCACGGCCATGGCGCCTGGGTACTTCTCAACGACTGGAGCCGAGTACGCCGACCTGGAGTCTCTCTTCGGTGCCAACCACAATAGCGACGCCATTTACATGGGGACGCGTCGGGCACTGAACGGCGAGGGTGAATGCACTTGCCACGCCGGCGTCACGGAGCTGCTGGCGTCAATGCGCGGCGGCGGCAGCAGCTACGACCAGCGCCTGTCGCTCGACGCGCAGCTCGCCAAGCTGAAGCAATGCATCGTGTCGTCCGAGACGTCGATGGGGTGCGCGCACGGCCGCGAGGACTCCGAGCCCATCCACATCATGGCCGTCGCCATGCTCATCGGCTACGTTATTGACGACTTCAAGATGCTCGCCAGCGAGTCCTCGCTGCCCAGGTCATCGTCGTCATCGTCGTCGGCGGCGGCGGCCGAGATGGTGACCCTGGGAAACGCCGAAAGGGGAAGCAAGTCCAATTCCAGCAGGGTCGCCACTCCAAGTAGCACCGACATGTCCCTGGGAGGCCTCATGGAGCCCCGGCTGTCGTGGGGCGTACTCGAACTGGAAGAGGATGATGAGATGGACCTTCGGCAGAGGCTGTACCTGCTGACATTTCGCAAGCTGGAGAGGCTGTTGTCGCAGCTTACACTATATTTACAGGATCTGCACAGCGTGTGGGACAGCCTCCCAGACCCGTCGCGGCACATGGCGTTTGTGATTGCGTGCGATCACACGCGCCTGTGGCTTGAGAAGAAGGCTGGTGGCGTCAAGAGGCTGTTTTCGGTTCCTACGGGAGACGAGACATACAGCGATATGAATCTCGGAATTCAGTCCGGGTCAACCTCGGCTGATGATAAATCATAGTCTTAGTATGATTATATAGATATTCTTAGTTATATATTAGAAGTCTTTATAAGGCTTGTTAGATAAGTAGTAGAAGGCTTTTATAATATTTCAAGTATATATTACTATAATTAAAGGAGTTTTTTATCTATCTATCTTTATTTAAAAGTTAATATATAATTAAAAACTCTAAGTAATATTATAACTTTAGTTAGGTATCTATTAAGGTTAACCTAGAAGAGGATCTTATATTTAGGACTTTTAAGATTCCTTGGCACCGAATACGTGATTCCCCCCCTAGGTTTTGTGTATTTGGTGATTGAATTGTCCTCTAGAATATACGGCCTTTTCTTACGTTGGTATCAGACTACATGTGATCGTACTGGCGAAGTATCCGACCATACTTTCAACTGTTGACTCTTTGATTCGTTGTTTGTGGATAGGTTACTCCTTTATAGAAGATTCATTGCCCTGGCCTTTGAACTATCAAAGATGACGATCTTGATTCTCGAGGTCGCTAGCTACGTTTCTAATACCGCCCCCGAGTTTGAAGGCGTACCTTCCGGTTGCTACCTTTGTCGGCCACTTCGCCTCTTCGAGAGCGGCTTTCGCTAGGTTGAATAACATAAGGTCATTTCCCTTCGCTCCAACCATTGTGTCCACCACTGGGAGAATCGAACGGGACCTGCCCCACTGGTATGACTAGTTGAGGAAGATCAATCATCGAGGCATTGTAATTCATGTGATATGCGGATATCCGGGCCGGAGGTTTGTTTTGGTCGTCTCTGTACTTCGGCTCACCACTACCACATGGAAGTATGAGATTGGCAGAAAAGCCAGTCCCCTCATCTGGATGCAAAATCGTATCATTGAACCATTGTCGATAGACTTTGAGCTCTTTAAGCGCTTTCTCAACTTGCCCTTCTGTGACTCCGGCCCCGACGTCCCATAT
>JAABUL010005386.1_pt1 | contig 15973 bp, 12 predicted proteins | sample 5559151 | NCBI WGS metagenome assembly JAABUL01 (sample SAMN10711876, study PRJNA513368) | rock metagenome | isolation source: Antarctica rocks | place: Antarctica: Victoria Land, Pudding Butte sud | reverse complement strand
TGCAGAGAAGCAGAAGTCAGTCTCATCGCCCCGAAGACCCTTGGGCACATAACTCATGGCTTGTCCACACCACCAGCCGTCCATACTCGGTAAGCTTCCATAGCGCTAAAGCACATCCGCATGGTCAAGACTGTCTGACTACCTCTATACCGTAGGCAACAGACATCTCAGCCAATCTGCATAACAAGGTCACCAAGTGTGAGCGATACTCTGCCTCCATTGTGACCGAGCACTTGGGAAGAACAATAACAGCTGATTGACGCCCAGCACAAGCAGCAAAGACTCTCAAGGAGCTTCATGAAAATCAAGTGATTGCTGGAAAAGCTGCCGGTAGGTACCGCTGCCATGGCATAATCCGAGCCCACTGACATGGCTTCTTCAGGCAAGCAACTTGTTTACCATGCTGTACAAGACCCCGCGGACGCTATGAGCCTTGACGATCTCGCCGCCATGGACAAAGAGATCGCCACCCTCCGCGATAGCATTGCCACCGCCAAAGCGAACGAGAAGCTCCTCCGAGCGAACCTCATCTCTGTCAATGCTACCCTGTCTACTGACGAGCTACGCAGCAGTGTCACTCTACTCGAGCATGAGAAGAAAGAGGTATTGGGACGTCTCGGACTACTACGCTCGGGAAATGTGAAGCCTGTGCAACCTGAAGAAAAGGAAGTAGTGGATCGGGAATGGGTGCAATGGTCGAGGAAGGCAGGAGTGAGGAAGAAGATTTGTTTGGAGCTATGGGAGTTTTGTACCGAAGAGGTACCGGAGGGAAAGACGAAGGAGGAGCTTTGGGTATGTACTATCATTCACTGATACGGGATTGGGAGTCACTGAAGATGGCTGTATGTAGGAAGATTGGGGTCTTGAAGGGGACGAGGACTAGAACCATATCAGCCAGCAAGGACATGGCCGTTGCATTGGACATGGGTTGGAGATGAGGATACCGCGACATCCCGATTGCTATCTGGTTGATGCTTGAAGATTCACGATATTTGCTGGTTTGGCATGAAGCATAGCTATGAAGAGCTTGATATTCATACTCGAGCCGCATAGCAACAATCAAGACTTGGTTGCGAGTCCCGATCGCTTCCGGGCAATGTAATGAAGTAATGATATCATCTGAAAGCTCCCGTAGGCTCATTCCTAACTGCACGGAGTGATCATCTGCTTGACCCAAGAACCCTCGTGACACTTCTATTGCCAGAGATATTCCAGTGTCATACAACAGTAGCTCATCCCAGCATCTGCCAGCATCTCAAGAACAGCACGAACTCCAACGCAACGTGAGATCAAAAAGCAGAGACTTCGCACAAAGATATAGCAAGTGAATAACAAGGCGACTTGAAGTGATTCGGGGCGTCTTCAGGGCGCTATTTCTGGCGGCAGTGGACCCCTGCAAGCCCTGCTCATCGGTAGCGGCGGTTGAAAATCAAGGCCCTTCCTTGGCTCCGCATCGAGTACAAGCTTCACTCCACATCTATCAGCTACTCCAATCACTGATATCGTACACCTGAAGAAGATTCCAGGCGAGCAACTGAACCCACAGCTATTGTCTGGATACCAAGCATCCTATGTGGCGCCGTCATGGCGACCTTCCCCCCTCGACCGCCCACTTCGCGACCCCTCACCAGCGAGTTCGCTCCCCCTTCACCACCAGACCGATCGTATTACAACATGCACAATGGCGCACCACAGACAGCAAATCCGAATCAGCCTGCCAACGGGAATCGCGTGCAGCATCGATTGTCCACTGATTTCAAATTGAACGGTCACGCGCCAGGAGTTGCGAATGGGAACGCTGGAATGCCTGTGCCCAACGGGTTGCAGCATCATGCATCGAGTGGGGGGTCGAGGCACAGAGGAACTGTCAGTATGGGGGCTTTTGATGCACCCAGGAGTCCACCAAACACCAAAAGTATGTCACACAAACAGCATCGAAACTGATCAGAGGGGGAAGACTGACTGATTGATGCCCAGACACCTCACATGTGCCATGCAAGTTCTTCAGATCAGGTCAATGTCAGGCCGGGAAGGCTTGTCCCTTCTCTCATTCAACCGACACCACAACTGTTGACACGCCCTGCAGATACTTCGCCAAGGTATGGCAGACATTCGTGTCATTGGCCCAATTATTGGCTTTGAAGACCGTACTGATATAGCCAGGGTAACTGCAAATTCGGCGCGAAATGTGCATTAGCTCATATCCTTCCCAATGGAAGAAGAGTAAATCGACCCCAACAACAAATGGGAGGGCAACTCCATCTCGGCGGCAGGGTGGATCCGCAACTATACCACCAGTCAGATCCTGCGTTGGCACATTCGCTGCTAGCTCAGCAAGCAAACGGTGCTCCACTACCCTTTGGTCACCAGATACCCAGCTATTCAGATCAGGAGCTTGCGTTGCAACAACAGCAGCAGATGCGCGAAAACCTTCCCACAATAGCCAGTGGCTACCTATCACACCCAGAATCCAAATATGGATCACCGCGAGATGTTAGCCGGAACCCAATGTCACCTGTTGCACATCTTAGCGTTCTTGATGCACCTATGCCGGCATCCTTTGACAGCCAAGGGATTTCGTATATAGCCAGACACGGCGCGGTCGCTGCATCTGTCCCTTCCAAATTCGGTCTTGAGTCACCTTCGAATTCGTTACCAGTCAAGACCGCTCTACCTACGGACGCAGTTAAGAACCTGCACAGCTCCGCGTATGGAAGAGAGTCTCGGACAAGGGGCCTGGACATAGGCTCATCCCCTCCTGGATCCGGCGACGAAGGCTTCGGCCAGCGGATAATGCATTCGCAACGAATTGCGAAGCCTGGCATTATGTCTACGAGCTTGCCTAGAGCACGAGGCTCCGGCACTGATGACTGGGACGACGTGTTCTCATTTGGAGGAGAAGAGGACTTCATACCAGCAAGCCTCTACAATCTATTGTCACCAGAAGTGAAGCTGCGGAGGTCATCAAGGACAGAGCAAGATTCCAAGAGTCACCGCGAGAGCCTTAGCGGCGTAGGCACACCAGCCGATCCAGCAAGCAAGGTCGGATCACCACACAACGGTAGCCCGTCCCGTTATGGCGCACTCTTCGCCCGCCAAAAGCAGGAAGAAGCCAACAACTCGGCGTCTGCCTTTGGCCACGTTGGCTCTCCTCTACGCAACTCCTCATACCATCCTCTGGCCAGTCCAATCCTCCGCGCTACCAAGACATCAGGTGACATGTCACCTTCCTTCGCCAGCCCCCCTCGCCAGTCCTCTATGTCCATGATCTCACAGCAATTGGCCCGTGCCAAGCTCTCATCGCAGGCTCCCGAATCTATCCCTAATGAGGGCCCTGCCTACAACAACAACAACTTGCTACCCGGCTTAGCTCGTCACCCTTCTTCATCTTCAAATCTGTCAAACCGTGCAGTGTCGTCAGGTAGTATTGCCGGCACCGGCAGGATTGAGGAAGAACAAGACGGTGTTTTCTCAATGGAGGACGACGCTGACGACCATTCGAGGCGGTACTCTGGCATAGGCAGAAGCCCTGGTATGGGGGTCAAGAGCTACTGGGGCTGATCGTCATGATATGAGATTGATCCACTCGACGTCCACGACCAAAGTGGCTCCCCATCACCACCCCTTATGACTACTCATCTTAGATACACCCATTGGAGAGGTTTTCTCGACCTATCGGGTCTATATCCCCTGTTACGATACCAGGTAGATGGCTTGGCTAGCAACGGCTAGCATTGTTCTCTTGCTTGCGTTTCTCGAATTGCATACGGAGCGGAGCGGCGATCAAGCCTCATAGAAGCGCTTGCAGCTTTCGAGCACAGCGCTTGAAGACGACCAATGCCAGAAGGGGGAATAAATCTCCAGCGGATTGGCTTGTAGGAAGCGGATAGAGTTGCATATAGATCGGAACATGTGAATGAATATAATACATTTCAATCCCGTCTGATTATTCCCAAGGCTGAAGGAAGTGATTTTCTATTATACAGCATATTTACAAATCTAATTGGTCTACAGTGATCCCAAATTACTCCTACAGCTCGTCTTTAATCTTCTTCTCCTGCTCCTCCTTCTGTACCACCTCCTGAATACTCTCACCCCTCTGCACCCCACTCTGTCCCTCACTGATCAACGGCTCAGCCTCCTTCAAGACAGCAGCAATTTCATCATCATAGACAGTCCACTCCGGTACCTGCCTCCTCGCCCTCGACAATTTCGGTTCCTTCGTCTCAGGATTGTTACAAAGATCAATCGTCCGCGCCGTTTTCAGACTCTCATCATCACACCACGTCTCGCACCACAGCCATTCCCGCGGCAGGCTCTTGATCTTGAGCACATGCTGCATATGATTCGGCAGATCCTGGTCCAAATTGCTCAGGGAGCCGGGGTCGGCGGAGAGTTGGTGGTACTGCTGTCTCAATCGATCGCCAGCGGCGATTTCCCGGAACTTCACCAAATCCACCACGTAGAGCGCGCTGATGTGGTAAGGGGCGCCACGCAGGAAGTTGGCCCAGTAGCCTGTTTTCCAGAAGCGGAAACCTTCCATGCTGGTACGGGAGTCGCACATGGGTGTGAAGCCGTAGGGAGCACCTTCGAGATCGAATTTGACGAGATCGTACATGTCTGTGCGGACGATCTGGTCTGCGTCGACAAAGATTACCTTGTCGAGACTGGTGGGGAACAAGACGTCGAGGAAGAGGATTTTGTAGCCCCAGATTTCGCGTTGCTTTTCGGACTGTGAGCGTAGCCAGTGCGGCCACTTGAAGGTGACCAATTCGTAGTCGAAATTATAATGAGCCGCAAGGTGAGGGAGTTGGGCCTTGAAAGATGGCGAGAGAAATTGCGCTATGAACCAGAACTTTACAGTCTTTTGTGTGTGGCGGAGCACCGAAACCATCATTATGCTAAGCATGCGCTCGTAGAGATGGCCACTGGCGACCGAGAAGATGTTGATGTCCGCGTGCTTTGGAGCGGCAGTGGCAAGCCCAGTCTTGGATAAGATCGAGGAGGCGAATTTAGACGCACGGTTGAGGTAATCGCTAGGCGTGCCGGCTTTGACAGATTCTTCAAGAACATCTTCGCCTTCTTGGCCGGGTTTGCGGGACAGGCGTGGGTAAAGGGTTTTGCCCTGGAAGCTCATGAGACAGATCTCGGTGGACTCGTCACCGGGATGGGGGTTGTAGCCACTTTGGCCAGCACTATCGATGTTGAAGATTTGTTCACTACGGCCTGGTTGGAGCCTAAGTTTCCAGTAGCCCGGATTGGCTTTGAATTGAAAATAGCCTACATTAGCCATAATGATTGTGTCGGCAAACTGAGGGTCTTTCTCTGTCCCAAGGTATAGCTGGACGCCGCGAGGTGGCGGACCAACGGTAACATCCCTTGAGTGGCCCTCAATAAGAATATGCTCGAGCTCATAGGTTGCATCGACATCAGCACCTTCTTTCAGTGCACTGAGCTTAATATTGTCGAGGTCATGGATGGATTCCTTGGGAGCAACAAGCCAGGCAGGAGGTACATCAAGTGCTAGGTTGAGCAGAGCCTCCTTGGGTAAGCCATCGAATGTGGCTTGAAGGCTGCGAAGATCGCCATCTTCCTTGAAAGATGGTTTGGCGTCTAGCACGTGTCGATAGAAACGCTTGACCGGTAGCTCCTGTATGCGCTCCTTGGGGTTGAGATACAATTTCAGATGCACACCGCTTAGTTCAGATAGGACTTTGAGAATAGGTAACCACCGTTGGGCTATCTGACTCGTTGGGTCTATCGAAGCGACAAGGTGAATTGAGGATGTATCTGCGTCACCAGTTTGGATTTTGGTCTGGTTTCCAGCCCATGCCTCAAATTTGTTCATACGCAGTGTTGGGCCTGATTCGAAGATGCCTTCTGGTATATCAGAAATCGTGGAGATGGCGATTGTGGAGGCGAGGACAGCGGCCGCCAGATGCGCCTTCGGCTTTTTCTCAGGGGCAACCGCCGCGACGGCAGTATTTGCAGGATCTAGCCGCTTGGCATGCTCGAATTTGAGAAGTTGATCGAAATCATTGGCCGTAAACAGCGTGGTCTCAGGTATCGGTCCGACTACCCTGCCATTGAGTATCAAAGCCTGTTGCCCGCTCCCTATACCAGAATGGTGGACAATGGGCTGGAACGACTGCCAAAAGTCTTTTGCGTAGTCAATTACGTCTTGGGAGTATTTCGTGTTCTTGAACTCTTCAATTTGGTCCGTAGATTGAAGCTCCCTTCTAAAAGTCAATATGCCTTCTAGCGAACGGGCGTCCAATTCATGACCAGCATCCTTTACACGTTCAGAGATCATGATCGAATGGGGGAATCCACCAGAGTCTGTAGGATTGTGAATGAAGGACAGCTCCACGTCCTCATTCTTTTGGCAAAACGCAAGGGCAGAAGAGAGGAGGTCCGCGCCTTGGTCGGAATCCAGGGCGGCGACCACCAAAAGCTGTGCCAGTCCCTGCTCTGATGATTCTGTCACATCCCGCGGCGTCAACCTCGGTAATTGTTCGAACAGATACCCATGCTTGGAGATCAAACTGCCAATGTCGATGATTTGGATGCTGTTTTCATCCTCAGGAATGATCAAGGCATTTCGTTGTGTGATAGCTTTTTCTAAGAATTGGCCAGCAAGCCAGGTTTCCTCCGGTATCACTTCTTCGTACACCTGACGCTGAATGACACGAAGATCCATGTCTATCTTCTGACTCATGACCTGTAGCCATGCTTCGTTCCGAGGCATGGCCACTCCATTGGCGAAGAATGGCGCAGGAACATCATTAGCTCCGAGGCGCTTGAGGTAATTTTGCGTTTGCTGCACTAGTCGTTGGGAATCCTCTGCTTCGAGGACGGTCTGGAAATCTAATGCACTCTGATCTCTACGCAGTGTCCGATCCTTGACGGTCGATTCGAACGCTCCTCTGTCAGCAGACGCGATTCTTTTGCCTACTGCGGACTGTTCAACGTTAGAAGCTGCTCCACTTGTTGTTCTAGATTGCCACGGCAAGAGACCATACCGCTTCAATGTACGCCAAGACTGCACTGAGACCGTACGTATCTCGAAGATGATAGACAATTTTCATCTGATCTATGGCAGCTGACGAATTCGCCAGAGGTACGATCCCGAACCGAATGGGTATCTTGCGTTTCACAAAAGTCTGCAATGACTCGACGATTAGCTCTGCATCTTTCACGTCTGTCAAATCTAGCGGTAGAACGATATTGTGGATGTCGCGTCGAACTTGAGGCAATTGGCCAGGGTAAGTGCGCTGAAGGAGCTGCAGGATAATGTCAGCGCCACGGAGATCCCAAAGAATTTGGGAAACTGAGACTGACGGCAGAGCTATGTGAAGGCCAGTCACTATACCTCTTATCCTTTTCAATGTCGTTAAGCCAGATGATCACTTTGCCCCCTTCGAGAGCATCCCGGTAGTCATATCGCTGACTATCGCCTTCCATTTTGGCCTCGGAAATGGCTGGGTGAGATATTATTCGCACTGCTTCGGATCCGCTGAAGCCGATGTCCCGCAAATTATCCACAATGGAGCGCTCGCGCCGTAATTGCTCGAGAAGAGCAAAAGCATCCATCTGCCGACCCTGAACTTGCATACCATTCATCCAGATAACGTTGTAGCCTGCCGGTAAGAAAAGTTCCCGATTACTACTATGTTCCTTGACAAAGTCTGTTGTAGCGTTGCGTTTGGTCAAGGCTGAAGAATGCTTGGGAAAGTCCTCTGAGACCTTGATCAATGTCTTGAATGGATTATCGCTAACCATAACGAAGCTCGCCGTTTTCATGCCAAGGCCTAACAAATCTTTAGAGGAAAGAGGCTTGAGATCTGAAACTTCTTCGTTGAATAGTAACACTTCTGCTGCCGCATCTTTCTCAACTTCTGGTTCAGTGCCTAATAACGGCGCCTCATCCTCTGACCCTTCGCCACCACCACTTCTGTCATCGATAACAATGTAGTCTGTCCTTTTAAGTGCCAACTCTATCCCGTATCCATTCACTGACAATGGTTTTGCAGATGAAGAGGCAGAAGGTCGGTATCGAAGCCGGTAGGATGTCTGTCCGTTCCGAGCTGTGTTGCTTATCGTTTGGTGGAACTGTCCGAATAAGGGGGACATTATATCAGCGTATAGTATTGACGGAGAAAGTAACGAGTCGGGACTACCGCCCAGTGTTCGATCAAATGGCAGATTTTCAGGGTTTCTACAGACATCAGCATGAACGGTTTGACATTCCGTGCTTCGAAAACTTACTTCAACGCCGCTACATCTTGCTGAGCTCGGTCTAATGCTGGCGAACAATACTGCTTGCCATTGAAATGCACCCACACCGGACACGCTGCATCTTGAGCTATCATCAAAGATGGTTCAACAGAAGTGTCGTAGTATTGATAGTGGGCTTCTATTCGAGGAGCTGCTGAATGTATGGAAAGGGCAAATTGGAACGAAGATAGCGCATCGGGACTCGTAATGTGTCCGTCATCCTCCACCAGCTTCAAAAACGTATCATATAGCTCTTGATCTGTAGTGCATTCCGCAAAGTGCCCCACGGCGATTCGGTCCAGGAGGGGAAAATAGGCGGTACTATTTTCTTCTGCAGCTGTCTCCCTACACGATGCGTCAGCTTCTATGCCCAGAAAGCAGTGGAGTATGGAAGTGACAAACAGCAGCTCCAGAATATAAGGGGCGGCATTGAAAGAAGCCTGAAGCGCAACATTGACAGTGGGACTAGCTAAGACTTGTTGATTATGGAGGGGACCCGAGATTAAGAGAAGCCCCAAGAGTTCTGGTGGTAAGAGGTTGAACCGCATGATGTGCCTCGAGTTCGGCTATGAGTTTCCTGCATACATTTATACGGGAGAAGTCGTAGAACGAGGCAATGAATTGCTTCTTAAGAGGTATCGCGCTCCGATTAAAAACTCCAAGAAGATACAAAGATTATAACTACTACAATACCACGGATCGATGCTGCCTTTCGGCGAATACATGAGATATATTGAGCATTGTCCCATATATCTGGCCAGATTGAAGAATCCCCGGCTGATATTTTCGCCGGGCTCAAACGCGGATCTGTAGCCGCGTCCGGGAATTAGCGTGTGCAAGAGTCTTGCGAATGCTTGGCGCGCAGAAATCGCGCCCCCTCCAAGGCAAAGTGATCACTTTGTGTGACAGGGGGGCTTTGATTCCATATGACCCATCGGTCTAGTCTCACGCTGTATGGGATGCTGCCTTCGGTCATTATACCCTTTTCAATGACTGATAAGACAGTATTTCTATTCTGCCGATTTCCACAGCATTACGAACATTGTTGTTTCTTCAAGGCAACATGAATGAATATGAGCGTCGACTTCAACAATCTACGAGAGAATCTTGCAAGAAGGAGTTTGCCACAAGAGAATCAAGCATTATGGAATCCACTACTCATACTCCTTCTCTAGTCTCACCTGCTCAGAATATACCTCTTGCGAACACCCTGTCATTTGCGACAGTCGATGTCTTCACGACGACGCCTTTCAAAGGTAATCAACTAGCTGTGGTCCGTATCCCTTCGGACCTTGCTAGTAATCTATCGCAAGAAATGAAACAGACCATAGCGTGCGAATTCAGCTTTTCCGAGACAGTCTTCCTTCACGATCCATCGATTTCTCACAACCAGCGCCGACTCGATATCTTCACTGTCAGCAAAGAATTACCTTTTGCGGGTCATCCAATCATTGGAGCGGCCTGCTATGTTTGTCAGAATCTAGACACCGACATAGATCAAATAACGATGTCGTGCAAAGCTGGCCTAATCGCTTGCCGCTATGACCGCAAAGAAAAACTTGTAGAAGTCGAGATCCCCCACAACGTCCACAATCATAGCCACACTATAAGTGGCAGAGCGGTCTTGAAGACACAGCCATACTTAGCTAGAACATCCGTCGCCACTTCTGAGTTGCCCGTCGTTTCACCTCTGAAAGGCCTAACTTTCATTCTCATCAATCTACCATCGATCATTCCACATCTGGAGAAGCTTGAAGCGGGCGCCGGCGTCGACACAAGCTCTGTCAAGTTGGACGAAGGATGGGAGCCGTCTTTCGTTGGTTGTTACTTCTATGTCATAGCATCGCATCCAACTGAGAGGGTCCAGAAGCTCAGAACCAGAATGTTGGAGCCAAGGGTTGGCGAGGACGCCGCGACTGGAAGTGCAGCGTGCACGCTTGCCTGTTATTTGGCCTTGAAGGATGGGAGACATGGTAGGGTTTATCAGTACATTATCGAGCAGGGCATTGAAATGGGCCGTGCAAGCGAGATTCACGTCACAGTAACGCTGGGTGCGGAGGGCAAGACGGTGCATAGCGTGGTACTTGCAGGGAGAGCGGTACTTGTTACTGAGGGATCTCTGCACCTACCTCAGAACTAAGACACCCTGGGAATGGAAGAGTACCTTCCAGAAGTTGAATTTGAAAGACTATAATGTTGTGTAGGAACGGTAGGTCGACGATGGGACGAATCCGTGTATCTGCCTGCACGACTCTAGATGGCAGCGTTCCCTGGCCAAGGAATTTCAGGTTTATATTCCGAGCCGGCCAATAAGGCCACCAAGTTCTCTGCCTCCGCCAATATGTGAAACCGGCCCCATTCCCATCGGGATCCAAAGTCAGAGGTGCAGCAAAACAGACGCTTTGAGCGAGCCCGCAGAAGTACGACGCCAGAGGACATATTCGGCTGAATTAGAGAAAGCGGTCATGCCGAGGCAGCTTCTGGACGAGTACATACTACCAAATTTAATAGCGAAAGCAGCTCAGTGGCCTACCTCCACAAACTTAGACGTTGGCTTATATCTATCTTCATGGCGAAATTATCAGCCATACGTCTCCTAAACACCACGGCCGGCCGGACATCTTCTAATCTGCCGTAGGCTCTATGTCTTTTCAGTGGTGAGGTATTCAACATTCAGCTCGCTTTTGCTTCAATATATTGGCTACCATGAGCATCTAAGAGAAGGAAAACAAAAACAACTACTGCAAAGCCTCGGCAAAGATGTTCGCACGCCCTCCACATGAACGCGCATGCTTTCAACGCCAAGTCAGATTAGAAAAAAGCACATCTGAGGCAAAGAACTCAAGAGACATCTACTTGGCCATCTGTCATAGTCACTTGGTATTTCATTGTCATCGAAACATACATGCCTTCCCATGGCTTTGGCAAGGGGCCGAAGTCATACCGTTGAAGTGCATCTATTGTTTCAATACGGTCCCCATTTTACGAAATGTTTTACTGCGCGAACGGTGATTAGAGTGGCAAATGGACAATCGATTTCTAAGGTAGTCAACCTCCCGAAGGGTAGCGACCTGAGCCACATCCCGACTTTCTTGTCAAACTCATACCGCTAGGCGATCCATGTCCTTTCTGCTTGCCTGATCACGTAGTACGGTAGCTATAACCCCATTACGAGGCACGGCAGGAGAATGCATGCCTTGTTTCAAATCTGATCATCTGACTCAAGCATATCATTTGAAACCATGGAAGCCGACCCACACCAAAGCAGTGGAACAGACGGGTCGAATCGAGCGTCACTAAACGTGAGGTAGAATTATTTATGATTGGTAGGGTTATGGGTTCGTCCTGGCATGGCAACTTGCATCTCCGTAGATGATGGTGAAGTAGCTCTCTAGAATTCAAGAGTTCCCGGATCTACACCATCAATCCAGGGTAGTTGGCACTGAAATATGCAAGAGATGTGAATGTTGGTCACGTCAAAGAACGATTGACTGCTCGAGCATACAACTGAAGCCTTTGAATTTCGAAACGTGTGGATACCTGTATCCTCGAGTTGAGTTCCAGGAACGTGGCGATGGTGATCATGTCAACACGTGCAGATGATGAGTCTGAGTTTACCCCTGCCGATCATCTGTGGCCGGGAAGCTATTTCTTTCCATGGAAACGCTAGAAGGTCGGTTATAAGTAGCGAATCTCCTCGACGGTCCTGTCGTCCTCGTTGATTGACGCGGGTATGCGGGGCATGCGATGATTTTCACGCGGGTCAGATCGCCGGACCGTGTTCCCCTTGACCCCTGTGCCCAAGCATTCGGTCTGCTGCCGAGACCATGGGCAGATGCCGAGGTGCGGAGGGCTGTTCTCCATCAGACATTTCGCCGTTGTCGAGCTCGAAAGCCACTTTGAGTGTTATCGACCCAGAGGAGCACCGGAGCGAAATGAGGCTGCAGATGTATTCGATAGCACTTGAGAGATTCTACTCCTCAAAGCAGATTGTGGAGAACGGGCAAAAGCCATAGCTTCCCCAGTTGGAGAGCCTAATGCACAGATATGCAATTACGCATAAATCTTCGAAGCTCAGATGCAGGCAACACACCCACCAATGATGCATGAACATCCCACCGTGGACCTCTCAGAGTCTTGGAGACCGATCAGAGGAGGCGGAAGAGCTGCTGCGAAGCTCCATCCCCTCCAATACGATTGCGGATTGGCAAAGGGTTCGCGTTCGCGATCTTTTAGAGCCCCGCCACTGAGGTGGCTAACGAGCCGTCTTCGAAGGGAATCTGCAATTGTCTCGAGCTCCAGCGAATGGGCCCGCAGTCATTTGTGTGTGCGTGCTGAGACGGCTGTGACTCTGAACATGTCGTAGGTGCATGACGCGACACAACCACGAAGGATGCCGTTGTGGTGCCAGCTGGAAGGGTGTGCTCAGTGCTGAGTGACTGCTCGGGAATTCGAAAGTCGAATCGAGAGGGGAGGAAAAGGCGGAACGTCTGCCGGCTGGGGTTTGTGATAGACAGGGGGGGTGTGGCAGATCCCTGCGCAACGCGACCTTCTGCGCCCTAAAGGAGCGTGGCAGGAAGAGCGTTTTAGCGATGTCCCGCCTAGAAAACTGACAGGGGAAACAAAATGTGAGGATCAAGTAAAAGGGAAACAAGCCGCCTGCTCTTCTGCTATTCTCGTAACAATAGAACAATCAATACATGTACACACATGCCAAAATCTCGTTAATGATCACCAACTTTGGCTTGCACTGCGACACCTTTTGACAATTGTCCCTGTGCCTCTTACAATAATTACGACAATCGCTTTTTCCTACCTCCTTAACACCCACACTACCACGATTGAGCCACCTTCGCCGTACCAGTGCTGGACACGAAACACGAACACGCGTGGCCATTCGCAGTTTGCCTCGTCCTGCTGACGACGTCAATTGGGTGACTGCGACTGTTTCGTCTGGAAAATATCTTCCCCCAGTCCTTCTCGAAGCTCAGGAACTGTCTCGCGCAGCTACCGTCTTTGCATTTTGCATCGAGCTAGCAAAGAACGGTTTGCATATCAAGACAAGTCCTCAAGTGCGGGTCTGAGCCGAGCAATTTTCATCTCTGTACCTTGGACTGCGGAAGCGGAGGTGCGGAGGAAGAGCAAACCGCCCAGCAACGACCGCCAAACATCAACAAACATCATCGAACATCAGCACCTGCCAAAACTTTTCGCTTTGCCCATGGGACTGATTGAGCATGGATATTTAAGACTGCTCCTTTCCGGTCTCCGCTGAGTTGGCTTTACGGCTGAGGCGCCGGGACTGGAGCCTCTTGAAACTTCCTCCACGCTATACACGTCCACCAATCTTCAATATGTCACCCCACGATAGCTCCTCTTCTACGTCCTCCACAGATGGCACCGCCTTTCCTTGGATACTCGAACACCTCCTCGCATACCCAGGTAGCTACGAGATACCACTAAGGACAATGTATACTCTGAATTCAGCACCTCCAGCTAAACAGCATCCCCGTCAATCGGCCCAATCGATTCAACCAGGCACACCCTCACTATCATCTACTGCGTCGAGTCCAGATAGCTCTCCAGCATCTCCAAACTTCCCGCCCGAACAACACCAGCTGGCCGCACCCACTGCAACTGAGCATTTCAAAAGCTGCCTTATGACACACATCAGCAAACTACCCTCTCAGCCATTCTCGCTACCACCTAGTTTCATAACGTCTTTCGTACGACGCTGTTTCACTGCTGAACTTTGCCTTGTCGACTTTACGCAGGCATTGACGGCAATGGACTATTTGAAGGACCTGGAGAACAGGAGGAAGAGGGAACTCACATTAGCGCTACAAAGATTGGATTTGGATTCAAGCCTAGTTGAACAATCTCGAGGGGAGATTAGCAAAAATACGAGGATATCGGACTGGGTGCAGAGCATGCGCGACAAGGAGCGAAAGGTCGAGGCATTATACACGCAAGTCTACATTGGTCTCCGACGTTGGGTATGACATCCTGCTTCCTACCGAATTTATTTTATACTGAGCAGAACAGACCTTGATCAATGAAATGCGGCTCGAGCCCTTCAGCAAAGCTAATAGCATTGCGATGCTCAATACTCTGTACCCTCCCACAACCGCCATTTCTCCAACACGTCAGCTTACAGGACATATTCTCGAGTCCCAACGCAATGCCTTCTTTCGATACATTCAAGCTGTCGAGAAAAATGGCAAAAATGTCCTTAAGAACCTTGAACTTCAAGGTGTGCGAAAAGGCGATGACAATGGATGGGCAGTCGTACGAGAAGCTGTGGATAAATATCTTCGCTTTTCCAATGGCGTCATCGGAGAGTGCCATGAAGTCACAGGCCCCGAATATTTCGATCCTGAGACCGAAGCACGCCGGCGGGGCGATAGGCGTGCAGATTCGGGCGTCAGTTTTGCAACAGGCGACCGTCCGTCTACGGGCGACAGTTCAGGCGGCAGAAGTAATACCTCTGCTGACAAGCCACTTCCGGCGTCACCAACGAAACCAGCGGCCCAGACAAGACCAATACCATGCGCACCGCCTACGCCGAAGAAGCGAGGAACCACACTCGAAAAGATTGCTCGAGAATTACGAAACCTCCGATCGCGCAACGACGTCAAAGAGATTGCTAGCAACTACAACAGCCCCAACATCGACTCAAAAGATCTCAAGGGGCGCTCATTAAGGAAGATGAAGTCAACCAGCTCAATAGGGGGTTTGAGAGCTAAACATACGAGACTTGGCAGTGACGAGGTCAAGACTGATTTCCACATCGACGATGCTCGGCGGCAACGTCTAATATGGGAAGCCCAGAAAGAAAAAGAGAATAGTGCGAAAGGGAAACAGAGAAGCTTTGAGATGGAGCTTTGAGGACGAGATAAAGATTCGGCATGTGTAACGATTTGTTCGACCCAGCGAAGGCGTTGGATGGATGATTTGGCGTCATGCCATGGAAAATGTGATGAGCGTAGCGATCAGATCGCTCAGCTCCTTGTTATGTTTGTTCGAGCATCCCCCATCGGAGGAGGGAAGAATTGACTGGTTAACCTAAAACTCGTTTTACACGGTCTTTCGAAGGCGACTATGTATTTGACAATTGTATAGAATGCCTATGATACCATCTAAATGGTCGTTCAGATGCAATTGCGGATTCTGACTGCTCCTCTCGTCTCTTCTCCAACCCATCTGATGTCCAGAAGCCACCTGGCTTAGCGTGCCAAGAGTCAACCTCGTTCCAACTGCGTTTCGCAGCGTTTCCAATGCACAGGAGTACACACGCAACGATGAGTACTATTGTTCGAAAAAAGCAATATTGCCATTTTGTCCTGCGCTTAGTAGCGCTTCATGGGTTCGCTACTACCGACCACCAACGCCCTAACATCAGCTTTGGCGGTACAACGTAATGGCGAAAAGCCTGCAGACCTCAACATACGCAGCGTTGTTCTCGGAGACATCTCTTTTAAGACGTGGTATCCCTCTTTCTACCCCGAAGAGCTCGTAGGGAGAAATCTCGATAGGCTCTATGTCTGCCAATGGTGCTTCAAATATTCCAAGGATGTCATGCCATACTTAGCACACATAGTTCGTATCCATCGGCTTGCTCTGAGGACGCGAGTGCTCACAAAATGGTACCAGAAACAATGCCCCGGGATGAATGTATCCCCACCTGGCCGTCCAA
>JAABUL010005385.1_pt1 | contig 15976 bp, 11 predicted proteins | sample 5559151 | NCBI WGS metagenome assembly JAABUL01 (sample SAMN10711876, study PRJNA513368) | rock metagenome | isolation source: Antarctica rocks | place: Antarctica: Victoria Land, Pudding Butte sud | reverse complement strand
CTAGAGTTAAACGCCGTGCAAAAGGGCAAAATGAGGAGTCTTTCTGCCGATGCTTCGTCATTTCTCGATTTGAAGCCTCTCCTTTCCTCTCTCCCTCTCTCATAATGAGGCGTTTCTCTGTTTGCTCCGTCGCCTATGAATATTGGACAAGGAACTGCTCATACATACTATTGCTTCCTGCGTAAGCTCGCAGCAACTAATGACCTTTAGCCACGTCAGTCATTCTGTATCATTGAATCTCTATCCATAAATCAGCGAAACACACAAAGTCTCATCGAAAATCTGCCGGCCAACCCTCCGAGTGCAGACAAGATCAATTGTCCAAATCACCTAGCTTGTCCCCCAGTCGGCGTGGAACCTCACACCAAGCTAGCCGAAGAGGCATGCGGCAAACAGATAGGGCCCAGCTTGTTAGTACCATCATCGACTGCTAGCCAACATCCAACAAGTCAAAAATTGCATAATAAAAAGAAGTACAAGCACGGGAGCAGGGCATACTTGCCGTAATAAGAAGAGAACCTAAAGGAGCAACTATGTTCCCGGCAAATTTGATACCCAAAGTGTCTCATAAGAGGGTTTTTAGAAAAACTTGGCAACATTGTCCCTTCTTTGTGTATAGCGAGACTCAGCACAAGTCATGCTCTGACTTCTCAAGAAGGTCGGTATATTCCACATATCTGATGCTATCGAGGTGCAGGAAGTTACCGTCCGAGTCGGCCGTACCATTGCTCGAAATATGTCCTCTTGCGATCTTTCTTCTTTTCAGTTTAGTGCTGCATCTCGAGTTCGTTCTCAAATCCTCGCATCATAGGTGTGATTTTTCTATAATCCTCTCTCGTTAGTGCTTTCCACCAACAATGATCCTCTTGAACTTGTTCGTTTCAACCAAATCTCTCGATGCTCTTTCTTTCCAATCCTTGTTCCTAGGATGCCCCCTTCGAATCCTCCCCCATCAAAATCTCACCCCTCGGAACTACCTCCTCCCAGGTGTTCCCTCTTTTCAACCCCTCCCTCTCCACACTCCTCTACAATCCACCCATCTCAACCGACCTCTTGATTCTCTTTTCTCCTCCCAACCCTTCCCCCTTCAATCCATCTCAAATCTCCCCCCTCCCCTTTTAAACTCTTGGTCCTCGAAAAAACCCAACCTCTCTCCAAGACTTCTTCTTCAGTCCCTCTTCTCAATCATTCTCTCCAACTTCCTGAAGGGTCACCAATCCCTCGAAATCATTCCCACTCGGTTCTCTGCCACCCGATCGCTTTGCACAAATGTTCCGCTTTGTCCTTTCTTTCCTTTTGGCCCCTCCCTCCCTCTCCTCGCCAAGACCAAGCGCTCAGATTCACAAATCTCCCGGTCTCAACTCCTCGATCAAAATTATATCCGTGTTTCATCAGCCCTCGTTCCTTCAGATTAGAGGTGCGTTGGTTGAGGTGGTTTGTCGAAAGGGGTCTGTTGAGGGATGGAATAGAGGAGAAGGATGGAGAACGGAGAGCGGGAGTGAATGGAAAAATACGTGTATATGAAGTGCTTTGTCTCGTATATTCGGTAAAAAAATATAAATCGCAGCAGAATATAGATTACAAAAAAATCCCTCTCGCTCGGAAAGGGGAAAAAAAAAATCCCCGAGAGTCAACAAAGAAGAAGAATCATCCCCACGTCCTCAGATATTGCATTAAGCCCATAAACATACCAATCTCAGTGTTTGCTTTTTTCCCTTTCTCAGCCCCTTATTCCCCAACTGTGTTCTCCTGTTTTCTCTTTTTCACTCCCTGTTCCTGCTTCCTCGCCTCTCTGATCCCGGTTCATAACCCCCTTTTTCCTTAAATCACAGCTCACACCATCTTTCTTATCTCTCAACCTCTCCCCCCCCCCCCCTCTCCACCCCTTTCATCAACCCTCCCCTCCCAACTCCTCTCATCCCCCCCCGCTCAACCCCGCCAGCATTCTGCCATCATCGTCGTTATCGCGTTTCCATTCCATTCCGACGATTCCCGTATTGGAACAACCGTACGCTGGAGGAAGTGATGCTACGATTGTCGTGTGAGGGATAGATGAGAGAGAGCTAGATGAGGCAGGGGAAGAAGGGAAAGGTATGGGTATGGGTATGGGTTGGGGTGGGAAGGAAGGAAGGAGAAAAAGAGCAGGGTTGAGGGGGGGGAGGAAGAGATGATTCCACCGTGTGTAGGGGGGGAGGAGTGGGGGGTGGGGGGTGGAATAAGAATCAGAGGGGAAAAAGGGACGGGGGGGCTTACTTACTTACTTACCTCGTGTGCAAAACATAAAAATTTCTTTGAAAACTACCAGTGTTTTTTCAAAACCATACTCACTTTTTAAATTTAAAAAACCAAATTATCTCTCGTCCGCTTTCGTTTCCTTCACGCCATTCCTCCTACCATTCCTTCCCCCCTCCCCCCCTCCTTTCCTCAATCCACCCCCCCCCACCCCCCCCAAGCCATTCCCAAATTCCCCCATCTCCCTCCCCCAACAATTAAGAAAAAAACCCCAAAACCCGGTATTAAAAAAGAAAAAACTAAAAGGAAAGAATTAAAAAAAAGGTGTGTTTCCGATTTTGTTTCTCTCGGTCCTTGGTCGCGGCATTTCTTCTCTTTTCCTTGTCTTAGCGTTATCGCTCCATCTCATTTTTTCCTCATACGTTTTGGTGATGATTCTTTTGTAGCTCGTGCTTGTGGTTTGGTTTGCTTGTGCGGAATGGTGCAGGGGATGGGGGTTGGTTTTGTATTGGTAAGGGGGGGCCTTTGGGTGAGGAGGGTGAGGGCGGCGGTTGAGGGTTTGCTTGGGGGAGAAATGTCAAGGAGAAAAGTAAGATGGGTGTAAGTTCTAACAAAGTACATCAAGAAAGAAAAGTCTATTCTGTACATCAGAACAAAGTCTGCAAAATTTGTATAAGAGAAAGAAAAAAGAGCACCCGTTATGTTGACAGTCATGCACTCTCACTCACTCCCTTCCTGTATGCCGCTAACACCTTGCCATCGACCGTCAAGACCCATTATCCCATATCAACAACATGAACAACTCCCTCCCTGCTCCTTCGCTTCAGCATCACTCGCATCCATCGCCTACCCCAAAAACCTGCCAAACCACCCCCTCTTCATCCGCCCCAAATGCAACTTCGCGTGCCCATCCCTTCTCTGATGTGCTGCCGTTCCATTCAGCGTCGCGTTCCTCGCGTAAACAGTCAGCCGATTGCCACTCCCACAATACTCCGTGCCATTCCCCGGACACGTCATGCCGCACTCGCTCTCCTTGCTTGCCTGGGCCGTCCCGCTGGCTAACTGGTTGCCGCACCAGCACTCGCGGCCGTATTCAAGAGCGGCGTAGGCGTACATGTAGCAGTTGGATAGGCAGTACTCAACGGTCATGTTGTCGGTGGCGAGGACTTCGAAGGGGAGGGTACGGGCGCCGGGGGAGTCAAGGTAGCAGTGGGTGTAGGTGAAGTTGGTGTTGCCGCGGACGATGATTGGGGTGGGGGTTGAGGTTGCGGAGGTGATGGATGAGGAGGATGAGGGTGCGAGGGTGGTGGAGGTGACGGTGGCGGAGGAGCTACTGGAGGGGGAAATGGCAGTGGCGTTTGCTTGGTAGAAATTTAGGCGGTTGGGGCCACCGCAGTATTCGGTTGATTTGCCGCCGCACAGCATGGAGCAGCCGGAGCCGGCGTTGACGGACCCGGCATTGATGGTGTTGCCGCAGAAGCATTCTTGCGAGTATTCGACGCCCATGTAGGTGTAGCCTGAGCAGAATGCTGCGCAGATTTCCACCGTCATGGTGCTGGCAGCTGTGTTCTTCGCGGAGAGTGCTCGCGTGTTGGTAGCTTCGGAGTAGCACCCTTGATACGCAAAATTACCCGCTTTTTGCACCGTCTGAGGTCCTGTGGGTGTGAGGGTGTAGAAGCTGAGACGGTTGGGTCCGCCGCAGATTTCGGTAGAGTCACCGCTGCAGGTCATGGAACAGCCATTGGAAGCAGGTGCTGAGCCAGCAGCTATCGAGTTGTCGCAGTAACATTCGCTTGAGTACTCGATGCCCATGTAGGTGTAGCCTTTGCAGAAGGAGGCACACTGTGCTACGGTCATGCCACCGTTGGCGGTGGAGTTGGCGGAGAGAGCGCGGCCGCTTGTGGCTTCGGAGTAACAGCCTGTGTAGGAGAAGGTGCCGGCAGTCTGGATTGTCGCCGGGCCGGTAGTGGATGTTGGGCTTGCGGATGAAGTTGAGGTTGGTGTGGATGATGACGTGGTAAAATTTTGGACTGTTGCACCATTTTTGTAAAAGTTGAAGCGGCTAGGACCTCCGCAGAGTTCCTTGCTGTTTCCACCGCAAGTCATTGAACAGTCGCTCATGGTTGCTGAGACGGATCCAGCGGCGATGGAGTTGTCGCAATAGCACTCGGTTGAATATTCAACACCCATGTAGGTATAGGCGGAACAGAAAGCGGCGCAGGCTTCCACTGTCATAGAATTGTTAGCGAATGAAGTAGCTGAAAGCGCACGTCCGTTGGTGATCTCGGTGTAACAACCCTGAAGGGCGAAATTGCCAGCTTTTGGCACGGCCACTGGCCCTGTTGTTTGGGAGGGAGCAATTGACGACGTGGAGGACGAATTGGAGGAAGATGTCACCGACGACGAGGCTGAGGACGATGTTATTGATGAATTACCTGTGGACGTCGGAGAGACCACGGATGAAGAAGTCGCGGGAACTGAGCCGTTGAAGCCGTTGAGGGTGTAGAAGCTCAGGCGGTTACCGTTCCCACAGATCTCTGAAGAATTTCCGGCACATGTCATGCTGCAGTCGGTGTCTGGTGCTTTGACACTTCCAGCACCCAGAGTGTTACCGCAGTAGCACTCACCTCCATATTCCACTCCCCAGTAGTTGAAGCCTGTACAATTGCCCGCGCAATTTTCAATGGTCATATCTCCGGTTGCTACACCCTTGTCGCTCAATGCTCGACCGTTGGTGGCTTCCGTGTAGCATCCAGTATACTTGTAGTTACCGATGGATCGGACAGTGGCAGGCCCGGATGATGGTCCAGTAGCAGGCGTCGAGCCGTTACCTCCAAAGCCATTTGTGAACAAGCTGATATAGGATCCGTCATGAAAGTATCCATTGCCACCACAAGTCTCATTAGCATTCCCACTACATCCGTAGTTGCAGTCCGTCTCGTTGCTTCGTTGCTTCGGAATTACATTGCCGCACCAGCACTCATTTACGTACTGCACTCCAGAAAAGGCATAATTCTGAGCTGCGCACCCGGTGATGCATTTATCGACCGTATTGTTCGGGTCGTTGCCGTAGAGCTGAACCTTCAACTGTCGGCCAGGATTGTTCTCCTTCCAACATCCATCATAGCGGTAGACAGCGGAGCCATTTGTATTCAAGGGACCAACCTGCTCAGTAACGGCACTGCAGATAAATTGGATGAATTGCTTCCCAAAGTTCGGATCGCCGGTATTCATGGTCCACACTGCAGTGCCGTTGTAGGAATCAACATTTACTTGAGACTTAGGAACGGAACAGTAGAGATCTGCAGTCGCTGATTGTCCAGCAGCCAGACGTGTGCCCTCCGCCAGATCGACTTGGTTCACAGATCCAACAATGTCTGGTAAACCAAACGGAGGTTTAGACACCGTGACAGATAGCGAAGCCGCGCTACTAGACCCATTGTTGGTCAATCTCATCTTCAGGGTCCGAGTCTGCTGCTCAAAAACATTACCAAACGTGAAAGGTGGAGTGTTGTTAGTATAGGGAATCCACTTAGAGCCATCGGGGGATTGGAACTCAAGGACAGCAACGGGATATGTTCCGGAGGTTGCAACTACGTCAAAGACCTTAGTACCACCATCGCTTCGAACATGGACATATACGGCAAAGTTTCCACTCGTCGAGGGGTTAAAGTTGATGTTGACAGTGGTCTGAGAGCCCCCAGGAATGCTCGTGGGCAAATTCGTAAATGTGAAGGGCCCAACTTGAGCCGTCCCGTTCGCAGTCATGTTTGGAGTCGTCAAAGGTCCAGTCTCTGATACCACAGAGTAATCGATTCCTTTGATATGAAGCGTACCATCTCCTTGATTAGAGAAGATGATTGACTCGGTAGCACCGCCTTGACCAGTGATGACTCCACTGAATGAAACGGTATTGGGAGTGACGGCTAGCAGAGGGGCGAGAGAGTCTCCAACACCTTTCAACGTAACAGGTGTGGATAAGGCATAACCAGCGGCCCCATTCGTAGAGGCTAAAATTACATCACTCGACAGTGGGCCTGGTGATCGAGGAGCGAAAGCGGCTTGGAAGCTGATATTTTGACCCTGATTGACGGTAAAGGGTAGCGCTGGGAGTCCCGAGAGTTGGAAGTTGGGATTTCCTTTTAGAGCGATTGATGTTACTTGAGTATTGGTATTCGCTTGGCATTGGATGGTCTTTACCGCCGAGGTACTGTTGACAATGACTGTACCAAAGTCATTTGGAGACGTGCAGGTCAGGGGCAGATTGACTGGAGACCCGAAGCAGTAGACCGTGCCTTGCGTTGTGCCCATGTATGCTCGTCCGTCCCCAAAGACAGCTCGAGTGAATTTCGTGATACCTGGAATGTTCGCGGTTTGTATCAATTGGAGGGCGCCGTTCTGCGGGACTGCGTTGTAAACCCGTAGATTGTAGCCTTCCACGTCGGTGACCCAAAGCAGTCCAGTACCTGCCTGGCCGTTAAGAGACGTTGTGGTGCCATGCCCAACTCCCAAGATGTAAGCGGCTTTTTCGGGTGTATCCGCGACATGCGTGAAGACGGGATTGCCATTCGTATCGCAACTGAACTTGAAGACGTGTGTCGGGTACTGTATGACGTTGATATAAACATAACCACCCTCCAATGGATACACTCCTGCGCCGGCGTAAACAGAATTCTCGTTCTGTGTAACTTGGGGAACGGCATCTAGGTGATTGGCCCCCTCCTGGTATCCTCCAAGGTTGTCAAGATTCAGTATGTATGTCTTGCCTGACTTCCCCGTGACGATACCCATGCGCTTGACATTTGGGCAAGTGAACACGTCTGTCTGGAGCAATTCTAGAGGCGAGGTTCCAAGATCCTTATCAGCACCATCTAGCTGCTTCTTTTCCCAGGGCATGAAGAAGTCCACGACCGATAGGGTACCATCATCATTGATCTTCATGTTGACTGCCGCTTCTTCGAGTGCGGTTGGAGGTTGTCGGCCCGGCACCGGAGTTCCATCCAGCTGCGAGGAATAACCATTACCCGTAGCGAAGAACATGCTACCTTTGCCGTCGGTTGCGAGACCACCGCCTGACATCCATATTCCACCGCCGGGAGTAGTGTTGGGCTCCGGACCACCCTCGGTAGTAAAATGCTCGACCAGATTGCCAGTGCCTTTGTCCCAGCCCATGATCCATCCTGTAAAGTTATACTCTACACAATGCGATGCAAAGCCAGCATAGATGTATTGGCCAGTGTTGAGAAGTGCTGGGCGTTGGTGATGACTTCCACCTTGGAACATACGATTTGGATTGTTTCTGCCAATTGTGCCTTCCAACGGTCTGGGGAAACCTGGTTTCTCTGCCAAAGTGTTCACGTCAATGGCATGGAACCAGTAACGGCCATTTGGAACACCTTTGACTTGACCGCTTTGATCGACATAGGTTTTGGCGGTGATGTACCAGGTGTCAGTAGCTGGATCGATAACACCTGTGGCCTACACGCCGTATGAGATATGGTAGATAGTCAGGGTAACGGAGATTTTGAGAAAGCTTTTACTAACCGTGACTCCTATAGTAGGAGAGATATCGACGCAATTGTTCAGGTCTGATGCTAAGAAAGGGATATGGAGGTTCCTCGATGCCACGATTGTGCCATTCTTCGCATCGAGCTTGTAGACATTATTCTGTGTGGTAGCCATAAAGACATATTGTACGCCATCATTAAGGGTGTAGACTAGAGGCTGCGAATAGATCTGCTCCAGGTTGCCGCCATAGTTGCCAGGGAGGGATGCCTTCCACAACTGTCCGAACTGGGCACTGCCGACCACAGATGGGTCCATATTATGTGTACTTTGATGACATGAGTCTTCTGAAAAAGGAAGACGAGGGGGGTACTGACGGTTGGTATCCAGTGCGACTGTTGTCACCACCCCAAGTGATCGTGTCGGTTAAGGAGAGTCTCCCAGCAAGTGCCTTGCCAGCTCCCCATAGCAAGGGCAAGAGAGCAGTAAAAATTGGCTTCATGATTACTATTAAAGCAATAAATGGGAAAGATTGTAGTGAATGTGGGTAATTAAGCAGAAAACATTGAAGGAGAGTAGATGAAGACAGAAAAGAAGCGACTAGAAAGACTCAATGTTGTCAAACATCAGGAGCGAAATGGGTTCCTACGGGCTCAAGTAGTGCGAGCTCATCACTGTAAGCTACAGACCGAGGGAGAACGTTGGGGGGTAATGGAAGGCTTTCGATAGTCTTGATGTAGAAAGGCGCCACGAGCAGTCCAGACAGCCATGTCACCATCCACATACTACATACTGCAATGCCTGACCTGGCTAGATCTACATATCACGCATCGAACGGGACCAAGAAGGCAACGCGAATCCCTTTGTAGGAAGACAGTAAAGACCGAAACAGCGACTAGTGGCGTAGAATTCAGCTCCCATGGGCGGTAGAGAATTTCTCATGGCCCACATTGGGTCATGACAGCTGCCCCCTCAGGTGGTCCTTGAGCTTTAAATTCTAGTAAATCAAACGCCACGGATGCGGCTGGAATCGAACTTTCCTCGCAGGACCCTTTTTCAGGGGGTTTGAGCCCAGACGAATGGTTCGTGGCCCCTCTCAAGCGATTTAACTTTGACGTGCAAGCACACGGCCACGCGATATGCGCCAGCATAATGTACCTTCCCTGCATCTGCAGTTTGCTCCTGCAACCCCTGAACAAGTGCCATCACAACCTCCTTCTCGACTGGCTGCGCAGCGAGAACGGCGATTCGCTGAAAGTAATAATACAAGGCATTCTGTGATTCTGAGTCGCTTTCATGACAGAACAGTCGTATTTTGAAAGGAAAGGAGCACGACGAGGTGGATTCATCATTTTAAAGTTGATTCGATTGGGAGATCTGCGGGCCGTTTCCGACCCCTGACTTATACCTTTCTCGGCTTAGCTTACGTCGTTCGCTTTGAGAATCCTCTTTTGGCTAATTTGACAGATTATTGCGGTTAGGATATCGTTATTCGTTCTTTGCCCTAGTCAACAGTCTATTGACATTGTCAGGTAGACTGGTCTAATGCTCACAGCTCAAAGCATTCGATAAAGCTAATCGAACTACCTCCTGACGTGCCCGAAAGATTGAAGTCCGTTCAATTTCAATTCTGCTTGCCAGTTTCCGTCTTTAGTAACGCTCGATTGTGGAAAAGACCTGGATGGGCACGTGCTTCGGCTTTTTCCATCAAGAATGACAAGACGATAAAAACACCATAGACAAGGTCTGCAGAAAGTGAAGCAAACACTAGGTACCTAGCACAGAACGGAGAGTAGCAGGCCTCATGAGGTTTTCACAAACACTTGGAGCATAGTGGAAACAACTCTACCTCATCTCTATCAGTCTGTCTGTCGTCCGTTATAGTTCTGTTTCGTACTTTAGCCATTGCTTGCGCATCGCATGTTCCTGTTTGCCTTCCACGTACAAGCGGCAACGCTTGGGAGTTGACTTGGGAAGCTACTGCTGTGTGCGTCTTTAGTCATCTTCTTCATGATACTTTCCAATCGTATAGAGGACATGCAGCTGTTAGATCGACTTTCTTGGACGTCGCTGATACGCCTCAGCATTCATAAAGATACAAATCTACCGTCGGACGGCAATGTGCTCTCTTAGATATATCAACATACTTCATGGCCTAGAGTTCTCCTCGATGTGACGTTGCTGGAGTCTTCAGTCCGACACATTACCGTCCGGTCTCTCATAGAACATTGGCCAATTTACGGACGGAAACGAATGATCTCGAGAGGTCTACACCAGTACAAGAGGGAGGGTAGACATCCAAAGAGGACGCGATAACTAAAGCAACGAGTGAGACACCGACCACTGTGATGATGATAATGTTATTTCGCTTACTGGACCAACCAACCGAAGTCACATCTCTGGGAAGAGAATACATGATTGCTGATATACGAGATAGGAAGCGATGGAATCATGAAGAACGATGAGCGAGTTGGGCTCGCGCATCGTCGAATCTAGATTACGCACCGGGGAAGAACCGTGCCCGGATCCGTCGCTGCGGACTCCGGGCTTTCTTCCTCTGATGATCCTTGTTGCATGACATAGTCGGCAGGTACGGGGAGATACATCGTTGAGGTGAAAGAGCCTCGATCTCTTTTCGTCTCTGATATCTGCCATCGAGTTCCGAGAGCCAGGTATGCCTTGCAACTGCTAATGTTGACATGCATTTCAACCCTACAAAAAGCTTCATGCCCGCGAGTGTCCTGACTTACCCAACAGTACTTACTACTTTGCTAGTGGAGCTGTTTTCGAAGACTTTGCGAATGTTCAGGTAGGCATACCATATATTCCAGTTGATGGCGAACACCGGGCTGTTCTAGCCCGAGCCTCTTTGGCGCTAATCGGAACGTCGGGGAGTGCCCGCTGAATTGATGGATACATACGTGCATACCTATTATTATCTGTATGCTTTTCCAGTCAGGTGCCTTGAGAGGTACACCCGTCCATTCATCATGTTTTGTTTCCCTCGTCGTGATGTCTGTGGCTTTTGGTGCGCTGCAGGATACACAGCACCAGCTGCAGTCAGCACATCGTTCAAGCCCGCTCACGTGCGGGGTAAAGCCTGAGCATCTTTTGCTTTTTGGACTCTTTGAAGGTGTTACCTCACCTCCATCTCGGCGTTACCGCATTGATGTTAGCAATGCGACTTGAAGACGTAACGGTACCGAGAGTGCGCGCTTCCTATGCCTCGAAAGAATCCGATTTCGGGTACTTTAAGGTACTGTAGGCTGTAGCTTCAACCCTAGAATCTGCGGGGTACATTTACTTCGTAAGGTATGTACTGTGTACTCGTATTCCGTCTTGACGGGACAGGCGTAACGAGAGTGTCAGGACCAATCAGAGCTTGAAGGAGTGTTGCCACCGCGGAATCGGGATCTCGTTTTCTGATGATATTCGTTTCTCCCCGTCACATGACATTATTATAATTAGTTTTGAGCTTGAGCTTAGGACTTGATGGGAGAGGAGTTGCGGGCCATGTGTCTCAAGGTCTAACGGAGCGCCGTCCGCTGTCGGTTTGATCCACCGTCAAACCGTCAGTCCCTGGTGCGAGTACTGAATAAGTAGTCGGGCAAAGGTTGGAGTGCGTTCCCTCTCATCCCTCGGTGCCTTGGGGAAGGTATTAGAGAGAGAGGCTGGTAGGTAGATTGCCGATTACCACTGCCCTGACTTCTTTCAGAAACATGGACAAGACACCAATGAACGAATAGCGGGGTGTTGCCCGAGGCCCCGCCGATGAAGACTTACCCACCTAAAGGTACCCTACCTGCGCCGGCAATCCTTAATAATAAACATTCCTCGTAACTACTTTATGCTCTCTAAGCTCCCTAAAGAAAGGGACCTACCCAGTCCCTACCTAAGGTGCCTTCCTGCCTAATACCGTAGTACGTAAAGAAGCAGCAACTTGACGAGGGTCGTGCGTACTACATAAACCTGCTCTACCCACCTCAACCAACCCGTTGACTTGCTTGCCCTTGCCGTTGTCCGATGAGATCAGAAGCAATCTATCGTTTACGGCTTATTTATTCTCCAATTGTATCTTGTTCATCGTCATCGTCATCGTCAGGTTATCCTTCGCTACCCCACATTACCTATTTAACCAACACCAACAGTTAGCGGATCTAAGCGCAGTTCAATCCAACAATGTGGCTGACCGCACTTGCGCCATTGGGCCTTGTGGCGTCGAATCTCGTCAGGGCACAAGTGGGCAATCTGACAGCTCCAGTAAGTCACTCTTCATCAAGAATCTACCTACAGATCTACCTGGTGGAACCCAAAGCTCACCGTTGCTGTCTAGTTCCCTAACTCAACGTACCCTAATGCGAGCTCGCCCGATCCAACCGCTGATGGAGTTCCGGGCCAACCAACATCAGAGCCTTTCTACCCATCACCCTGGGGAACCGGAGCAGGAAACTGGGGAGATGCGTACGAGAAAGCCCGGGCTTTCGTCAAGCAGCTGACCCTACTCGAGAAGGTCAATTTGACGACTGGTGTTGGGTAAGTACACAATTGAAAGGAATCAAACACCAGCAGATTGTTGACGGATACCACAGCTGGGAAGGAGAACGTTGTGTCGGTCAAAATGGTGCGATCCCTCGACTGGGCTTCCGCAGCATGTGCTTGCAAGATTCTCCCCTTGGTGTCAGATTTGGTATGTTGCTTTGAGATCCGGTTTGGCCCACTGGATGGCTAACCATCGAAAAGCCGACTTCGTTTCCGCCTTTCCTGCCGGTGTCAACGTTGCTGCTACGTTCCACAAAGGTCTCGCGTATGCTCGCGGCCAGGCCATGGGCGCAGAGCATCAAGGAAAAGGTGTGGACATACAACTGGGACCAGTTGCAGGTCCTCTTGGCCGTGCACCGGAAGGAGGCCGCAACTGGGAAGGTTTCAGGTGAGCTTGGTCGCGTACATTGGGCCCATTGTCTCGCACCCACTAACTGGCAATTACAGTCCCGATCCGGTGTTGACTGGCATCATGATGGCCCAGACCATTAAGGGCATCCAGAGCAAGGGCGTCATGGCATGCGCCAAGCACTACATTGGCAACGAGCAGGAGCATTTTCGTCAGGCTCCCGAGTCTAGCAACTACGGCTTCAACATCACCGACAGCCTTAGCTCGAACATCGATGATACGACGATGCATGAGCTGTACCTATGGTATGTGAAGCGTATTCCGGGCATATTTTCAGAGTTGTCTGACCCACTGCAGGCCATTCGCAGACGCAGTCCGAGCTGGTGTCGGAGCTATTATGTGCTCTTACCAACAAGTCAACAACAGCTACGGTTGCCAGAACAGCCAATTGCTCAACAAAGTATTGAAGGGTGAGCTTGACTTCCAAGGATTCGTTATGAGTGATTGGGCTGCGCAACATTCTGGTGTTGGCGGTGCACTAGCTGGGCTAGATATGACCATGCCTGGCGATGTCACCTTCGATTCCGGAACCTCATACTGGGGTGCAAATCTCACAGTCGCGGTCCTCAATGGCACTATCCCTCAATGGCGTCTTGACGACATGGCCACCCGTATAATAGCAGCTTGGTATTATGTTGGTCGCGACCATGCTCAGATCCCCATTAACTTCGATTCATGGACTCAAGAAACATATGGTCCCGAGAATTTCCTTGCCAAAATGGGCTACACGACAATCAACGAGCATGTCGATGTCCGCACCAACCATGGACACCTGATCCGCCAGATCGGGGCCGCAAGTACTGTTTTACTGAAGAATACCAACAACGCCCTGCCCTTGACTGGGAAGGAAAAGCTCACGGCAGTTTTCGGCAATGATGCAGGGGATAATCCAAACGGCCCGAACGGCTGCCCAGACCGTGGATGCGACAACGGCACTCTCGCCATGGGCTGGGGGAGTGGAACCGCAAACTTCCCCTACCTTGTAACCCCGGAGACTGCGATCCAGAACATCGTTGTGGGCAACCTTGGCTCTTTCCAGTCAATCACCAATAACTTTGCCGGCACCCAGATTCAGGCACTTGCCACCGCAGCTAGTGTCGCCATTGTCTTTGCCAATGCTGATGGTGGTGAGGGCTACATTAGCGTGGATGGCAATGAGGGCGACCGTAAGAACCTCACCCTATGGCAAGGTGGTGATACTTTGATTCGTAACGTGTCTGCTTTGTGTAATAATACTATTGTTGTCTTACACACCATCGGCCCGGTCCTCATCGACGAGTACAAGAACAACCCAAATGTTACTGCCATCTTGTGGGCTGGTCTTCCAGGCGAACAGTCTGGTAACGCTATCGCTGATATTCTCTACGGACGCGTCAATCCAGGTGCGAAGCTTCCTTTCACCATGGGCGCTCGCCGTGAGGATTTTGGCACCGATTTGCTCTATACTCCAAACGCGGGCACAAACGCTCCTCAACAAGACTTTAGCGAAGGAGTCTTTATCGACTACCGTAGTTTCGACGAAAGGGGCATTGCCCCGTCTTACGAGTTTGGCTATGGATTGAGCTATACTACTTTCTCGTACTCGAATCTGAATGTCGAAAAGACTTCCGCGGGTCCCTACCAACCAACGACTGGCACGACCGGACCAGCACCAACGCTCGGCAGCATCTCCAACAAAACTGCCGATTACCTTTTCCCAAATAACATCAACCGGGTCCCGATATACATATACCCATATCTCAACTTCACTGATCTCAAGAGCTCAGCCAACGAAACCGACTACGCAGTCCCGGGTTTTGTTCCTGCCGGCTCCCAGGATGGCTCGCCGCAGCCTTTACTCCCTGCAGGCGGCGCTCCCGGCGGAAACGCAGGACTTTATGACGTCCTCTACGAAGTCACCGCGACCGTCGCCAACACAGGAAAGGTTGCCGGTGAGGAAGTCCCGCAGATGTACATTTCCCTCGGTGGCCCCTACGATCCCAAGGTTGTCCTGCGTGGTTTCGAGCGTGTATCCGTTCAACCGGGCAGCTCTACGACATTCCGCGCCGACATTCTAAGACGTGATATCTCGAACTGGGATACTGCAAGTCAGAATTGGGTGGTTTCCAACTACCCAAAGACGGTATATGTAGGCAGCTCGTCGCGGTCGCTCCCACTAAGCGCATCGTTGATGTAAGGTTCTTGTGCATGATGTCAAGTGCTGTAGCAAAATAGCTGGGGTAATACCATCGGACCTCTAATCGAAAAAAGTGGGTGTTCAGAAACGCGAACGCTCCAAGATTTAATTGGTAATTGGACAGCTGGATGGAACTCGTCAGGAGTCTAAACTGTTGGACGCTCTTTAGAAGAGTTTGATGGGGGCGAACGTAGATAGCCCATGTAAATACACAATGTAGCCAACAAAAGCTTGGAATCATACATCGGATCGTTGAAGTTTCTCGTCATTCGAGCAGCTTGAAGGTTGAGCGATCGTGTTATCCACATATCAGGAATCAAATCATGACTGGTGGACCACACAACCAGCGCCAGTACGAATCGAACGCCGTACTGACACGCTTCCTCGTCGTTTCACCAGAAACCCCCCGTCCTCCATTCCTCCCCCGCCACCTGACTCGCTTCGCCTTAATTCATTACTCGTACCCCCCTAACCAACCTCTACTACCTTTGACGCATCACAATATCCACGCAAAGCCGCAGATATATATTTTATTTTCGTCTCTCTAGATTAGATAGCTGGGGACGGGAAAAGGATGGAAGAGGGTGTCTTCTGGGGTTGAGGAGGGTGGTTGCTGTTTTTGTTGTTGGGGTGCTGGAGGGTTGTGGGAGCTGGAGGGTTGGGGAGCTGGTGTGTTGGGGAGCTGGTGGAGGTGGAGGTGGAGGAGGTGGGTTAGTGGAGGGGAGCTGGAGGGTTAGTGGTGGAGGTGGGTTGGTGGAGGTGGGTTGGGTGTGTTGGGGAGCTGGAGGAGGGTTGGTGGAGGTGGAGGGTTGGGTGTGTTGGGGAGCTGGAGGAGGTGGTGGGTGGTGGTGGAGCTGGTGGGTTAGTGGAGGAGCTGGAGGAGGGTTGGTGGAGGTGGTGGTGGGTGCGTGAGAGGAGGGCTTGAGAGGCTTGAGATAGTTTTTGAACGGTGGTGGGTATTGGTTTATGTGGAGAGACCTCGATGAACGGAGTGAAGGGGAGACCATCCAATTTGTGTGGTTCGGATGTCAGTCGAGTTTTTAGAGTCGAAGTATTTTTTTTTAAAAAAAAGGGGGGGGGGGGGGCGGGGGGGGGGGTTTTTTTTTGGGTTAAAA
>JAABUL010005384.1_pt1 | contig 15977 bp, 2 predicted proteins | sample 5559151 | NCBI WGS metagenome assembly JAABUL01 (sample SAMN10711876, study PRJNA513368) | rock metagenome | isolation source: Antarctica rocks | place: Antarctica: Victoria Land, Pudding Butte sud | reverse complement strand
CGGGGACGAGTTCCGTGAGTTCTTTGTCTTCGCCGGCGCCGTAGATGGCGAAGGTGTTGGAGGGGACGGAGGCGTGGACTGCGGTGGGGGGTTAGGGGGGGCGGGGTTTGCCGGGGAGGAGGGGGGGAGGGGGCGAGGGAGGGAGGTTGAAGATGAAGGCAAATTGGAGGGAAGATGGAGGGGATGGAGAATGGGAGGTGGAAATGGAGGAGGAGGAGCTAGCGTGCTTGTGGCTGTAGCAGCTCTTTCGCATGGGGTGCTAAGGGAGAGAAAGGTGACGTACCCTTGGGAGCAGCAAAGTGGATTACGTTCCCATCCTCCTTGAACATGTTCACCTCCTCAATTGCTTGGATGGGTTGCACGTTGAGTTTCTTGAGCGATGTCTGCAGCTTCTTGTCGTCGGTCCCGGATGTCTTGTGCACCTTCTTCTGTTTCCTCCGTGGTGTGCCTTTGCCCCTGGAAAGACGATATAGAATCAGTGTATGCTCAAGAAGGGGTCTGACGTTGCCAATGCCAGCACCCTTCGCTGCAGGGGCTTCAGAGTAAATCCACAGATAGATTTCCGGGTGGAGAGAAGATGCTTACCCTATAGTTGCAAGTACCCGAGTTAGTAATCATTCCCACGCCAATCCTTGAGCATTGGGATCGCCCGGCCGCCATATATCGAGGTGTGACTTACCGATACGCACCGACTGCTGCATCTTCGCCAGTTTCGCTTGATCCATGATTGCGGGTTACCTACCGGGGTAGGCGGCGTGAAGATGAAGGTCAAGGCAGTCCACTTCAGTGATAGGATGGCAAAGTCTAGTGCGCAGCTGTGCGCAATCAACTGTAAAGATAATCAATCGTGAAAAGCAGCTGACGGAGCTGCTTTGCTTCACGAACCCAGAATATTGATGCCAAGACTTTCGGAGCTAAGGAGGGCTTAAGCGAGTACCAAGCTCAGAGCTTAAAGTGGGTGTGTTCTTGCCTCAGTAGTTAGACTCTATAAGAAAGATTATGTTTGAACTCGTCGCTTCGCGACCCTAATCTTCGATTAAAGTTGATAAATTCTTAATTCTAAAACAAGCTCTAAAATCTTTTTTTAAAAACAAATATTTAGTAAAATAATTTAATACTAAATGCGAAGTCTTGTTTAATATTTGTTTATTAATTTTAATAGATAAAGTGCGCGTTTAAATATAATCTTTTTATAGAGTTTAAAAGCAAAACTTTATTTCTCTATTAAAATAAAAAAAATCTCAATATATTGAAAGTTTAATAAAGATAATTTTTTACTATAAATATATAAAATTTAATTACAATTTTCAATATATTATTGTTAAATTGCTAGCAACGCAAGTATCTTACAAACAAAATAAAAAAATGCTACAAAAATAAGCAATCGATTGCAATTACAAATAGATGTATAGATATAAATTATTGTTTATTTATTAATTAATTATTTTAAATTGTATTTTTGTCGAATAATTTACGCAAAGTCGATATCTTTAATATTAAGAATAAATCTTTGCGATACTTAAAGAACGTCGCGCGTCTTAATTAACTATTTTAAATAATAATATTTGCTCTTTAAAGATTTAGAAAATTTAGCAAGTCTTTTCTTCTTCTTTTTTATATTTATATCTTAAATATCTTTTAATTATTAAGCTTTAAAGCAATATTTTTTAATATTTGTCTTTTTTTTTAGTTTAGAATTTTTGTTTGTTAATATTGTTTTTATTATATCTTTATTTTGTTGCTTTGTATTTTTAATAAACTTAATTTATTATTTTGTATTTTTAATAAATTTAAATTTAATTATTTTGTAAAAAGATCTTTTTAAGATATATAAACAAAGCAAAGACTTTTTAAAGTTTGTAACATTTATATTATAAGAAAACTTTACAAAAAATTGTTTTAAAAAATAAATTTTGTTAATACTAAATTTTAAATTTTAAATTGTAATATAATAAATATATAAAGAAAGTATTTAAATTAAACTCTTTTGCGTTGCAAAGTAAGAAAGTATTTTAATATTAAAAATAATAGTAGTTTTGTTATTTAAGTTTTAAAATACAATTATTAATATTTTTAATATTAATGTTAAATTATTACTTAATTGTAGTCTTAAGTAAAATACAACAAGAGCGCAAATTGTCTTTTTTATTAAACTTAATTAATTATATTTTGTGCAATTGTATTATAATGCAATAAAATTAAATTGTTAAATAGACTAATTTATTTTCGAAATATATTTCGAACTTAAATATATTTTTTGTGTTAAAGACAATTATAGTAAAGATTTTCTTATTAATTACAAACAAATAGTTGTCGTATTAATCGAAAATTAACAAATTAATAATTAAGATTTTTTTAACTTAATTGTTTGTTTTCTAGTTGTAGTAAATATAGTTTGCAATATTATATTTTAATTTAAAGACGTAAAAAAGATAAAAAGATATTATAATTTTGTTTTTACAAGTTCTAGCAAAAATCGAAAAATTATTATTGTTAAAATTTTTGTTATTAAAAATAACTTGCTTCTTTAAATAATTTTATTTACAAAAGTATTAAAACAAAATTAATTCGACGCAAATTGCAAAAAAGAAAATTTATTAACTTCTAAATAAAAGCAACTTTGTCTTAAGTTTTTGATAAAATCTTCTTTTTATTATTAAATATTTTTTTATTATTTTTCTTGTTTTTGACAACTTTCTAAGATATGCTTTTGAGTTTTTTTGCATATTTAACAAACAAAAAACTCTTCTTTAGATTTTTGATTAATTTATTAAAGTTCTCTTTTATAAAAGTAATTAATATCTAATTGACAAACAAAATTAACAAATCAAAAAAAAGATTTGTCGAAATAATAATTGTTTTAACAAAAATTTGTTAATTAAAGATTGTAAAAAAATTTAAAGATATTAAGGTTTTTGCAATATTAAAAGATATAAAATTTTTATTAACAATTAAAGATATTGAATTTTTAATAGTGCGCAAAGATATCGAATTTTTAATAATATTAATTAATTCGATTTTTAAAAAAAAGTTGTTTTTATTTATAATAAAAGAATATGCTAAAGAAAGACAAATATAAAATAAAATTTCGATTTTTGTAATTAAAAAGACACAATTAAGCATAAAAAAATACAAAAAAGTACAAAAAAGCTATTCTTTACTTAAAGAAAAATTAATAAACAAAAGAATTTATTTTTTAAAAAAATCTCTTAGCAAAAAATATAAATAATCGAGTATTAAATTAAACAATAACAACAAATATATAAAATTCGCAAAGTTAATAACATTATATAGTAAATAAATAAAAGCAATATTTTTTAAATAAATAGATTTTGTAAGTATTAAAAATATTGTTGTTTAATAACAAATATTGTTTTTCGAAAACGCAATACAAGTATTTTTTTATTTATTAATTAATTAGCAATCTTGAAACAAGTTGCAAACAATAATAAGTAAATAACAAAAAAATATTGCGCATCTTTGCTTTAATAATTGTTTTTAAATAAAAAATTATTATATTAAACTTTCGATTATTAATATATTTTATTAATTGTTTTTTTAATTTTTAAATCTTTATCTTTATTCTTTTTTTTGTAGATAAAGCTTCTTTTTAATTATAAATAACAAAATAAGTGTAAAACTTATTATTGCGTTTGCTAACTTATATACTAGTTTTTAATATTTGACGAAATTTATAATTAATTATAGTTAACATAATATTGTAAAAGAAACAAATAATTAAATTTTATTGTTTAAAATTAAAGAAAAATAATACAAGATAATTGTTAAATACTTTAATTATATTAATAAGCACATAAAAATTGTCGAGAAAATAATAGAAAAAATTTAAGTATTGCTAAAGTATTAAAAGCTATAAAATGTAATTTATTGAAATAAACGCAAAATATTTGCAAACTTAAAAACACTTATTTTAAAAAATCTTCGACATAGTTAAAAACAACAACACAAAAAATATAATTTTTTTTTTATCTATTTAAAGATTCTAAAGTAAAACAATAATCAATTAAAATTTTAATAAATTTCTAGAAAACAACATTGTACAAATAACTTAAATTGCTAAAAGAATTTTAAATATAAATTAAATATATAAACTTTTAAGTTAAGTTGTTCTTTAACTATTACACATCTAGCTAGTAGATTGCTTTATTCGACGAGTTTTACTCAACAAATTGCGCTAATCTCTAAGAGAACTAGCTTAACAAGTAAAGATAAATTTGCGCATAGCTAAATAGATTATTAATTCAACTATTTATTACAACTCGTCTAGTATTTGTTTTGTATATTTTTTGCTTTGCTTTTATAACATATAATAGTTTCAAACAATATACAAAGTACTTCTTTATTGCTAGCTTATTGTATCAATTAATCGACAAACTATATTAATTATTTTGTTTTTCGTTAGATTCGATATACTAATTTATCAACTATTTTAATTACTTGTTAAGCGAATCTTTATATTAAAAACAATTTACTTTTACTTAATATTTGTTGAGCTACGCAATTAATTTGCAAAACAACTTGTTAAGCTACGCAATTAACTTGCAAAGCAATTTGTCAACATTAATTAACTTGTTTATTTTTTAACTTATTTGCAAATCTTATTCAAATCTCGCATTTATTAAGTACGCAATATTTATCTTTTATTAATTTTTGTCTCAAGCTAACTTTATATACGAAAAAAAAAGTATCTATATTAGCTTATTAACTTCTTGCTTTTCTATTTACTAATTATTAGTACTTAGCTTATCTTTTACTCTTTATTTAACAAGTCGCTATTAAGATTGTTAAACAAGTTTCTTACTTTTCTTTATTCTCTATTTAATTAACTCGCAAACGTAAAACTTATATAATAGAAAAGTCTTGTATTTAATTTATTAAATAAACTATTAACAAATCTTTCTTCAAACAAATTGTCAAAAAATTCGAGACAACTACTTAAAATCTTAAATTATTAAAAATTTAATTTGACAAATATACTAATTTTATTGTTTAATTAACTTTTAAAGATTTATTAACAATCTTAAAGTTCTTAAATAAATACAAGAATTCTAAGCTTATTGCTTTAGCTTTTTTTATTAAATCGATTAACTTAATTGTTATTATCTTGCTAAGCAATTTATATTCGAGTAATTTATCTTCTTTTATTGAATCGATCGACTTGATTGTTATTAATTTATTAGATGGCTCGTATTTATATAATTAATTTACTATAAGCAATAAATCTTACAATTAATTTAGAAATTTAAACAACAACTTTCTTAAAAAATTAACAAATTGTTCTAGATTAAACGCTTATTATTAAGCATTCTTTGTCTTATATAGAAATTGCAACAATTACAATAAAATAACAAATTTATTTAATAATCTTTTTAGAAATTGTAGACAACAAAAGCTTGCGTTTGTTTGCAAAAACAATTTGTTACATATAAGAGTATCAAATTATATTAAAATAATAGAAAAATTATATTAACAAAGCAAGTCGACGCTTTTAAGATCGCAATTATTAAGCAATCTCTTTTTTTCAACATATAAAGTTATCTTGCTCTTAATATTTAAAATATATTTATTGTTTAAAACTTACAAAGCTAACTTGTTTTACTTATTCAAAATTTCTTTACTTAATCTTTTACTTACTAGATATCGAACAAATAATACAATATTAATTAGACTCTTTTTAATTATTAAATGTCGAACAAGCAATATAGCTTTAAGCAAACTAATCTTACTTAATAAATATTAAACAACTAGTATAACTTTAATTAAAACGCTTTTAACAATTAAATATTATTTATGTTTAAATACTCAATTAGTTTCGCCATTTATTTATATATTTATAGCAATATTATCTATAATTAATCGAGTCAATCGAGAGATTCAAAAATTTGCTAAGAAGACAAAGTATTTACGCCTTAAATAATAAAGCAATTGCGTAAATTAATGCGTCGAGAAATTCAACAATTTAATTAAATTGACAAAAATTCTTAAAAACATTGTTATTTAAATAGAAACAATAATCAAAACAATTTAGTTACTTTAATCAATTACTTTAGAGCAACAAATTTAAAATTCTTTTATTTAGACGCTTTAAAAAGCTATAAATCAAATAATATTATTTTCGCAAATAAAGAGACAATCTATTAAGAAATCTTTATATTTGTTAAACAAATAAAAAATTATACTTATATAGTTAACAAAATTACAATAAAGAAAAATCTATTGTTATATTTTTGTAACGCTATTATAATTTAATATTTAAAAAAAATCGAAAAGTTTAAGTGCAAAATATTTAGAAGTTTTTTATTTATTAATTTTATTAACAAACTAAAAATGCAATTTAAAATAAAAATTAATAAAGTTTTTAACAAACTTATTTTAAAGATCTTTACAATTAAAAATGCGCAAAATAATCGCAAAACAAACAATTTTCTTTAAAATATTATTTTGTATTTTTAATTAATTAATATCTTTAATTTACAAAGTTAACTTATATAAGTTTAAAATTAATTTAATTTAAAATTGCGTTTAATAATTATTATATTAATAATTTACACAATTGTTTAAAACTTTATTAAGAAATTAAATACAAAAAAAAAGTTATAAAAGACAATAATAAATGTTTGTTAATTATTAACTTAAAATTGCGATTGTACTTAAAAGTTTAAAAAATACAACAATAATCTTAAAAATAACAATTAACAACAATAAACTTGTTAATTATTTGTATTTTATTAGTTATGCTTCTCTTATACTTTGTGTTCTATTTACTTTAATTTATATTAATTGCTTACAAACTATTAAGTTTGTTTATTTTTGCAAAATGCGTCTAATTTTAATAATTAATATTGCTTTATTATATTGTTGTCTTCTTTCTTTAAGTGTTTTGCTATTATTATTGTTAATATTAAGACGCAATCAAATAGCAAAAACAAAAACTTGTTTCTTTTTAAAACAAATAATTGTTATATTAAAAATAAAGATTAACAAAATTATAATAATTATTAATCTTAAAAATATTAATTATTCTATTAATTATTAATATACTAGTAGTTATCTTATTAATAAGCTAAATATTAATTTTTTATCTTGTCAATATATTAACTAGTTGTTGTATCGATTTATTATATAAATTCTTTGTTATATAATAATTTGTATTATTCGACTCAATTTTACGATATTTTTGTGTACTACTTAAAAATCTCGCAAAACAATATCTATTACGTTAAAGAAAATTATTAAAAAGAGACTTTATCGAAGAAACAACGCAAGAACTTGTTAATAATTGTTAATGTCTTTTATATTAATTTAAAAATAGAACTTCTATTATTTAAACAACTTATTTGTACAAAATTCTATTGTATTTTTCAATTAATTAATAAGCTTTTCTAATATATTAAGAAAAGATACAATTTTAAATATCGAACAAAACAAACGTTTGTCAAGATCTTTTATATTAACAAAGCTAGACTGACCGTTCGGGTCGGTTTTTCCCCGAAATCTATAATCCGACCCGAAAGTTATATCTAATTAGGCCAAGTTTTAACCTAATATAGTTAGTAGTTTCATAATTTATGCAATTCGGTTCCAACTGTTGGAACCGAACGATTAGTCTATACAAAGCGATAATAAAATTAAACAAAATTATTAACAATTTACAACTAATTAAATTAAATGTTAAAACAATAATCGACACAAACTTGATTTTTTGTTTATATTATTACATTATTATTTTGCTAAAATTTGTTTAGCAAAACTCGTTGTATATTATATGCGTAAATATTAAATATATTATAACTTTTATCGATTGCAAGTTTTTTAAGAATTTTGTATTAAATCTTTCTATTAAAAAGATACAAATACTTATCTTTGTATACAATATTAATATCGCGAGATACTTAATCAATAACTATTTTGTATTAAATATATATATTAAAGATTATATACATAATAGAAAGTTTATCGCGTATATTTGTTAAAAAATATATATTGTTAATAATTTTAAAATTAAATTATTATTTAATATAAATATTATAATTTCTAAACAAATAATTGTTAATCTTAATATTAAACAATTTACTCTAAATAGCTATTAAAAATTAACAACTAATCTTAACATTATAATACAAAATAATATCAAAATTTGTCAAATCTTAAAATTGAAACACAAAATAATTGTTAACGTAAACAATATTGCTAAAGTATCTATTTAAATTAATTAATTTCTACTAGATTGTAATTTCTTATTTAAATTAAATCTTATTAACGTTTATATATATATAATAAATGTTTTGTTGTCGACAATTTATATACGCAACAAAAGCTCTTTATTAATTATTGTTTATAAGTTGACGAATTTCGATTGTCTAATTAAGTTTAAAGAGCAAAACTACTATTAAATTAACTTCGACAAACATAATTAAGTTGTCAAAGATAATATAAAAATAAAAATATTATTAAACAAATATTAAACAATTCTATTTAATAATATATATATTTGTAACTTATTAATTAAAATAATCGAGCTTCGCACTTTTATTAATAAATTTGTTATTTTTTGAAAAAACAATAATAGAATTGTTAAGTTAACAAAAGACAATTAAATAATTATTTTATTAAATAACAATTAAAACTTTACAACAACTTTTAAAATAATACAAAAAATCTATTTGCTAAACAAACAAAACAAAAAAATAATTAATAAAAAATTCGACAAACTTTATTAGCAAGAGAAAATAAAATAATTTACGCAATTAACTTTTTTTAATTTCTTAATCTTTGTTATTTGATATATAATTAACAACTTTAATAATTAATTTACTAAAAAGTATTAAATAATTATAAATATTAAAGATTTAAACAAACTAACAATTATTAATAATTACTTAATATTTATACAAAGCAATATTATAGCGCAATTGAAAAATTGCGATTATATAAGCTTAATAAATAATTTTGTTTTCTTTCTTTAATTTGTAATAGTCGAATAAGATTGTTACAAATTCTTGTTTATTGTTTATTAAAACAAAAAACAACTTAATATTATTATTATAAAATGTAAAAACTTCTTAGCTTATATACAACAAATAATAAATAAATAATTGCAACTTCTATATAAGTTTTGCAAAATATATATTAATAATATTGTTATTTTTTCTAAATTTTTTACAAATTATTTTAATTATTTACAAAATCTTTTTATTAAGTTTGTTAAACTTCAAATTACGCTAAGTTTTACAAAAATCTATTTTAACTATTTAAGTATTATTTTGTTTAAACAAAAGATTGACGTTTTCGATCTATTTATTATTGAAAAACAAATTGTTGCAATTAAAATTATTTAATTTTTTAAAAATTTTAGAGCGTTAAAAATATATTTGAATCTTGTTAATTATTAATATAACAAAATTGTTTAATATATACAACATATTAATTTGTTGCAACAAAAGAAAATACAATTACTTAAGAATTTGTTTGCGCAAAACAATTAAAAGTATAAAATGTATTTTTAAAATATTTTTATTAAGCAATTATTAAGTTTGTTAAGCTTTTTTTATTAATTTTAACATATTTTTACAATATTAAATTTTCTTATTTATTTCGATATTAATTGTTGTCTATTTATAAGATTCGACGCAACAAAAAAACAAAAATATAAAATTAAAAGTTATTATGTTAAAAACAATTGTATTGACAATAACTTTCAAAAATTTAATATCTAGTATATACTATTTTTGTTTAAAATATTAAGTATTGTTAAGTCTTACTACTAATTAATAGAATTAAAAATTGCTTATTTAGTTTAAACAATTAAAAAAACAAAATATCTAATTAAGACTTTCAAGTAATTAATTATTGTTTATATAGATTACTTAACTACGTTTAATATTGTTAAGCAAACAATTTTGTTGTTATTTGTTACAAACAAGCTTAATCTTAGATTTATATATATATTGCAATATCTTTTGCAATTTAATTTTGATATTTAATACAAAACAAGTTGTTTAAATACAATATCTAACACTTTGTTTCAATTGTTAATATTAGTTAACAAAAAAAAAAAAAAATATTAAAGAGTTTAACGAAATTAATATTTTTATATTTAAGATTAAAGTCTTAAAAGTAAACAAACTTGTTAAACAAATTTTCAAAAAAAGAAAAATCTAATTGTATAAACAATTTTTGATAAAACAATATTCTTTTATATTTATTTAATAAAAATAAGCGCTAATTTTAAAAAACAATTGTTCGACATTTATATTAAATTTGTTAAATAAACAAAAATTATAAATATTATTTAGAAGTTTGTTATATTGTCGAATATACAATTCTTTGTAAAAGATAAATTATTATACTATACAAACTACGTTAATCAAAAAAGACTTTATCTATTAAAAAAATTTAAATTTTTTTTTTATTTAAATATATAATAAAAATTATTACGTTAACTTTATTTGTTTATATAAAACAATTTTTATCAATTTCTATTTTCGCAAATTAAATAATTATTTATAATATTATATAATATATTGTTAAGAGTGCAATTTTTATTAAATAAAGTATTATTAATTATACACTACTTTAAATTTTATTATTAATTTTTCAATATTCTTTTATATAATAAATTTCGATTTTATATTAATTTTATTAAATAAGCAAAATATAAACGTTGCACTTATTGCGATATATAAATTTTTTAAAAAAGTAATAATTATAATTAATAAAAATATATATATTGCTAAGAACTAAATTAATATAATAATAAACAAACTCGCAAACTAAAGAATATTAAAGACTTTTATATACAATTGTAATAAAAACTTTTTATCTAAGTTCTAATACGCTATATTTAAGAAACTTAATATTAATTTTTTGATTTTCGTTGTTTATTATTCTTAAATCGATAATTAAAACAAAAAAACTAATTAAACAATAAAACTTGTTTTTTGTTATATAATAACAAACAATTTTAAATTTAATTAAATATTCTTTCTTTTAACTCTTCGAATACAATTGAACAATCTATTTAGTTTCTTTATTAATCTTTTGTCAAATAAAATAATTATAAAATTTAAAACTTAAAATTCTTTAATTCTTTTTAAACTTAACAAACAAAAAAAAATTAATTTAAAAAAAAATTAATAAATACAACAAAAACTAAGATCGCAATTGCTTAAATTAATATAACAACAAAGAATCTTTATAATAAATATTATTAATTTTTAACTTTTTAAATAAGCAATTAAGTTTTTCTTTGTTTATACAAGAGTTACAACTTGTCTTTTATAAAATCGACAAAATTAACTATTTAACAAATTAATTTCTTTACAATTTTCGAATAAAAAAATAATCTAATTTATAAACTTAACTTGCTTACTAATTAAAAAATTTATTTAATTATTTTTATTATTAATTTAAAGTTAATTTTTAAAGAAGACAATCTTTACAATTGTTTGCAATTTAATTATTTTAAATTAATTACAAAATTTAATAACAAATAATATGTTTACAAAGTTAAATTTTTTGTTAATTATTAACTTTGTTGTTACAATTGCAAAAAATTTATTTCGAACTATTTAATTTATTAAAAAGATTATAAACTTAAGTTCGATTGTTAATACAACAAAGATTTGCTAAATAAAGTCGAAAATCTTGTTAAAAAATATAAGATAAAATATAAGATTTTTATTAATAATATTATATAATATCTTAATCAATCTACAAAGTTTATTGTAATAAAAAACTTAATTAAAGAAATTATATTTATAATATTGCAATACTTTTTAATTAACAAAGTTAAAAAAAAATTACAACAAGATTGTAATTGTTTTCGAAAATTATAAAACAAATATTTTTGTTAAATTAAGATGTTAAACAAGTAAATTATTATTAATCGAACAACTTTTAACTTTATTAATATAATTTAAATTAAGATTTATAACAAATTATTATATTATAACTTTTAATTTTTTAAGCAATACTAAACAAGCAATTTTTGCAATATTATATTAGTAGTAATACGAAATATAAATATTAATCGACGTTTTTGTTAATATACTTGTAAGATTAAGTAACAAAATTCTATTTATTAGACGCGTAATTTTAATAATTATTAATATTTACTTAATAATTTCTTTTTTAAAATTAACAATTTATTTAACTTTACAACTTAACAAGTTGCAAAAATTTATTACTTGTTTGCGCGTTATTTATTATCTTTATTAATTGCTTAATTTGCCAAATGTTATATTATTATTATAAAACTTCTTAAGTTTATTAATATATTTATAATTGCTACTTAAAAGATTGTAGCAACTTGTTAAGTTAAAAAGCACAAACAACAATTTATTATTTAAAAAAATATAACAATTAAAAAAGTTAAAAAACAAATTATTTTTGTTAACTTTAAACAAAAAGATATTAAATACAAAATTATTAAAGACAAAAACAACAAAAATTACAATAATAACAACAACGCAAATTTGCTCAATTATAATTGTCTAAATATTTAAACTTTTTTAATATTTGTTAAGAACAAAATTAAGAATTGCAACAACTTTCTTATTATTAAAATATATATTTATTATGTTTTTACAAAAGAATTAAAATTTTTTATCTTTAAAAGTAAAATATTTAAGATAGCAATTAAAGATAATTATTTAATTCTAAGTTAATTTAAATTTAATACTAAATTTATTAAGTTAGTTAACAACAATAACAAAACAATCTAATCTTAGACTTTTATTGCGCTAATTAATTTTAATATTGTTTGTATAATTTTTGTTAAAATTAAAATTAACAAAAGAAATTAATTATAACTAGCAATCTTTAATATCAATAGTAATTTACAAATATTTTGCAAATTATTTAATATTTTTGCGATTATAAAATATAAAGAATTGCTTTATATATTAATCTATAAACAAAAGTATTAACTATACAACAAAAAAATCGATATTATATCTATTGTATCGAACGCTAATTATTGTATTATAGAAATTAACAATATAGTTATAAATCTAATAAAGAGCAAAATCTATACAACAACAAAATTTGTATTAATTTTATCTACGATTAAGAAATTTCTACAAACTTATATGCAAAATATTATAAATTAAATAAATCTAGTAAGTTACAACAATCTTTATATCGACTTTGTTTACATTAAATTTGTTAAACTTAAATTTAAAATTATTAAAAATAAATTTTAATTTAAGAAGATTATTAATCGAATTAAGCAAAAATTACAAAAAGTATTTGACGCATTTATATTAGTCAAAATATATACAAAAAAAAAGACAATATATATTTTAGATTTCAACTATCGATTAATTAAATATTACAAATTTGTTAATTTATTTAATAACAAAATTAAGATTAATTGTTTTAGTAGATTAACGCGCACGTTGCATTCGCAAAATAACGCAAAAAATAACAAATTCTTTTTAAAATAAAAAGCAAATATCTTTTTAATAAACAACAAAAAGAAACTACAAAAACAAATTTTTGTTTTGCTATTCTTTTTGCGCAATACGTTGACAAACAATGCAAAGACTACAATTTTTATTTGCTCTAATTTTATAGAAATTAAGACTATAAAAATCTTCAAAATTATTAATACTTTAATTGACAAATTATACAACAAGTTTTAAGAGATTAACGCAAGATTCGAAACTATTGCAATAAGTGTTTTAACAATATAAAACAATAATATTACAAAAGTATATAAAGATATTGTTCTAAATAAGATTGCTAAATTTACTTAAAAGTTGTCGAATTTACTAGCTTTAATTCTTAGAAAAAAACAAATTATACAAAGTAATATATATCTTATTAGTTAATATATGCACAATACGTACACTAAAGTTTTCAAAAAAAATTATTAAAAACAATTTCTTAAATTCTACAATTTGCTAATTATTATAAAAGATTAATTTGTCGCACTTATTAAATACAATAAGAGAAAAATCAAGAAAAATAAGAATGCAAATAACAATAGCAACACGAAAATAAATTGTTTGTTATTCAAAAAATTACAATATATAATTTAATAAATATTTGTCGATAAATAAGTTAATCTTGTTCTAATTATTGTTTAATTAATATATTACTACAAGTTTGTTCAATATTAATAAATAATAAATAGATCGACTAGTTTGTAAATAAATTAAGAGTTAAGAATTTAAAAATAATTGTTTTTCTTTTGGTTTCGCGATTTGCTTTAGTTGTTTTATAGATATATTATTACAAGTTTGTTCGACAAATATTTCTATTAATTATTATCGACAAAAGCGTTGTTTTCTTTTTTTAGAAAAAGAATTTGTTATATATCTAGCTAGCAAATTGCTTTACTTAACAAGTTTTACTCGACAAGTTGCGCTAGTTTCTAAAAGAACTAACTCGACAAATAAAGATAAATTTGCGCATAGCTAGATAGATTATTAATTCAACTATTTATTACAACTCGTCTAGTATTCGCTTCGTGTATTTCTTGCTCTACTTTCGTAACATTAACGTTTGTATCGCAATACTAAAAATTAAAAATTAAGAATTAAAAAAACTAATTATCTTAAATAATTAAAAAGAGGTTATTAATATATTAAATTGCGAAATAACATTACTTTTTAAGAGTTTTGTATTAATTTTTTTCGATTTGCAAATTTATAAGTTTAATTAAATTAAATTAAACATCTTCGATATATTTAAAAATTAAGAGACTAAAATTATTAAAAATAATATTTTAATATTAATAATAATAGCAACTTTATTAAAGAATTAAGCAAAAATTTGTAAAAAAAAATATTAAAAATCGATATTATTATATTAAGAAATAAATTTAATATTAAAGCAAACAACAAACAACGTATTAAATAACAAATAGAAGTTCTTATAAGCTAAGAAATTTATAAGTTAAATGCGAACTTTAATTTTTGTTAAAAAGCAATATTAATATTGCAACGTTAACTAAATATTAACAAATTATATAAAAAGATTAATAATAATAAAAACAAATATATATACAAAAGAGCAATACTTTAGAGTTGTTTATTTGTTGTTAAAATTGTTATTAATTAAATATCTTAAGTATATATATTTTAGTTATTTTTGCAATATTGTTAAATTTATAAATCTTATAAATAGTAAAGCAAATATAATAGTTACAATTATTAAAATTAGTCTTATTAAAGTATGCAACAAATGTTATACGCTAAACTTGCTAAAATATTAAAATTCGAATTAATAAAAAATAACAAGTTAATAAAGAAATAAAACAAATAACTTAAAAATCTTCAAATATATTGTTAAAAAATTTACTTTTTTAATAAAATATAATAAAAATATAATTAAAATAATTGTTCTTAAGATTACAAATATTAAAATATAAGAGAATTAAAATTAAAATAAAAATATAATTGTATCGCAAATATTTAAATAATTTTAAAATAACATTATTAACAAAAATAACTAAAAATTTAAAATCGAAGATTTAATTAATATTAAGTATAATATATATCTTTATTATTTTAATATTTACAATAGAAAGTCGAATTTAAAATAACTTCGCAATATATTTTACTCTCTTACGTAGCAAATTATTTATATTAATCTTTTATATTAACTTCTTTATATAATATTGCGTTTAAATTGCAATTGTTGTTTTATATTTTATCTCTATTATATTAAATACGTTTGCAAGAGTAATAATACTTATTTTCTTTATATTAATATTAATGTTTCAAAATATGTCGAATTTAATAAGAAAAAAAATATTATTTAAGATTTTGTGTCTCTTGATTAAGAATTTAAAAAGAGTTGTACTTTAATTATTAAAAATTTTTATTAAAAGATTCTATCTTAATAGTTTAATATAGTAGAAAAAGATAATATATTAATTAATATCGAAAAAGCGTATATTTATAGTTTTAAAAATATAGCAATATAAAAACAAATTAACTTTGCAA
>JAABUL010005383.1_pt1 | contig 15980 bp, 14 predicted proteins | sample 5559151 | NCBI WGS metagenome assembly JAABUL01 (sample SAMN10711876, study PRJNA513368) | rock metagenome | isolation source: Antarctica rocks | place: Antarctica: Victoria Land, Pudding Butte sud | reverse complement strand
GACGAGTTTCAAGTCCTTTGATTTTGATCCAGGCACGAGAACATGTGATGTTCAGCTGGGAAGCAATTTCCCTTACTGAGTGGAGACGCTTCACTGACATAGAGCTGTCGGTCTTCGAGGTGTGCGACTCCGAGAAGTCGCCCGAAACGAGAGCAACGCTGCAGGCGGGGGGGGGAGCAGGCTACAGCCGTAACCCACGTCGCTCCGCCTGACCGCCGCCACCGGGCTGATGGGGGGATAGGGCTTTACATAAGGGTATGATCAATTGATCATTTACAATCATCAAGCCGTTACAGCGATAAGATTATAACATCCAAAGGGATAAGGTACCGTTGCTCCATGGCCGAGGTAGATAGGGGCTGGATTCTCAGTCGGTCTCTCTCCATCATACTTGCGCACCACACAGTTGGCATAATGTAATAACGGGCCATTTTCTCGCTCCGGATCTACCGCATGAGCCTTCTTACCTTCCACCTTGTGGCACATCGTCATGGTCAGTGATGTGCTGTGTGCATCCCTCATGAGGATGTATCATGTAGCTCGGCTGACCCAAGCTAGAGCTCGGCTGGCCATGCCAAATGTCCGGAGCTAAAAACCAAGCTAACATATGTATGTGGAAAGGGCGTGCAGTACGGAATACTTGCACGTGAAAGGGTATCGCGTCTTTTACCGTAGTGGACACTGTCGTCTGGTGCCGGTGAATCTGTCAACGTGGGTACAGTAGACAAGGAATCACGAGTCAAATCGTAACATCTATCATGTTCATTATTGTCAGATTCAGCCTCGAGGTTGTGGAGCTTTAACGATTAAACAGATTCAGTGAGAGCTGAAGCCGCCAATAGAGCCTGGCAAATAGTGATTTACCCTGTAGTCCTTTATCCATCAGCTTTATAGCCTCCCTCAATCGTCCTTGCTTTCGAATCGTTACTGCCAAATTTCTCATACTTCTCAAGGCGTCCGGATGTTTCTCGCCTTGTAGTCTCACTCTTGTTTCCATGACCTGCACTTGTAATATTTCGGCCTCTTTGAATCGTCTTTGGTCTATCAGGATCCACACCAGCCAACGCGCACGGGTCAAAGTTAGAGGATCATCCCATCCGAGGATTTTGGCACTCAATTCAAGTATCTCCCGATGCAATGTTCCGTCACACGTTTGCCGTCTTCCGATCATTGCTGCTAGTGAGTCCTTACGGATCATCTCCTCCTGATATACGTACGCCATGTTGGCCATGTGTTCGAGCGTGCGTGGATGCTCTTTGCCAAAGACTTCCTCACTTGCTTTGACCACATGTCCAAACAGGGTTTTTGCTATTCTCCACAGCCGTTGCTCAGACCATATAATCGCCAGGTTGTTCATGGAGGTGACTGTGTCGGTATTGTCCCGACCAAACACTTTGATGTGTTTCTTCATCACTTCTACTTGTTGAGTCTCGATTGTCGTCCATTGGCGTCGATGCGGTGGTCGCCGTTGTTGTTGTATCGCCCACACCCACACGAGAGAGGCCATAATAGTAATGGAAATTGGATGCTCATCACCCAGTATCTTCATACTTGTCTCTATCGACCGCGTGACCAAAGTCTCGGCCTCTTCCCACTTTTCTTGCTTGGCAAATATACGGGCTAGATCTTTGGTGAGAGATAAGTTGTCGGGATGTGTCTGGCCTAGCGCTTTTACACTCGTCTCGATCGCTTGTACTAATAACTCCTCCGCCTCCTCCCACCGCTCTTGGTTTCCTGCTATCGTTGATAGGGCAGATAAAGCTTCCGCAGTTGCAATATGGTTGATACCTAGATATCTGGACGCTGATGCAAGTGCCTTCCGGCACAACTCTTCCGCGTCCCTTACTCTGTCCTGCCTGCTTTGAAGTGAAAGTATTGCGGCCAGATTGGCTCTACTACCAGCAGCCCGGGATGGATCATACTGTGACAGCCTCATATTTTTATCTCTAATTTGTTCTCTTATTTGTGCTCTTATGTCCTCAGCCTCGCTTTGCTGTCCGCGTTGAATTAACATCTCTCCGAGCTCTTTCTTCAGGGAAAATACGAAATCATGACTAGCTCCCAGGCCGTTCTCGGCATCTATAATCTCTTTCCGATACTGGAGCTCGATGTCTTCGGCATTTCCCTGCCTGAGATAGGAAAGTGAGAGGCTGTGTTTCGGAGCGCCATTGCCTGTGGTAGCCAAGAACATTTTTCTGTAGTTGGTGCTCTCCCGGCCAATCCACCCCCAACCGTACCAATTACCTTTCACTAACCCAAGCTCGCGAGTGAAGTTCATACGGTCATATTTGTCACACCTTCTTATCATCTCCTGCGATTTGCGTGGATCTCTAACAACACCAAAGCCGATCTCATAACATACAGCACACTGGAGAAACAGGTTTTGCAATATGGGATTTCCATCTTGGCCTCCTTCTAAGCTGGCCATTTTCCTCAATAAAGCATTGGCCATGTGTATACGCACTCGGAAATCGGCATGATAGAACTGATACATCGATGGTATCAACTAGACCAAAGTCAGGCAGCTTTTGAAACGGATGTGAACAAACATACCTGGAACTCAACAGTCTCTAGGTTAACGCCATCCTTGAGCACCTCCACGATGTAGCCGCTCTTAGTCCTGACGAATCGGGAGCCATCTGCTTTCCTGAAAACTTCTTGGCGGCTTGCGATCCTAGTATTGTTAGTCCTGTCCTCCAATGAGCGGCAAGTGATTTACTTATCCGCAGTAAGCAGCTCCTGGAGATGATCGAAATCCGAGCAACGATTTGTTTCGTCATGGGTGAGAGTTGCATTGAAGAATCGATTCAGATTCAGCTTATGGGCCTCAAATATAAAATCAGCCAGTGGACGTGCAAGGTCTGCTGCTTCTGATGCTGTATCCAAATCCCTCTCGAAGGTATGATATGGGTCCTTTACAGCAGTGTAGCCAAGTAGCCATAGGACTACCATACCAAAAGAGTAGGAATCCATTTTCATGGCTTGTGCAGGCGTAAAACCACGATGATGCCACTCAGGAGCATCCCAAGGCCGAGATCTGGGCATTTGGATAAGGTCATTCGGCAAAGCCCATTGAGTGGAGTACCCAAAGTCTGCCACTCTAGCGATATAACCTCCTGCCTCGTTATCGAAAACCAACACATTCTGAGGCTTGAGATCACCATGAACGATATCTAATGCTGGATCAAATCAAAAGTCCTGTGACCATTTTTCGTATGGCTTACCGTGAAAATGCATTTCTGCGACTGCCTTTGCGATGTCTGTGCAAATTACGATTTTCTGTGCGAAGCTGAGGTTCCTCCCCGCCTCTTGCATCATGAAATGGTGCAAATCCCCATATTTAGCTTTTTCGAACACAAGGACTGGGATGATCCCCCCTTTTCTGGAGGTGTATAGTGCTTCTCTCGAAATATTTTCCTCTTCCCAACATATGACTTCCCAACATATACCTTCCAGATTGATAGTATTGGGATGTTCGCGGATCGACTTAAGACCTAGGATCGAAATCTCGGCAATTAAGCAAGGCAATAGCCGGCTTTCGAAATCCTCATATTCGAAACATAGTCCAAAGACTGGACGCTTGAAAGCGAAGCTGAACTGCAGGTTCGCGGACGCTTCCCGTATTTCGGCTGTTGCGCCTTGGCCGATGCGATCAAGTGCCGGCTGCCAGGTGATGGGAAGAAAATCAATATTGAGCCTTTGAGCGATTCCGAGGAACGTGACTATATCACCGCAATTGAGTCGTTTTTGTAGAGTAGCTGATTCTAGGTTGAAGCCAGATCTCGAGTATAGGTAAGTAGACATCTTGTAAAGCGGCGTTCAGCATCTCCGCATCCGCTCCGCCCACGGGCAGAGCTTGGAAAACCCTGTTGAGCTGGGCTGTTAGACCAGAGCGTGTAGATGAAGTGGATACATCCTAAAGCTAAGATAAAGATCGTAACAGAGGTTCAACCTCGATGATCGATCATACGTAAATACAGAAGATGAGAGGTCTGACGTTACCTTATGGTCAGAATTGGCACCAGGCCGTGCCCCGACTTATACATGCCAAGATTTTAATGTATGAAATAATGCATTAGCTACTCGTATGCATCCGCGTGCGGCATATTACAGGGACGACTACTCGTCATAGCAGTATGCAGCGCACATAATCACGGGACTAACACGTGACAGAGCCCAGGACCAATGCTCTTAGCAATGACCACACTAGCTTCCTTCACAACAAAACTACCAACATAGCCATTGCCAACTATCTAGTGAATTAAGAACGTAAGGAGTCGAGTGAGAGATGCTCCAGCTACTCAAGCAAGACGAGGCAAGTCTGAGGATTTAGGAACGAAAGAGGTGTAAGTTGTGTTGAAATATAGAACTGAAATCGACTCAAAACACACATTTGGTATAACGCTAGGAGTTGAAAACAAAAGAGATGCGCTATAGCTTGGTCGCAATTACTTCATGGAGGCGACAATCTCCTCCACATGGGCAAAGCTCAGCTCCTTCATTGTCTCTTCCCAGACCTGTTCCTTCGCCGTCTTTCCCTCGGCGGTGTAGTAGAAGGTAGCAAGTCTGCGATTGGTGCCACTGTCAGTCAGGTTACGAAACCCACTCAAGCCTTTTGAGTTCAGATGGAAAGGAAAAGCCGACTGGATATACTTACGGCGAGATCTCGGTATTCATGAGAAAGCATCCGTGTGATTCTTTGCCGTGGTCCAGCAAGGCGTCAATATATGTGGCAGCCCCTTTGTCCACAGTTCTGCCAGCGATTCCGAAAAACGCTTTTGCACCTATACGAACTAAGCCACTTGCATCGCGACTTAGAGCTGTGCCCTTCGTCAGGCCTGGGTCGACCATGTTGATGATGACATCGTCGGACTTAATATGCTCTGCCAGCTTAACTAAAAAAAGCTGAGCCAAAAGCTTTGACACGCCATATCGCTCCTGGGGATCCCATGGAGTTATCTTGGTGTCGTCAAAGGAAGGTAGGAGTGGCCGCTGGTCACGATTTGGGAACTTGCACAAATGGGCCGTGACGGAGTTGATGACCGTCAGTCGCGGAGGATTATCTCGGGTTGATTTAGCCTTGAGAACAGGCAGCAGGAGAAGAGTAAGTAGAATTGTGCTAATGTGGTTGACTTGGATGTCCGTTTCATGCCCAGTGGAGCGGGTTGTGCTGAAATTCGTCATGGAGACACCCGCATTCAAGATTGTGTAGTCAATGCGTGAGAGCTCGGTATCACATTTGCGGACAAAGGCCTGGATAGAGTCATACGACTCCATATCCAGGGCCCAGACATCGATCACTGCTGCCGGATTTGCCGGGCTGAGTTTTGAAGCAGCGGCTTTGCCTTTCTCGATAGACCGCACAGCTACCACAAGATGGGACAGGCCAAGGGTCAGGAGCTGCCTTGCTGACTCGAACCCCAGGCCAGAGTTGGCACCTGTGACAATTGCGACTTTGCCCTTTAAGCTGGGGGATTTTCCTGGAGTCGGGACTTCTATTTTGACCTTGAACTGGTTGTTCCAGAAGACCTTGCCGAAGTTCTTTGGCAGAGGGGGCATATCCTTAGAAGCGACCATGTTGGGCGAGAATGTTATTTTCGTTGCGGAGGTGAGGGGAAAAGTGGAAGGTGTGGATGAAGCTCAAGTCAGTACCTGGTTTGAGAAATCCGTAAAACCGTGGGAAAGGCAAGGGAGTAGGGGTATTTATATTGCAAGGCTTGAGTCTCTGTCGGAATCGGGTGTTCAAAAGTTGGCGAACATCCGGAGTATGCGGTGAACTCATCACTTATGCTCCCGTCTCGATATTTACTTTCGGTGGCGAAGAAATTGCGATGCAGCGTGGACTGGCGTGTATGGGCGAGTATGGGCGCGTGAAAGGGATACAGCTCCCAAAGAGGAAATCCCCAAGGTCTTGGCATGCATAAAGTGCGCTAGCCTGGATAGGATACCCCACAAGTCTTGGCAACACTCTGAGTAATTGGAGATCCCTGTCGGTGCATCTTCGGCATCACCACCTCATTCAAGTTCCAACACGTAAAAATTGATACCTGCTTTCATCTCATTTTCCATCCGTCATTGTGTTCGCGCGCCTGATTCTTTAGACTCGTCCATCAGATCTTCTTGTCAAGCCTCATTGACGCTTCGGATTTGGTCCACCACCGGATGGTTTCCCTAGTAGTGCCATGGCAAAGCCTCGAGAGCTGAAGTGCAAGTATATCCACATCCATTGCCTGCCCTTACGTACCCTGTAGCACTGCCTGCTGCTTCGCATTCTTTACCCTATCTTGTTCGAAGCTGAGCCTTGCATGACAGACCCGGCGGGACTTCATTTCGTTGTTAGTACGCCGGCTCAGACCTTAGACACGCAAGACCGCAAAGCCATCAGGAGCCATGCCACAAGAGCTGGTGTAGCAGACCGACAGACCGTACAGCTACGGTCCTGGATGTCTCCCGATCGTAAGCTTGGGTCGCTCAACAAGGCTATACTTGAGGAAACACCAACCCAACAGTCCATCTTATCAGTACCGAGTCCCAGGCGGGTCGGCGCGGATTTTTCTGGACTACAATTGCCGGCGGGAGTCGACTCTCACATGATTCAAGACCTAGTCAAATGTATATTTCTTATCCTTACTCACTTGCCTCTCAAACGGAACGATAGGCATCCTAGCACGGAATCTGACTAAGAAGACTCCTAGTGATTGATCTCAACCAGCATGGAGTATATCCCTACGAGATTTGCTTTGACGTTCATATTGTAGACAGGGGTTGGTTTCCATATATGATCAGCGACATCTGCTGCCTCCATTCGATGATGTTTTCGGTTCGGGCTTTTTTAGAAAGCGCTTCGCATGACCAACTAAGCCGCTCCGCCTGCTTCCATTATGTACGAACCTTGCAAATTCTTCAGGCTAGGCTTAATGAATTCAACAAGACATCTGCGATATCTGATGCTACGATCATGGTTGTCGTCACGCTGGCGATGGCTGCAGAGCTCACGGGAGATTTTGCGACCGTAGCAAACCATATCAAAGGCCTGGAGAAGATTGTCAGCCTGAGAGGTGGAGTGCGGGCGCTGACGACACACAATAATATGCAGGTCAAGGTTTGCAGGTGAGTGAGTCTCAGTTCTCACTTTACCGGATTCAAACCTCGACGCCGATTTCATTAAAGTATGTAATTGACATGGAAGCTAGGGCCGATTTGGCGTATGCGATGCTGTCTGGACGCCGACCACTTCTTCTCCTCAAAGAAGGAATCTCATGGGACTGCTTCATCGCGGAGCGTGGCCTAATTCATTGCAACCACCAGCCTTATGACGCTAAGGTACGCGCCTTTGTAGAAACTGCCCTGGACATCAGGCTTCGGAATGCCTTGAGAGACATCCATGCTTTCTCCTGTATCAGCAATCTAGCCTACGAGACGACATGCAAGCTCCCACCAGACATCTATAATGAGATTATGATTTCTATTCTTTACCGACTCACCCATCTGTCTTTTGAAAGCGACCCCTTGCAGGAGTCGATTCGAACCGGATTGATGGCTTTTTCTTCGGCAATCTTTATACAACGGGATTTTATGGCACATCCCTACGATCATCTGTTAAACATCTATAGCAACGCCTTGTTCACGTTGCGCAATTCTGCAGATATCGACCTACCCGTACCTATTGTACTTTGGTTGGCCATGTTGCTGCATCTGGTCGCACACAAAGAGCCTTCTCCGGCGGACTGGCAGAGTGTCTGGCTTGAGGAGGCTATTCTTCAAGCCGGTATCAACTCGTGGCCCCAGGCACGCGAAATACTAAGATCAGTCGTGTGGGTCAGCTTTATCCATGACAGACTTGGGAAGCAAGTGTTCGAAGCGGCTATGTTACGGCTTCAAGGAGCAGCACGATTCGACGTCTAGTGCGCTTTATTGTGAAATCGATACTTAAGTTACTTTTAGAAACGTAATTCTTGATAGAATCTTTAGCCGGAAGAACAGGAAGGCTTGACCAGCTCTTCTACTGCCTTGAACCCATGGGTTCCATGCTTCAGAGACCGCGTAGCTTAGGCCGCGGAGATGCTGTGATTAAGGCCATGATTGTCCTCTGGGATTTAGTACAGATATTGCTCTTCAGGGTATCCACATTTGTTTAGGATGCGGACCTAATCGAAAATGCAAATGTTATGATATAAGCCACTCTGGCAGAGACCATTCAACAATGACTTAGACGTAATTCAAGAAGGGCGATGCCTCGCACAGTCGCTACATGATTCTTAACATGCTGCAAGCCATTGAGGACTAGTCCTTGACGCTGGCAAACAGGATGGGGGGTGTGACTTGCTTGCGGCCAATTTGTTGTGTATGTGATCAGCTGATTTCAAGATATGGGCGATCCGCTGAAGTTGAAGCATAGAGAAGCTGTTGGTTGTGCTGCCGCCAGCAGGTAAAGGTAAAAACGCTGATGGAGTTTCTTGGGCGCTAAGCCCAAAACGACATTGGTGCGGCACGTCTTAGCGTGTTGGAGGATGAGGCCTAACATTTATCCACTCTTATAACAATCCCTGTTTAACAATTCTGGCGGTACCTTCCAACCAATCGTTCGATTATGTTTAGCCGGTCACCACTTAAAGTCTCCCAGACAATATCCAGATGTAGAAGTCTCACTCAAGCGACAGCCACTCTCAGAGTCTCTCGAAACGTCACACAGCAGGTGCAATGCAGAGTTGAGGGAGCGCCATACTATTCTGTTGTAGTTTCTAAAAGCGTCGGGCATGCTCTATCAGGTCGTCGGGATCTAGGCTCAAAGGTCGTCAAAGTGGACCTCATCTTTTACGACGGCTGCCATTTTGCCTGTAGTATCGTTGTATGCGAAACCTGTGCCGTTTTTTAGGCTTTGCTGAGAGCCTCATCAAAATCAGTGGCGAATCTTCTAAAAGTGCAAAACAAGAAACAGATTTGTAAAATCAACCTCACTGCCCTTCCGATGCTTCATATGTAGTATATTCAATGCTTCATATGTAGTATATCCAGTGCTCCATATGTGGCCTATTCAGTGCTTCATATGTAGTATACTCAGTGCTCCATATGTGGCCTACCCAGTGCTTCATATGTGGCCTACCCAGTGCTTCATATGTGGCCTACCCAGTGCTTCATATGTGGCCTACCCAGTGCTCCATATGTGACATATTCAGTGCCTCATATGTGGCCTATCCAGTGCTTCATATGCGGTCTATCCAGTGCCTCTTATGTGGCCTACCCAAAGCTTCATATGTAGTATATTCAATGCTTCATATGTAGTATATCCAGTGCTCCATATGTGGCCTGTCCAGTGCTCCATATGTAGTATACCCAGTGCTCCATATGTGGCCTACCCAGTGCTTCATATGTGATATATCCAGTGCTTCATATGTAGTATACAGAACTTACACGGCAGAATGAACAAAGATTCAAAACACGCGTTGAATTAGAATCGAAGAATTCATGAATGAGACGATTATGAGCACAGCAAGTACAGATGCGTTGAGACATGAAAAAGAAGATAAATATTGATATATAAATCGCGTAGAATGTAGATAACGACAGGTATGTACAGGTAAACAGGTAAACAGGTAAACAGATCAATGAAAATTTCGATGTTCGATCAGGTGATTAACGATCACCTGATCGAACACTTGACGTACAACGACTTCAATAATCTGTAAAAGTAATGATGGTAGTTTAAGCGAAAAGAAACGACTTGCACGAGTCGACGTCAGGAAGTTTTGATGTTGGGTCACCTGATGCAACACTTGGCATCGAACGACCAGACTAAGCCGCTATTCCAGTACATATTCGTTTCAAGTCAGCGGCAACTTAAGAATATCTATCTCCCATCACAGTTTCGACCTCCGCGCATATGATGGTAAGAACAAATGGACGGCTTACAATTTTGTTCGGAAACTCTACGACTATTTCGCCTCAATCCTCTTGAAGATCATTCAAGACGCTGTTTCGCAGTTGCCTAACCCGCGGTCTGAGTCGTTCGTAGTATCCACTACCAGCACCAGTGCGGAAAACGAAGCGGATTTGCCGGACTCGCAGGAGATGGTGGCGACGAGCGCTCCGGCGTCTCAGGACACGGAACGCGTGAAGAAACCGAGACTCACGGCGACTGCCGTGTTGAAGGAACAGCTTGCTCAACGAGATCAACAACAAAGGCAGCTGGAACGGGAAAACGCGCGGCAGAAGCAGGCAATGGAGGAGCTGAGAGAACAGATGACTCAGGACAAGGAGGAGATGGCTCAGGAGAAGGAGGAGAGCAAGCAGCGACACACGGAGCTCATGGATTTACTGAAGGAGCAGAAGGAGGAAAATAAGAAACTCATGGACAAGTTGGACAAAAGGTGGAGCTAGGCTTTCCAACTGTTGGAATCCTTTGCGACAATGTTTGGTAGCTTGCTTATTTCTATTTACGTAGTAAGAGTTTTTACCGCGGATAGTTCTTCCCTCCTTACGATATTCATGGTGAATTCGAACGGGCCTCATCAAGCCGTCTCCGAAACCCAATCCAGGCAGGTTCTACGGTCAGGTCTTGACGAGTACTAGTCCCGGCATTTGATGCGTCTTTGCTGTTCCCACACGGGTGTCCTCAAAACGGTCGATTTCCTGCTGCTGCTGCTGCTACTGCTGCTGCCCGATCTCCTGCTGTCGTTCCTCCTTTTGCCGCTGTTTGGAAGTCTTGTATAAAACCAGTCGACCTCCTGCTGGTCTGCTGTTGGTTGAAGTCTTTGCTGCCGCTGCGTGTGTTCCTGCTGCCGCTGCTCGCATTCCTGTCGCCACTGCTTGGCCTCCTCCTCCTCCATTGTTTCGGCATCGCTTATGTCAGTACCCGAATCTTCATACCTGATGCACATATCCCTGACTTCTTCATGGCCATCGTCACAGCGTGGCTCCCCTGCCTCGTGTTCGTGGAAGTAACAACGCTCCATCCACAAATAATGTTTCGAGGATTCTCTTGTATTACCTTTTGTCTTGAGTAACTCGATGACCACCCTAACCCTCCTAACCCTAACCCTTCAGAGCGCCGTGAGCCCCTCAACGGAGTCATACATGCCGATGTTTCTTCGCAATGCTCGTTAGTCACCATCACCATCCCAATTCTCATATTCTCTTGCCAAACCATCTAAATAATGAGCGCGCAAAAGCAATATCGATTGCTTGTCTCCTATTCTTATCCCAAGGTGATGATTTTCCGCGTCGCCTCAGCTTGAGCCCAAGCATCAATGTGCATCTTGCCCACACCCAGGCGACATGCAACGTCGTTGATCCACTCCACCAGCATAATGTTGTACATACACCAGGGTTTCTCCCCGTCATATCGCTGCTGGTCGAAGTGACCACCCCCTGTATCGATGTGAGGCCTGTCAGGAAAACATTGTTCCTCCATTGTCGTCGCTTCCGAATCTACCAGGAGATCCGGATTGCCTTCTCCTCTAGATTTCTGATCGTAAAGTTTGCATCTCGATATCATAACAAGTGCATACGAAGAATCTTTAGAATCTCTCTTCAATGTCATCGAGATCTCTGCGGGAACCATGACGTATCCTCCTACCTTGCCAGGCGAGGTTGTAAGACCTAAGGGGCACATAATATGCTTGTCTTTGGTACATTTGTGATTGTATATACACATAGGCCAGTAGTGGTCGTCGTCGATTGGGCCTGGGTTGAATTCTGTGGTCTCCGCCTCAAATACTAAATGATTGGTCGTACTTTTAAGATTCGGTCCCAATATTCTCTGTTCTTCCGGTGCTGTGGGGTGAAAGAACCAGTGGCGTGGATTGTCCCGTTCCCAGTAATAGGGCACACCACTGTCTAAAGCCCCTTTCCATTGTGCACGATATTCCTCACGCCTTGTGACATCTTGATTGGCGCCTTTCGGATAGCGGAAGTCTTTTCCTGAGAATGGCTGGCCGTCACCCTCGATCCGCTCGATCCGCGAAAGATTTTCATCGATGTTGCATTTCACCGGTCCCACCCAGCCCGCCCAAGTCCAACTTGGGAAAAGCGGTTGTCCAGATACGGGATCACGTCGTCTTGTTGAGGGGCCGGAGGGCTGCCAGAGAAGTTGAGAGTCTAGTTCAGATCGGGGCAGTCCGAAGACGAAGTCGCTCCTGAATAGCGGACGAAATCCAGTTGCTATGCCCTCAAAAGCATTAAGCATATCAGACGCAAAGCTCAACTGCCGCGAGGTGTAGGCTTCCACTACCCTACGGTACGAAGATATATTGACGCGGCCCGAAGAGGGCATCATCATTGGTGCGTAATCTTCGAACACCTTCGGCATGAACTTTCTGCCCAGCCCACTTTCAACCACATCATCGCTTTCGATGAAAACATCCTGACGGTGTTGACATGAGAAAAAGCATCTCTGTTTGCCGACAAAAAGGACTCTTGGGGATAGTAATCTTTCCTGAAGCGTCCAAGCTCTTGAATTCCATACGGACTTGTCAATTGCCTGCGCAAAATGGGCAGGACGATTAGCGAGATTAATGCCCTGTATGTTTACGATATGCTGACGAAATTCGCGTGAATTTGATGGCATACCAGCCAGATGCGCGTCAGCCGTATCCCCTGATGCAGCCGCAATCGTCAGTACGGCAGAGCTGTAGATCAGATCCATAGCAGCGATTTGCTGTGCTTGGTCGTCGGGGTCATCTTGGATTACACAGAGACTATCTACCCATAGATATTGTTCTCCAAGTTTTCTTGTCAGAGATATTGCGTCTTTAATGGTATTCGGAAGCTCTTTCGCTCTTTCAAGGAGGGAGCCCTTTACTTCTAGGTCTTTTCTTGTATCTTTCATATTTCGTAACGCTCTGGCTGCGCCCCAGACATAGCTCAGAGCAACATACCGTGGCTTTTGGACAGAGTGAACGATACAATCAGAATTGACATCAATTAGTCGAAAGCTTTTAGGCATCTCTCTTCCACGGGATTCGTTGGGGTTTAAGCCGCAATTACCATCATTGCAATCAATGTACCACTTTTTGACCAAGTCATATTTAATTTGGGGAAATGTGACAGACTTATGATCATTCACCTCGCTCACTAAGGTTTCGTCCTTTGGGGTCAAGCTATATATTGAGCTTAAAACGTCTATTCCGTCAGGAGGGGGTAACGTGAACACCATCATTTGACGAGGACCACGAGTATCTGTTTCTATAGGCATAGTTCTCATGGTACACATAACGGGCTTTTCAGCAACTGTGGTGTCAATCTCACGTCCTCCAACCATGTCTCTTATGGTGGATGCCACCAGGCGACAAAATGCGCACTTCTCATTCTCAAGAATATGTGCCAAAGAATTCAACTGGATTTCTTCAAGCATCTGTTCGATAGGACTGTTGATGAGGTACTTAAAATCGATGTGCCGGCAGGTTTCGCAGAGATAGCCCGGCTCATCTGCCTGCAATTCCTGCGGGCTCTCGATCCACCAGCGCTTGGATGGAGTCTCAGCCTTCTCTTGAATTTTATTTCCTGGCACGTCCTGCTTTTGAGGTGCCGGCTTTGGGTATGTCTTTCCATACCATGTCCAGTAGATATGGTTAGCGATCATCGCTCGGTCTGGAGCCGGTGATTCGGCCCATTCTGATATCGTACGGCCCAGGATTTTGATTTCGCCTTCACCGTTCTTTTGAGACGATTTAGCTTCTGGATTGTCCTCCTCACCGCCCATTTCAGATTTTCCGTCGAGTTGACTGTCTCAATGATTCGTTTCAACGTGTGAATCCACTATAACGCCTTTTTGTCCTTTCGTTGTCGACTAGACTTAGTATCATTACCACCACGATTGTATCTCACGAATTATACCTATGAATGCTCTTCGATTCGTGAAGATTGGGTTGTATATGGCTTTTTACGATTGAGGGACGGTGAAAAGACAAACCCAAATGTATCACCATTGCAATACACAATCGATGTAGCAGTCTATGAAGCAAATACTCAAATAGTGCTCTTTGATTGAGGTTAATTTGAAATTCGATTTCAACAAGTAGGTAGCATAGCCATGAAGAGGCTTCGAGGTTTTTGTTTTGGCAGAAACTGCTTATTCTTTGCGGGCCGACCTAGCTCTCGTCTCGGCATGTTTGTGGGGGCATTCTAGGGAGGGTACCCATTAATCTTATCTGTATAAATTCCTCTAGGGTAAACTTATAGAGAGAAAGCATGAGGGAGCAGAAAAGGAACACGATAGAGCATCGAGGGAGCATGAGAGAGGGAGCAGATAGACGAAATGAGCGTTAGCGCGGGAGCAAAGCGGCGGCACCTTAGTCAGCGAGTGGTCACGTGCAGCCCTGGGCTCGGGGAAGGGCCGCTGCTTCGCTCCTCGCTAAAACCTATTTCGTCAATATGCTCCCCCTCTGCTCCCCCATGCTCCCCCTTTGCTCCTCTTTGCTCCCTCGATACTTTTTTTTTCACAGCGGCTTTACTCATCCCTACTCTTCAAACATCACAAGGAAACAACTCTGGTAATATCCAAGCAAGTCCTTCGACCAGAGTCACACCTTTCATAGGCTTTGGCACGCCCTAACACCTGGGTATTGACACCAAAGTTCGTCCAGGTGATTCGGAAAGGGGTGTTTAGAGAGACACGACGACATTGTGTAAGTTGCTTCTACTTCTATATCTCAACTCCTGATCTAAATATCCTGTGATTCACAAGGTGCTCCAAGTGCTAGCCACTAGCTTGCGGACTATGTCCAATAATTCCGATGACTATCACAATGAAGCTGAGCGCAACTCTGCTCCAGCCCTCACCGCAGCGCTCAACGATGGCAAAACGCACCTTCTTCTCGCTGCTAGCGGTTCTGTTGCAATCGTAAAGCTACCACTTATCATATCCTCTCTTGCACACCATCCCAACCTCTCCATTCGTATCATCCTTACCCAAAACGCGGCTCGCTTTCTCACCGGCCAGTCCCCCGAACAACCTACCGTGGCCTCCCTGTCCGCGCTCCCTATCGTCGATGCTGTCTACCAGGATGAACACGAGTGGGTTGAGCCCTGGAAGCGGGGTGCAAGCATACTTCATATTCAACTCCGCCGTTGGTCTCATCTTCTCATAGTTGCCCCATTGACAGCAAATACATTAGCTAAGATCTCCGGCGGTTTCTCTGATAACCTCCTGACAAGTGTTATTCGTGCATGGGATATCAACCCTATGAACTCAAAAAGGGCCCGCATCATTGTTGCGCCAGCCATGAACAGCTCGATGTGGGCTCACCCTATTACGGCGAAACAGATACGGTTATTAGAAGAAGAATGGGGTGTTAATGGCGTGAATCCGGATGAGGGATGGATAGAAGTATTACGCCCGCAGGTAAAAACACTAGCTTGTGGCGACTTCGGGCAAGGTGGGATGTGTGATTGGCACGAAATCGTTGCTGTGATTGAGAACCGATTATGCCTTACTACGTTAAAGTCGGAAGACTCTTGAAACATAACTTTAGAAAGTGGTACTTAGGGCATTTATCGCTATAATGTCCATCTACTACCCCGTTTCGTCTGTGACTCAAGAGATTTGGACTACTCATACAACAAGGATATTAATCTCCTCTTCCGTACCCTGACATACAACAAGAGTCAAAGTGATAGTAACTCAGGCGTCTTCTTCCTGAAGGAAACTATCATCATTACCTTCAATTTACCCGTCGTCCACCTCGCCTTCGACGTCACCGCCAGCCGCGTCCTCATATTCTTCATCCTCACTTCCCAATCTCGCTTGGCTCTTCCTGGACACCCCGCAAATGCCTGCAAATACTCAAGGGCCTCCGGGTCACCCTCGCCCGCCATCTGATCCTCCGATGGGCCGCTATGAAAGTCGATCATACCGGTAGCCCCGTGTGCCGACCGTCGGGGTTCGACGATATTCCTCGAATAGAGCGAGAAGTGCTTTGTCGTCCTCTGTCATCTCCTTCACTGCCTGCTTCGCCGCAGACTCCATGTCGAGCATTTTGATC
>JAABUL010005382.1_pt1 | contig 15985 bp, 3 predicted proteins | sample 5559151 | NCBI WGS metagenome assembly JAABUL01 (sample SAMN10711876, study PRJNA513368) | rock metagenome | isolation source: Antarctica rocks | place: Antarctica: Victoria Land, Pudding Butte sud | reverse complement strand
CTAATTAGGCAATAAATATTATTTATATTAAATTAAGACTAAATCTTCGACGATTATTAATTTTTAGCCTAATTGGGCTAGTACTAAGCTAGTAGTCTATTTTGGAAAACATAGTTTTTAAAAAAGATTTTTTTTACTTTTTTTAGAATATTACTTTTGAAAATAGACTACTAGCTTAGTACTAGCCCAATTAGGCTAAAAATTAATAATCGTCGAAGATTTAGTCTTAATATCATATAAATAATATTTATTGCCTAATTAGGCTAGCGCTATACCCCTGTGGGCCATTGTGCCCATGTACTCTCTGAGGGGCCAAACTGCCTCTCAGGGCTAGTAGGGCCGGTCTTCCCGATTTGCCGATGTGTTTAGATATATTATATTTGACGAAAAATCTTAATTTTGTAAGTTATGTTGCGCAATACGACAACGATATGCCTGAAGCCTGCAGATCGTAATAGTAGCAAGTGAGCAACTTAGAGAGCTGCTTGTCTACTTCTAATTGATTTGCTTAGCGAGCTAGCCCAAATCTAGATCAATTTGGCCAAGATAAGCTAGACTCAATTGGGACTAGCTTAGAGACTACAATATAACTTGTAGTCTTTGCTCTTTGTATATAATTATCTTCTATAAAATTGATAATTTACTACGTTGTTTGTTACATTTTTCAATAAATTATAAGTTCGAGTTTGCGAAGACTTTTAATTTAACAATTTTTGATACTGTAACGAGATAGGGATAGGATCCTAGTTAGTAGGCAACTATAACAACAGAGACTCACCGCGATGCATGCATGGATCGCACTATATAGTCTAATAGTGTATTAAGTAGCTAAGGTTCTAAGATCTAAGTGGGAGAGGTCGCATATGTACTGCAGATAGGTCGCTAGTACTGGTGGTAGACATCCCCAAGTCCATAGCCTGATATCACCTGGTCACCCGGCTACAATACTATTATCGCGACAATCTCGATCGCGTTCTAAGAAGAACAAAAGACATTGTTATTAACAAACAAAAATCGACACACATCTTCGAGTTATGCGAGGAATTTTCGCGCAAACGAATTAGTTTTGTTTAATCACAAGTTCTACAAAGAACAAACGACAATAAAAGAAACTAACTTATACGTTTAAAAGAGAGCTAGTTAATACTTTAAAGAAAGCAAACTATATTGCTTAAAAGAGAGCTAATTAACGCTTTAAAAAAAGTAGACTAAATTGTTTTAAAGGAAGCAAACACAATATTAAAAGATATTGTTAAAACAACAACGTAATTACGACTTTCGCACTAAATTAATAAAAAATTAGTGCATTAAATCTCTTTATCGTTACTTGACAAGTATTACTTTATCTATCTTTTTATTTTTTTATTAATTTTACTTTATTTACTTTTATATATTATAAAGAACGACGTATACAAAACAATCGATATACTTAGTCGAATTACAAACGAGCAATAATTTCGTTAAATAAAAAATTATCTTATAGCAAAAAATCTTTAAAATGTAATTTAATTTTTAAATTTTATTGTACTTTTTATCTTTACAAGCGAAACTAATTTAATGTTATTAATAATTTTTTAATCTAAAGATATAAAAACAAATACTAAAACTACTTTTTATATTTAACTTTGTTTAAACAAGAACAACAAAAAAAACGTAATTGTTATAACTACAATATATAAGATATAAAGATTCTTAATATATAAGTACAAAAAGAAGCTTTAAATTATTAAAGAATAGTATTTAGCAAATTATATAAATTACAAGAAGTCTATTAATTAGAGCATTAATAAAGCATAAACACATTTTAAGAAATTAAAATAAAAAATTGCTAAAATTTAGTCTAATATAAAGAGACTATATCGCAACAATAAACTAATTTAAACGTTATTAATTTTTTTGCTCTTAAAATACATCGCAACTCAAGATACTCTTAATACTTAAAATTATTTTAACGTCGATATAACTCTTTAAAAGTTGCAAAAAAAAGATATTACTTAAAGTTAATAAAATTGTTATTAAATTAAACGCAAAGTTAGTTGTTCGAAATCTTAATATTAGTATTAAAGTTTCTTTTTAAAATTAAACTTTAATTCTTATTAAAAATCTAGCTTCTTTAATCGAAAAATTAATCGAAATATACGTTGCTACTATCTTTGTTAAAATTTTAAACATTTTGTTAAAAAGTATTTTTTTCGTATTAATATTCGCAAATATATTCCAAAAAAATAAAAAAGACGAAAATTATCAAAAATAACAAACAAAAATTTTACAAAAAGTATTGTGTTTACAATACTAAAAACAATAATTTGTCAAAAGAATCTTTACTTAATAATAGCGACTTCAATATTAAAAAAAATATTAATAAAAAACTTGCAACATTGTTTAAAAAGAATATTAATAAAATTTTCAACAACAAATAAATTGTTAATATTGACGCTTTCTTATATATAATTAATTAGCTTTGTTATTTTAGAAGTTTTTTTATTGTTATTTCTAAACACATTGTTAAGATTGAAGAAAAAAAATTGTTTTTAAATCAATATAAAATAGCAACAATGCGTGCAAAGAACAAAAACAAAATATATTTAACAAATATTCTTTTTGTTTTAAATCTTGAAATTAATCTTTTAAAAATTAAATATTAAACATAAATATTTACTGCTTTTTTGTATTTAATAGACGCATATATTAAAAAAAACTACATAAAGATTTTAACAAATATAGCATATAAATGCGAGATAAACAAGAAAAACGTATTTTTATTACAAATTAATAAGAAGACGTATATATAATAAACAAAATAATGTTAAGCTTAAACAAGTTTACTTTTATTGCTATTATATAATAGAAATCTTTTGTAGCGTTTCTAGCAATTAATAATGTATTTAATCAAAAAAATTAAATACAAATTAATATTAACAAAGTAGTTATTAGCAACTTCAAAGCAAAGCTATATAGTCTTTAATATTGTCGATTTGCTTATTTAGACGCAATTAAGTTGCGAAAGTTGTATAAAATTATTACACTCTTAAAGCTTGTTTTTATTATTAAAAACATAAGAAATTCTTATAAAGTATATATATTAATTAAGCTTTGCAATAAGAGAAATTATTATATTAGCAAACGTAAAACAACTATTTTAGCTCTTATTTTAATTAATATTTACAAATTATTGTTAATTTTAAAACTTAAACACAAGTATTTTTTCGAAATTGTTAACAATTACTTTTGTAGAACATAAATATTAACAATAATTAAACAAGAACAAATTGTAGATATTCTTTGTTAATAACAAATGCAAATAGAGCTTTAAAATAAAGTTAAAGTATTTGCAATTTGCAACAACAACAATATAGAGCTTAAATTAGCATTTAATAAATAATATTTATTCTTTAATGTTGTATTTAACTATACTTTATTGTACAATTCTCTTTAAAATGGTATTGCTAAACAAGATATACAAATTATCAAAAACTTTATAAGAATTATAATTAAAGAGACGAAACTTTTTATTAAGTTTTGATTAAAAGTTGCATAAACAAATATATATCTACAAAATTGCATAGCAATTAAATTGCTTATTAACAATAAATTTATTATATCTATAAAGACATTTATTAACATCAAATTATTTATTAATTATTTGCGCGTATAAGATTGCAAATGCTATTTCTATATAAACTTCAAATCTCTTTTCGTCAAAAACAAAAAAAATAAGCTTATAAATAAAGAATAAGTAAAAGTATTTCTTAAATACGTCGACAAGACAAATATATTTATTAAAATATAAGTATTAAACTTAAGTAAAATTATTAGATATAATATGGTTAAATATATTAAAAACAAAAAAGAAAAATATATTGATTTTAAGATGCGTATTAAGATTATTAATGTTTTGCTAAAAAGACAATTAATAGATAGATTTTGCAAAGATGTAATCAAAAATAAATCTAATTTAAATCTCGCTCAAATTGACTTAGATCTTGCTTAAATTGTCTTAGATTCTCTCTAAGTAATTTTAGATAATTTTGTTTTATTTAAACGTTACGTATAAACATTTTTGCACGTCGTTATTCTAAAGAGAAAAAAAATTGATAATAGTATAGAGAACTTAAGAAAACATCGAAGCAAAATTGTTCGCGCTATAATAATTTTTATAGCTTAAGATATAATTGATAAAGCTATAAATTCGAAGTGCAACTTTGTAATTATTAATAAAAAAACAATATTACTAGCAAACTTGTTATATTTGTATCAAAGATATAAAAAAAGATCGTAAACAATTTTGTTTAAAAAAAACTATAAAAAGATACTATATAAGAGGAATTACTTGCTCTTGCTATTAATAATATATAAAAAATTGTTACTTTTTTTCGAAATATTAATATTGTAACAAGCAAGTAAGTATTTAAAGCAAAAATATATATAAATAAAACATTAAAGAAGCTTAAAGCAAAACTAATCGCAAAAGACTTTATACAAGTTTTCGAAATTAACTATAAAGATACTTTTGTTTCGATTGTTAAATTTAATATTTTACAAGTGTTTTTTGTTATTGTTATGTTGAAAAATTTAGAATATTATTAAATAAATGTTAACAACATCTTTATTAAGTCTTTTCTTAAGAAAAAGATTTATATAATATTTTTATTTAGAGTAAATATATCTTTAGAGCAATGCTTGCGTATTTTTCGAAATTTTTATAATTTAAAACAAGTTGTTCGCAATTAGCATAAACGTTGTATTAAAGAGTTTGTCAAACTAAACTTTAAACAATACGATATTAACTCTTGTCTTTTATTGTATTTTAAACAACGCATTATGCTTTTACTTTATATTGACGATATTGTTATTGCTACACAATTAATAAATAATGTTAATTAATTTAAATACAAGTTTTAAAAAATATTTAAGATAAAGAATCTAAAAGAAATAAAAAGAATTCTTAGCATTAAAATTACTCGCAATTAAAAAGTCAAAACTTTATGCATAAATTAATCTTATTATGTTAACAAGATATTCGATAGATTGCAAATGCTTGTTAACAAAAGTAGTTTAACTAAATTGTTTATAAATAAATACAATTCTTTTTAATTTGTTAAATTAAAAGATAAACAAATTGATCAAAAAAATTATTAATACGCAATTGAAAACATTATATATATAATTATTTATATTCGCTTAAATATTGCTTTCGCAATAGAACGTTTAAGTTAATATTTTATTAATTTAACAAAACATTATAATTAAGTTTTAAAAATATTGCTTCGATATCTTCGCTTTATTGTTAACAAAAAACTAACATATAGTAGTAGTAGAAACTTATATTTAGTAATATACTTTAACTTAAATTACGCATCTAATAGATTAAATTAAAAGTCAATTTTTAAATATATATTTATAATAGACGAAGAATCGATTGCATAAATGTTACGCAAGCAAAAATTAATAACAACATCTATTATTGAAGCTAAATATATAACTTTATTTATATATGTTAGAAAGAATCTATAAATTATATAGATTCTAAGAGATACTAGCTATGCAAAATACTTTAAAAATTTACTAAATTGCACAAATATTGTCGAAAATAAAATACACAAATTCGTATTTTTTATGCAATTAATAAGCAATAATTAAGCAACTTTAGCACTTGTTAAGAACGCTTATATTAATAATAGATTAAAATATTTTAATATAATATTTTATTACGTTAAAGATCTTTGCAAAAGTAATTGCATTTGTATCAATTTTGTTTAAAGCGCAAATATAATAGCAAATAAGCTAACAAAGTTATTGCTTAAGAACAAGTTTAAAATCTTTATTAAATAGCTTGAATTAATAAATTAAAAAATTAGTAAAAGTTAATAGACACGTTATTATTAAGTAAGAGTATTGCACAATACAATAGCGACATACTTAAAATCTACAAATCGTAATAGTAGCAAGTAGACAATTTAAAGAGTTGCTCGTCTACTTTTGATTAATTTGCTTAGTAAATTAATTCAAATTTAAATTAATTTAGTCAAGATAAACTAGATTCAATTAAGACTAGCTTAAAGATTGCGATATATTTTGCAATCTCTACTCTTTGTATATAATTATCTTCTATAAAACTAATAATTTACTACGTTGTTCGTTATATCTTTTAATAAGTTAGAAATTAAAATTGTCGATTTTGTATATAATTTTAATAAACAATTCTTTAATAGCATTAAAATTATTAAGATTGTTAAGTAATTATTGTGCAAAAACGTGTTTGAAGCTAGAGTCTTTATAGAAGTATACGTCTATTATTAGATTTAAATATTAAAGTTTGTAATTGTTGTAAAGTCGATTTATTATTTGTTTAAAACAAAATATATTTTTGTTTAAGACTTTGAACAACAAGACGTTATAAATAAACTAAAAATTGCTTTAACAAATATATTAATAATGCGCATTTTAAACTATTTTATTTTAATTAACAAAATTATTTTGATTGTAAATTCTAATTTAAAAAATTAAGAAATCGTATTAATACAAATTGATATAATAACAAAAAAAACATTTTTTATAATATAAAAGTAAGCTTTGAAGCGAACAAAAATTTTGATACAACGTTGAAAAGCAAGAATGTTAAAAGCTTAGAAAGATTTTAAAAAAAATGCGATTATAATTATATAGAATTCGACTTACAATTAAAATTAATGCAAACATTTTAATAATTTAATTTAATTGCTTTGCAATAAACTTGCTTAATACTTTAGTAACTTGTTAATTAATTTAGATTTATCTCTTCGACTTTAATATACAATATATATTTAATCGAAAGCATATAACAATTAATAAACTTTTAAGAAGATCAAAAGAGTTGTTTGACAATATTGACAAAATTAATTAAAAAAACTTTAATAATTTTATTAATAATTAGTTAAATTGTATTTGCGTTTATCTTGCACAAATAATAATATTAAAAGAGAACAAAAACATTTTTAAAGACAAATATTTTAATAAATTCGAACAAATTGCTTAATATTTAATTTCGCTACAAAGATTAAATATAAATTAAAAGAATTTTCGTAAATTTAAAAATTATGCTTTTTATTTTTTAATAAGAGAAGAACGTTTGTTTTAAAAGATAGATAAAAATATATCTTTGCGTAAAGTAATAAATCGAATAAAAGACAAAAATCGAATTATAAAAAGCTTGCATAACAAGAGTAATTATAAAGAAAAAGAAAGTATTTATCGACGCATTGCAAATCGATATTAATAACGAAATTTATTTAATATTTGCAAAAAGTATATTGTAAGTTGCAATAAATATTAGCGAAAAGCTTTTAATAAACAAGAAAAAATTATGCATTTAATTTATATTTTTAATTTGTAAAAAAAGATTGTTGTAGATTGCATTTATATATTAATTGCAAAAACATTTATTAAAATAAATTAATAATTATTCGAAATAATTTAATAAAATAAATAAAAGCTAAGATAATTTTGAATCTTAAAGTATTCGTTATAATAAAAAATTTGTAAAAAAACATTTTTTGTCGATATAAATATATTAAGAAAATAATTATAAATAACAAACTCAAAAACAAAGTTAATATAATAATTGAACTTTTAAAGAAATATAATGTTAAAAAAGTAACAACGTCGACTTATTATTTACAAGCAAATAAAATAATAAAAAGAGAACATAAATTTATTGTTAATGCTTTGTTCAAATTAATCAAAAAAGTTTTTACAAATTAATTATAACATTTGTACGCAATATTATAAATTAATAAAACAATAATTTAAAAATTTATTAAAAAGACGTTGTTTTGTTTTAAGTTTAAGTACAAAGCTATATTATTAATTAAAATAGATTATTTAATCTAGTATATTATAAATTAAGAAAAAGTTTGTTTAACAACAAATCTATTAACGTTGCGAACAAAATAATTAGAAAGAAAGAATAAGAATATCTAGAAAGTAGCTTTGCGTCTTTGTTATTTTAAAAAAACAAACAAAAATTTCTTTAATAATAATTATTAATTGTTAACGCGTTTATTTTAAATTAAAGATTTAATTTTATTATATAATATTAAACTTAATAAAAAATACAATATAAAATTATTCTTTCAATAATTAGACTTCTTTAAAATAAGAAAAAATTAAAAATTAAAAACTTTTATATTTTAAAAGAAATTAATAACACAAAACTTAAAAATATCTATTTAGAAAATTAATTAAAAAAATATATAGCAAGAAATTAGAATCTTTAGATCTTCGCAAAGTTAAAAGATAAAAATAAAAAAATAAAAGATAATTTTATACAAAAGATAGAGAATTAGTTTAATTAAAGCAATAGAAAATTGTTTGCGATTATTATATTATTGTTATTTTATTACAATTATTTAAATTACATAGAAGTATAAGATTTTTTTTTAAAAGAGAAAAGTTGCGATCTTTATATTTGTTTTATTTGCAAAAACTTCAACATAAAGTTTTACAATTTATAAGTATTAAAAAGTAATTTAATTATATAAAGTAATTTACAAAACATTATAATTTTAAGCATTCGAAAAAAACAAATAAAAAGATAAAAAGATTGAAAAGTCGAAATATTAACAATTTCGATTAATTAAAAGTAAACAAGTAGCATTAACGTTTATTTATTTATTTTGATTAATTTAAATTAATAATTAGAAAGCGATTTAAAAGTATTAATAGCAAGCTTTAATTTAAAATTTTAGAATTTCAAAAATATCTTTAAATTATAAAAAATAAGATTCGATTATCTTTTATAAAGCATTTCTTAATAATAAATGTAACAATATTATACGCTAGTTACACTAGCTTTATATTCGTTTGCAAGTTAATATATAAATAAATACTAACATAGCTAGCTTTCTTTGCGTAATTAATAATATAAATATTGCAAACAACAATTAAGTCTATAAATAAAGATTTTTTGCATTTAAAACTTTATGTTTGTTAGATATTTAGAACAAATTATTGGTTTATTTATTAAAACATAGTAACTTAATAATTTAATTCTTTGTTTACAAAATTCTTTTTTTCGATCTATTATTTTTGCATAATTTTTTTTTTATTAAGTTTGTATTATAACAAATCTAGAACAACAATTATAAAATACTAGACGTAAACAATCTTTTGCAAAAGAAACTTTTTAATTTTTATCCAAAAATTAAGATTAAAAACGAAAATTGTTATTTATGTTAACAAAAAGATTTTGTAAAGAGCGACAATTTACATTTGTTAAACAAGACACAAATTAAACTTTAATAACATTAACATATTTTTTTTATAATTAAAAATTAATTTTTTCGATTAAATTATTTTAAGCGCAAGATTAGCAAGCATTATTGTAGCAATTATAAACATTATAGCGTCAAACTTTTTAAACTTAAACTTAAATCGAATTGCGAAAGACAATTATTCGATTTATAAAAGACAATTTAATTATTAAGAATTGCGTCTATATTTAAGTAGTTAATATTTTACTTTAATATAATAAAACTATTAACAATAAAAGAAAAAAATATTTGAAAAATCTTCGAAATATAGTTCTAAATATCTTAAAAATAATCAAAAATTAAATGCGAGATTTGTAACAAATAGTTAATAAAAATATCTAAATACTAATAAGTAATTTATTATAACAAAAACTAAAAAACGCAATACAAGAGATTGATTAAAACAAAAAACTACAAATTCAAAATAATTAAATTTAACTTTGCAAACTATAATTATTAGAAACTATAAATATGTTGTTTAAAAATATAAATTAATTAATTATTAAAACAATATTGCGAATAGCAAAGAAGCATTAAGATTTGCAAAAAAATTTGAAGAAATTAAATTAAGTTGTGTGCGATCGACTTAAATATCGCATTACAAAATCGAAACGTATTGCTAACTATATAATCGACAATTATAACAAAATAAATGTTAAAAAGTTCAAAAATACAATAGCGTCTATTAAATAAAAGCTTTTGAAAATTGAAATAAAAAATTATTTTTAAGAGTATAATTTAATAAGAATTTTAAATACGAAATTAAAGAAAACTTGTTAAACAAAAGTTTAAATAATTTCGTCTTTTTTTGTAGAAAATACAAAAAGAACGCAAATTTAAAATAACAAATAAAAAAAACTTAAATTGTTAATTTTTTAATTAAAATTGAAATTGAAATTTAAAAATAACAAAATTTACAAAAAATAAAGCAAAAAAAGAGACTAGAATTTAAATTTTTTTAAAGAAGTTTTTTCTTTATTATTACAATTGCAAGATTTAATATTAAGATTGTCTTTATTAGATTTTAAATTATTTAAAGTTGTTAATACAACAAAATTACGTACTTTAATTATTAAAATCGCAAGAATTTTTTTAGAGACAATAGCTATCTTTATTTTAACAAACAAAAAAAACAATACAAAAAATTGTTTATATATAAAAGTAAGCATAAATTTACAATATTAAATTAATTATTGTTTAACAATATTAATTAAAGTCTTTCAACTAATTAAATTAGCTATATTAATAAAGAAACAAAAAGAAGATCTAGTTACAATTATGTTAAAATTGATCGTTTATATAGTTTATTAAAGAAAGCTAGAATTTTTATTAAAAATAAATCGAATTTTTAATAATTAAATCAAGAGACAAGTAATTTAATATTATAAAAAACAAAACAGTTTCTTAGTATTTGTAAAACAAAATAAGTTAAACTTTAAATCTAGCATTTATTTGTTTAATTTTAAAGATCTCTTAAAACAATATATTTATAAGAGAAAAAAACTAATTTTTTTATTTAATAGTTTTTAGTAAATTGATGTTTAACTTCAAGTAATAAATAGTATTAATCTAGCGAAATAAAATTAACATAAAATTATTGTTTGTTAAAATTAATTTGCTTATTCAATTATTAATTTGAAGTACTAAATATAATCGCAACTTTAAAACAAATTGCAAATAATATTATGTTATTAACAAAAAAATAACAATTAACAAGAAAGATAACTTTTTAATTGTTTGTTCTCTATATTGCAAATAATAATGTAAATAAATTTAAATTTTTACATAATATACGTGTTTTTACGAAACAATTACAAGCATAAATTGTTGACAATATCGCATTTGTTAGTCTTTAAAAAGTATAAAAATTAGATGTCGAAACGTTACTTTAATTTTAACGCAAATTAGAACATTTATTAAGAGTCTTAGCAATTGTAGTTAATTATTTTTTTTGTCGTATAAAATAATTTGTTTTGCGAGAAATATTTGCTAAATAATTTCTATAATTAGATCGACATATAATTGCAAAAAGTAATAAAAAAAATAACAAAACAAAAAAATACTAAAAATTAAATTAACAAAGAAAAATTTATTAGAATAAAAATTGCGTTAAGCAAGTATATTTTGTTAATTTAAAGACATGCGAATTGCGCGATTCTAAATCTTTTATTGCAAATTAAAAATCGAAATTAATATAAAAATTAAAATATTTCTTATTTACGTAACTCTATTAAAAGATAAAGAATTTTTAAAGAATTTTTAAATAAATACAAGAAGCAACATTGTTGTAGTTTATTAAAATTTAACTTTGTTAAATTTATTTTTAATTAACATATTTTATCGTTTTAAAGTTGCTATTAACTTTTTTTTTATATTTGACATTAGAGATATTATTATAAAACGTACGTTCTAAAACTTGACAAAAGTAATAAAGAAATTAAAAACATTGTTTAAAAATGCAAAGAAATCTAATTGTTTAATAAAGCAAACTCGAGAATGTGCAATACGTTACGTAAAATTAATATAAAAAGAGATTTAAAAGATAAAGAGTAAAGTATTTGAATTATATTCGTAAATGCAATTTATAACGCTTAAAAGCTTTAAAATACTTAATGTTTATTAACTTAATATCTAAAACAATTTAGATTCTTATTTGATTAACTATAAAAAAAAAGATTTAAGTCTTCGATTGTTTATCTTAACAAAGAAGAGAAAATTTTGTTATTTCGATTCAAAATTAAGAAAAAACGTTATAAATTAAAACTAAGTTAACAATCTAAATCGAGTGTCTTAAGACTAGAAATAACTTTTAAAATTATATGTTTATTTTTTGCTTCGAAGAGTTTAACGCAAATACAATAGCGACAATTTACTCTATTATTGTTACTTTTCTCTTAGATTGATCTTCTAAATTTACGTTAAAAAAGCTTATTATTATCTTTATTATCTTTAGAGAGTAAGCAAGACTTACAACAATTAATTTTATTAAATACTTAGTTTCGATCAAATAATTTTTTTAACTTTGAGAGAAGTTTTATGCGAATTAATTTATTACGTTCTTTACGCAATCGATTCGAATAACAAGAGAAACAAGAGATCTAATCTAATAATCTTAAAAAGATAAGAGCAATTTTTTTATTTTTTTACTATAACTTTTGTACAAATAGAAACAAAAGTTTTTTAATTTAGTAATTAAGAAATAATTACTAAAAGAGAAAAAATTGTATGTAGTCGAATAATTAAGTAATATTAAGCTATAAATTTAAAGATGTTTGTTATTAGTATTAGCAATCTATTTGTAGTATATATGCGATCTCTCTTACTTAGATCTTAGAATCTTAGCTATTTAATATATTATTAGATTGTATAGTGCGATTTATGCATGCATTGCGATAAGTCTTTGTTGTTATAGTTGTCTACTAACTAGAATTCTATCTCCATCTTGTTACAATATTAATATATAGTAGATAGTCTTCGACGATATAGATAGATAGCACGTTGTATATATTATCTCTTTTAATGTTCTAATGTTATTTAATATTTGTTTTAATAGACTCGTATATTATATATCGCTATTTTGTTATCAACTTAAACAAAAACTTGTTAAAGAACATTAATTGCTTTGTTGTATAATTAATTATATTTGTTTGTTAGACAATGCAAAGTTGCTTGCTTTAAGAATCTATAAATTGTTTTTTCTTTCAATTAATCGACTCTTGTTTGAGAAGACGTAATATCGTAAAGTTGAATACGTTGACGTTTTATTTCTTCTTATAGTATAGTGCTAGTTTGTCGAAATATATTTATAAATATTGTTTGTAATATTCGAGAAGACTCTTTACTACTAACGAATAAATTCGTCGAGAACTGTTTGTTTTGAGACGAGAAAGATATAAGATATTATAGTTGCTTTGAATACAACGCTTTTATTGTTGTATAGTTTTAGTAGTGCAAATAGTCTTGACAACGATAGCGAAAGAGATTTAATAATTATGAAGAAGATTAAGAGTCTTAGATTTGATAGCAAAGTCGATTCTACAATATATTATGCTTGTATGTGATCGCAACACTAGAAATTAGTAAATATTATTGTATTTAAATCTTATAAATCGATGATTTGTGATCAATTGATTGAATTTGATGTTCTTAGGATTTTACTAACAAATTTAGGTGGCGAGGTTGGGGATCTAAAAATAATGTGCAGGTGCGACAACCATCATGCAAGCGCTAAAAGGCTGGGCTGCCGCCTTCTGCGCCGCTTCTGACCATATTTCTTGACCAGAACCCAAGACAACTCTACTTATTGACATTTAGTCCGAAGTAATAGCGTGCTCTTTCATAGTTCGGTAGAGTGCATTACAAAGCTTCTGTTTATCCTCATAGTAAGAACAAAGCAGAGTTTCTCTGATTGCTGATTGCTCAGCCTTGTCCCATCTTGGCTGAAGTACATCAGCTACCGCAATGGATCCGATAACTGCTTTCAGTCTGGCTGCTGGGGTACTCCAAGTCCTAGATCTTAGCTTCAAAGCGCTGTCTAAATGTAAAGAGATGTACAAAGACGGCTCTCTCGCCCAGCATCGTGATGCTAAGACGTTTACTGAATACCTAGGTAAGTGTAGTGATGCTAATTCCTACTCCTGTTTTGAATGCAGTAATGACACGTGCGATCAGCTGAAACTACTAAACGTCTCGAGAACTGTGTTCAGAGCGCACCCAAACCGATGTCTCAAGAAGCCAAAGACGTTATGGAGGTGTCAAAAGAGTGCTCGGCAACAGCTACAGCGCTCCTTGGCGAACTTCAAGAACTGCAATTGAAGCCAGGAAGTAGCCTGCTTCAAGTTCTCAAGAAGACCACACGTTCCGTACGAAGAAAGACCATCATAGCTGAGACAGAGAAAAAGCTCGAAAAGTACCAAAACATCCTCAATACCCGTATTCTATCAAAACTTGACGCCCAGTCTATTCAACAATTCGAAGAATTTAGAACGATTGACCAGAGCGTCAAAGATCTCGCTCTAGCCCTACGCCAAGGTCGTAATACAGTTGCGCAATTGCTCGCTGACCAGACAGTGATCATTCAAGAGCATGTCGATCGCCGCTTCCATGACCAAGCATACAAGGGGGCCATGCAAAGAGCTCAGCAACAATTCAAAGATAGCCTGTTTTACTCTGAAATATTTGCGCGACAAGACGACATCCCCAAGTCACACGAGGGGACATGTCACTGGATATTCGATTCGCCCCAAGCTGTAGCCAGCAACGAAACCATGGGCGGAGACCTTACTGAGAACGCAAAATTGCACCCGTGGTCTAATTTCACCGAATGGCTCGAGAACGATCAAGGTACCTACTGGTGAGTAAACAACTGATTCCGTCACTCTCCCTTGATGATGTTCTGGAGTCCATCGTTCTGAACCAAGTATTGCCTCCTCTCGGATGGGAGAAGTCCTCAAACATATATGTATAGCTTAAGAGGCAGTACTGATTTATATGTCAACTAGGCTATCTGGCAAACCTGGTTCTGGCAAGTCCACGCTTATGAAATACATCACGAGTGAATACTGCGACTTCTATCGCTCTGGAGCCGATCTTGTAACTTGTTCTTTCTTCTTCTGGGCCCCCGGTAGCCCAATGCAGAAGAACTATGTCGGATTTCTGAGATCTCTATTGTACCAAATTGCTGAGCAGCGAGAAGACCTCATCCCTATGATCATGGGTCAAGAGGCGATATCTGGAGCTTCAAGCCACATCCACGAGCATTTTCGGATCCATGCATGGACCAAAGAGCGCCTGGATGATGCTCTGAGACGATTTCTTTCTGCAAAGCCATCCTCGATCAACGTATGCTTCTTTGTCGATGGCCTGGATGAGTTTGCAGGGGACGAGGATCTTTTGATGCAAATGATACGTCTTCTGAGCCGGACTCCGCGTACTCATGTGTGTGTATCAAGCCGCCCAGAGCAAATTTTCCGACAAGGCTTTGCGAACTCACCACAATTAAGATTACAAGATCTTAACTACGAAGACATACAGAAAGCTATAAAAGATCGACTAGACACGACGCTAAGGGAGAAATATCCACAAGAACCATGGATGACTGATAAACTAGTAGACAACGTCATTGATAAAGCTCAGGGCATCTTCCTTTGGGCAGAGTTAGTGACGAAAGATCTCAAGAAAGGAGCGCGTAATTCTGATAGCATACAAGAAATTCATAAGAGGTTAGATCGTACGCCTCATACTATTGAAGGCCTATACGAGCATATGCTGGAGCGATTAGACAAGTCTTACTTTCAGGACGCTGCGAGATATTTCCAAATGATAACGGCGAACCAAGATTTCCTAGCGCTACGAGAGGAGCAAGTAGGCCCCTGGAGTTCAGTTCTGACTCTCTTGCATTGCGCATGTGCTGATGAAAAGGCTTGGAATCATGTCTTGAGCCACGATCTCGAATATTTCCAGTCTCCTGGCTTTCAAGACCTATGTTACAATCTTGAGACGCGTATTCTAACCCGATGCGCTGGTCTTGTTGAGGTTGCCGAGCATCGACAGGATTTTTTGGCCGGAGTCTTGCGCAAGGAAGATAGCAGTGGACGTGAGGAGGCTTTGCGCACCAATCAAGGAGCACAGAGTCTTTCCTACCATCTGCGTGAAGTAAAATTTATCCATAAGACTGTTATGGACTTCCTGCAAAG
>JAABUL010005381.1_pt1 | contig 15989 bp, 2 predicted proteins | sample 5559151 | NCBI WGS metagenome assembly JAABUL01 (sample SAMN10711876, study PRJNA513368) | rock metagenome | isolation source: Antarctica rocks | place: Antarctica: Victoria Land, Pudding Butte sud | reverse complement strand
TTATTCATATCGATCAAGCCTTCAGTCTTCTCTTCCCCACAACTTCCCACCTCACGTTCCCCCCTTCTTCGGTCATCAACCCCTGAACCCCAACAACCAGCACCTCTTCCTCAAAATCCACACTCAAACCCTTCTTCCCATCACGAGCTTGCCGGCAGGATCGGTTACGCCTGGCAATTTGCGTACACAGCATATAGGTGTAGAGGTAGAACAGGAAGTATGCGGCGATGATGAATCGGATCATCTGAGGACGCCGATTCGGAAGGATGGGCTCTGTATCCGAAAGAGGGTCGGTATGAGGGCGGAAGTAAGAGAGATCAATGGTGTGGTGGTTGGATGGCGTCATGATGTGGAATGGTAGTGGGGTGCGGAGGACTTGGATAGGACGGTCGAAGAGGAAAGATAGCTGTCTTTTGAAGTTGTGAAGGCTTTTTGGATAGGAAGTGGTTGATTGATACGGAAAAAAAAAAGAGCGTCAAAAGGTGGATGTGTGTGTTGACACATTTGAGTAGGGAAGGATTAGCGAGGGCATGTGATGGCACAGGGTTGTGAATTAGGAAAATGATACTCTTTCATGAACACGAACTGCGAATCTGGAGAAGTTAGTTCCAGGATCGGCTTCATCTCTCATTGCTCCACTGTTAGCTAGATGGCACCTAGTGCTACTGCATGCTTGTAGTCTTTCCAGAATCGACCAAATCGATCTGTTTCTGTATCCCCAGAAGGTGGTGGTCCTGTGAAGCTCATGGGAGATTGTTTCTATGGTCTTCTTGATCGCCTTCATCGCTAGAGCATGTTCATTTTCTTCTGTGGGAGCTGTGTACGACGATGCAGAGCTCGAGCTATCAGATGCATTCAGGATTGTCTCTGGTTAAAGTACGCTGATTGAATGATGAGAAATCCTATTTAATCAGGGACTCTCAATCCGGACCCTACATCCAGACTATGACTGATTTCGGCTACCCCATCAAGAAATAATGCACCAATCCTTTCAAATTGGCGGTCTCAAATAGAACGGTTTGAAGATGGTGATGGGAAGATTGACCACAGAGGATCCATAGCTAAGGAGGCAAAACATCAAAGCATTCCAGGACCTAGAAGTAGTGAATGAATCAACCCGAACAATGATTTGTACACGAGTATTTACGCGATTGACTCTTGACCCCTGAAAAGTGCAGCATGTTGAGGCATAGGAGAGAGAATATTTGCCATGGTTTACCTAGTAATTGTAGAGTACGAATAGAGGCTCCCTTCAATCGTTAGAGAACGTAGTTCAGGTCCAAGATCTGGGGGATTGCATGATGTTGAAATTACCCATCGCATAGGCCTATATTAATTGTTAGAAGGGTCTTCATCACTGTCCCGTTGATGAACGTGGACGGTTTGATCAGACGCGGAGATACGGTACTGGGAAGTACAGGAGAGCTCTATGAATTGTAGCGTATCACTTGCCTCAGTAGTCAGACCTAATGCAAAAAAAAAAAAAAAAACCCTGAACCGAACCCTAGCGGGTTCGCTTATGTTAGAGCCGCGCTAAAGCTGTTACTAGAGATTAGTTTCGACGCAGTGTTAGCACTAGCATTTAGTATGTTTGAGCATATTCGCATCGAACATAATGTTTGTTATAGCGTTGTTTTCTTTTTTTTTGCATTAAATTTAAGAGCGAAACTTCTATTTCTCGATATTTTAAAATTATTTTGATAATAGCATATCAAAAAAATTCTTATTATATATTTGAAAATCGTATATCTAGTATCGCTACTTTAATTATATACTTATTAATAGATTGATTGCAATACTACTATTTATACTTTATTTAATAGTGTTATTTTAAAAACTAACTAATTTAGCTATCGACTATAATATTATTTTAAAAATAAAAATCAATTTTTTTTTAAAAATTGCAATCTATATATAGACACAACTACTTTCTACGTATTTTTGCTATTCTATTTGATACTTCTTCTAACTATATTATTTTGTCGATTTAGATTTATAGCTTTCTCGATCTATTGTATCAACTACAAATAACATTTATTATTAAATTTTCTTCTTTAATTTTTGCGATATTCTAAAATAAAAAACAATATAAATAATAACAAGACGTAAAACAAAGAGACAATTAAAAAAAAAAAAATTGTAATGTTATAACTATAACATTCCAAACTCTGTTGTAACTCGTAGCCGAATTATATTATACGTCAAAACAGTGCTCAGATTCTGTCTTAACAATAAAAAGTTTTTTTTTCGAGAATTTCTTTCTAAATTCTTACAGTTTATTTTTTTTATAATTGTAGATCTATCTTTCTATTTTGCTTTTTATACGCACAGCGTGCGTCTTAATAGCGTTACTTCTATTATACAATTGTATAATTTTACAGTAATAAATTGTCTAATTTTCTAAAAACGATTGTTTGTTAGAATATTAAATTAAAAATTTAAAAAAACAATTTGTTTTAACAAGAGCAAATCTGCAGCAAAAACAACTACTACAAAAAGCAGTACAACTGCAACTAGAGAACTCTTTGTAGTTATCGATTTTTAAAAATTATTAAACAAAAAATATAGCAATTTCGATAACAAATTTTCGATCAAAAACAAACTCGAAACAAATACAAGTTCTACTTTCGACAATTTCGAGATTAACTATAAAACTTTTCTAGAGAAAAAAAGAGAGAAATCGAAACAACTTACTGTCAAATATAAGTATCAACTTTTTCTAAAAGAAAATCAGAAACTTCAAATCTTGTTATAAAATAATAAAATAAATATACTGTTTATGCAACAATATTGTGCAGTATTTTCGAAAAACAATATTTTAAAAAACAACAAACTATTTTTGAAAAAACAAAAATTGATACTCGATCTAAGATTGTTTTATTTAGATAACTATTACAAAAAAAACTTTAAAAAATAGAAAAACTAAATTAGAAATGCAAAAATTATATTTAAATCTAGTTTAAAGTTTTTTTCTATCAAAAACTATAAAATTTGCTGATATTAATTCTTTCTGCACGACAGTCCGACAATACAATAGAACAACTACAAAAAAACAAATTCTATTACTCTAAATATTTGAACGTTCGAACAATTCTTATAGTATCTGATAAATCTTATAGAATTACTCGAGAATTGTCGACTAATTATTGCAATTAAATACAGTTATATTAAGCAAAGTTCTACGCAAAATATAAGTAACTTTGTTGTTTATTTAAAAATCTTAGAAGCAGATTTAGAACTCTTTACTAAATTTCAGAAACAAAATATATTTTTAAATAAACTAAAAAACAAAACTTATAAAAGAGTTATTGTTGTTTCTAATTTTTCTATAACAAGAAACGCGCTTGTTGTGCTAATTGCACGTGTAGAAGATACTACTATTTTGCAAGATAATTATAGAAATCGATTTCAGAAATCAAATTATAGATTTTATTCTATCTCAAAAGATAGTTGTTCTAAACAAAAATCAAATAAAACAATTTCTAAATTAGATCTCTGCAATCTTTTTCAGCAAAATTGATATAAAAATATTACTATACTTTTTCTGCAAAACAACTTAAGTAACAATAATTGTATAGACGAAATTCGCATATATTATAATTGTAATCAGCAGAAATATATTTCTTTTAACTGTTTTTTTTTTAAGAAGAAAAATCTGCAAATTAATGCAACAGTTGCTGCAAAATCGAGTATATCGCGCGTTATACAAAAAACACTATTGTTTTAATATATCAGCAAGATTTCTGACAATTCGAAAAACTAGAGAAGTTTGCAGCAATTATTGTTGTTGTTGCGAGTTGCAAAACAAAAGTTAATACAATTTTAACAGAGCTATTTATATATATATCAGATAAATACTATAAAAAAGTAGTGTTTCTAAATAGAGAAGCGTATATCAATTGCATTTTCGAACAATAAATAAAAATATAATATCTAGAGAACGCAAGCTTTTTGTCTATTAAAATTGAAATTTTTTACAAAATCGAGATACAATTTCTAAAGTTCTACAATATAGATATTAGAATTTGCGATAACAACAACAGAAAATATATATTGTGTCAAATTTTCTACTTTTTTTTGAAAATTGCTCAGAATATAATTGTCGAACTACTATAGATAATAGAAACAAATTTGTATATTAACTGACAAACTCTTATATAAAAATATCAAATAACAAAAAACAAAATTATAATAGATTTTCTCGAGAATTTTCTATTATATACAGAGAACGCTTTAGTCTACACATTTGTAACAAGTAGTATTAATATTATTGTAAAAGCAATTTTTTTTTAATTTCTTAAATCTCGATAGAGATTTTATTGTACAAAAATTGTTTTTTCGAGACTAATATCTCTCTACTGTTAAAATATAACAAAGATAATTATACTATAAATTTACAATTTGATATAAAATTGTTGTTTGAGTCTCTATATATATTGTTCGAAAGAAAATTTGCTATATTTCGAGATTACTTGCTCGAAAATCAAATATTAGAGCGCATTTGCAAATCTACAAGTTATATAAATATTTCGATACTATTTGTTTTTAAAAAAAAATAATATTTTTCGATTTTATATAAATTATCGAGAGCTAAACTCGATAATTATTAAAAACAGATATTTACTATCTTTTATTAAGAAGATATTAAATCGACTAATAAATATATACTACTTTATTAAGCTCGATCTTAAAAATATATACTATTGTATTTATATACAAAAGAGAGACAAATAGAAAATTGCGTTTCGTATACACTATAATCTTTTTAAGTATACAATTATACTTTTTGACTTGTTTAATACTTCTGCTATCTTTCAAACTCTAATTAACAAAATACTGCAAGATTTAATAAACTATATTTGTATTATCTATCTAAACAATATTCTAATCTACTTTAAAATTTGCAAAAAATATTAAAATTATGTTCGACAAATATTTAATTAATTAAGACAGTTCAAACTATATACAAAGTTTTCTAAATATATTTTTCTAATATAGAGTGTCGAGTTTCTGGATTATATTGTTAGTAGCAAAAGTATTGCTATAGATATATTACAAGTAAAGTTAATTTACACGTAATCTCGATCTACTATATTGCGAAAATTGTAAATATTTCTGAAATTCGCAAACTTCTATCGATATTTTGTTTAATATTTTGCAAAAATAATCAGATTTTTAATCAAACTATTTAAAAATAATAAATAAAAAAAACAGAATAGATTGTTTCTGTTCGATATTTTTGCTCTGATTGTATTTCGAATTTTTATTAATATCTTTATTACTGTTTCTATATTAATATATTTCGATTTTAAAAATCAAATTATAATTAAAATCGATATATTAAGATTTGCTATTGCAACTATTTTTTCTTAGCTTGTGCTTTGCACGCAGAATAACAATCAGACAATATAGTATTTTGTTGTATTCTATTTTAGAAAAATAATTTCTATTAAAATTTGCTATAAAATATATAATTAAGAGCTGTTAGCTATTGTTGCAAGATTTTAGCAGTAGCAACACTATTTTAAAAACAGTTATTTGCCAATTATTGTTCTAACAAATTATAACAATCTAAAGTATTTTATAACAACAATATCTCTTAATTGTTGTTAATCTCGATAGACTTTTTTGCTTGTTAAGTATAACTTCGAAATTAAATATCAAACAGAAAAAATTAATTTCGCAAATAGATTGTCGAGACAATTAGATTATAAAAACAAAACAAACAACAAAATCTATTTGTCTACTTTTTAAAACAAGCTCAAGAATATTACAATTATAACTATCGAAATAACTTCTATTCTAATTAGAGATACAACTAAAGCAATATTAATTTCGATTTGTATTAATATTGTTTTGCGCGTCTAAAATATTTTTAATATTAAAATATTTAATAAACTACTTATTGAAGATATTCTCAAAATCTCTAATAATATCGACTCGAATATAGAGAAAAGTATTGTAATCTAACAACTGCAACGCAACAATATTAACGCAATATACAAATACAAAAACTTAATAGAATTTCTTTTCTCGATTCTATTAATAGCAATAGAAATATTTCAAAGAAAGAATACTCTAATACTTAAAGTAAAACAGCAGTTAATTGCTTTCTTTTAGCGCAACAAGTGCGCTAAATATAAATAAAAACTTAATAGCAATTTATTCTACTATTTTTGCGCAATCTATATATCGAATAAAATTTTGCTGAAATCGGAACTGCTATATTTGTATTACAATAATTCTCTAAACAAGAATTATTTTAAAGTTAAAAAAACTTATATACTGATCGATCGAAAATTCTATTAATCTTGTATATTTGCTAAAATAGAATTGTATATTCGAGAATACAATATATATCAGCAATTCAAAACGTTTCGATATTGCTTATACAATAAGTTTTTTGCACTATCTATATTTACTCGATCTTAAAAGAAAATCTCTATAGATTTTATTACAAAACTTTCTTCTAGTTGCAGTAGCAACAATATCTACAATACAATTCTTGTTATTGTAGATTAATTTTTTAAAATAGTACTATATATTTCAGTTAAATCAATCTAGACAGCAGAAGATTTGATCGATATTTTGTTCGAAAAAGTTTTTCTTTTCTTTAAAGATATAAAAAGAATTGTATTCGACAGAGATATATTGTTTATTAGTAACTACTAATTTGCAATATACTATAGTATTTGTATAAAAAGAAAACTAAGTACTATCTTTTATCTGCAAATAGATAGACAAACAAAAAGACAAAATCAAATACTAGAATACTATTTTTGCTGCTATTGCAACTATTGATAAGATAACTGAAAATCTCTCTTATCGATAACTCAATATATATATAATAATATTGTTTACTTATTTTTAAACATATTGTCTCTTAAGACTGCATTCGAGTATTATTCGAATTTCGATTTTAGTTAAAATAACAAGAAATGTTCTAATATTTTTGTTGTTCGAAAATATATACAAATCTTGTAGAATAAACACAATTGTATAAAAGAACAATTAAAAGATATACAAAAAATATAAATAGAATATTACAATAAAAAAATCAAGTCTTAGTATTACAAAATAGAAAACAAGATTATATTTTCTATTAAAAATTTTAAGAATACTCAATCTAAGAAAAAGTTTTTCTACAAATATATAGAACTGTTCTCTATTGTAAATATTGTTAAAATACAAATATATCGATTGCAATTTTCAGACAATTAATAAATCTATTCGATTTTCTATATTTTGTTTCTCGAATTCTACTATTAGAACTTTAATATTATCGAGTTGAAGCAAATAATATTAATAGACAAGAATAAAAAATAAAAAATAGAGAAAATTCTGAACAAAAAAAAGAAATAGAAGAAACTCTACTATTTTATTCGATAGAAAAAATTTTCTTTCTGCAAAAACAGTTAAATATCGAAGCAATTCTTAATTTATACAAATACAATATTGAAGCAGTTTTACAAGCAACAGCAGATTGCTGTTTTTGTTCTCAAAATACAAAAATTATATTTTTAAATAGATTAAAACAATCTAGCAAAACAGAACTAATATAGTTTGATCGACAATACTGCGCAAACAAAACAAAATCTCTACTATTGTTAAATTATATAAGAAGTTAAATAGAAATTGCAACTTTTTAAATTTGATTACAATAATATAAGAAATAATATATTTTTGCTATCTAATTCTATATCTTTTCTAGATAGATTTTCTAGCTCAAATAATCTTCTAGTAAATGCACAATAAGTTTTAATTGCGTTTATTATCTGAATTAATCTGATTATATTTAATAACAAGATTCTTTTTTAACTCTCTCTTCTGATTGTTACGCATATCAATTTTCAACTTATTTTTTATTGTTGTTGTTCGTGCGCGATAATGCAGCAATCGCAGATATATTTTTAAGTTTTTGTAATAGCAGTAAAAAATATATTTGTACAATTAGCAACAGTCTTTATTTTGCAGACAAATATATTTTTAAGAGTTTGATTAAAGTATTTAGTTTAATTCTCGAAAAAACAAAATTGTATATATTGTCGACAACAGTATTAATATACAAGAGAAATTTTTGTCTAGATATTTATATTGCTTTTTTTTAAAAAAAATTAATCAGTATAATTTTTAATCAGAAACAAAACAAATAGTATTGTTTTTAACAATTTTTTTTTTAAATTATATCTGATACGCTATCTAGACGTCGATATTAGCTAATATAAATTTTTTTTTTCGAAAAATCAGAGTTGTTTTTTTTTAAAAAAAGTTTCGATAAATGCGTCTAATAATATATTATATTTAATATTTTCTGCTGAATATTATACAAATATACTAGAGTAGTCTTTATACTATCTAGTTAATCTGTCGAAAATAGCAATTTCTTATTGTTACATTTTTATTTATTAATAAAACGCAGAACAAATCTAATTTTAGCAAAAAAATTGAACAACTTAAAGTTGCTGTTTTTAGCTAAAACTTGTTGTACAAATATTAGCAGATTAACAATTCTTTTGCAAAAGCAACAAAATTTTTTAAAATACTAATATATTAGTCTTTAATACAGTTGTGCAAGCTGAATCTATAGAACAACAAACAATAATACAACAAATACAGTGCAGATCTTTCTTCTTTACGCACTGTATAATATATTAGTATAAAAAAAGAACTGCAAAAGAAGTTCTGCTTACTATTGTTTTTTTATTATTCTGCAGATAGTACAAGTATTGCAGATAGCAGAAAAATACAAAAAAGACAATATCGAAAACGCAAGCAAAAAAATTATCGACTTTATTTGAGAATTGCTATCGATATTAGTTTTAGCAAGATTTTATAACAGTTTTACTATATATATTTATGTCGATAGTATTGCGCTCTGTCAGATATTAGTCGATATTATTAAAAGTTTGCATTATCTCTAAAACTTATACAAAATATTGAGAAAACTTACTGTTCTTGCTGCTGCAACTATAAACATACTTTATTAGTATTATATATATCGAAAAGAGATTGCAAAGAGATTGTTACAAAGTTATTTTAAATATATTATAATAATAAAAAGAATGCAGTATTCTAATAGATAAATATTATTATTGCGTCTAATATTGCGCTAATTCGATTCGGCTCAAATATGCAAATCGAGATAATTTACAGAATAAAGAAATTTTTATTGCGGAATTACAAATTAACACTGCGTAGAAAACAAAACGTCTAATAGAAAATATCGCGTATAATATCTTGATTTTAGCTAATTGAAAACTGTAGTATAATCTAATTGTAATCTCTAAAAATAAACTACTATTATACAATAAGTAAAAAGCTCTTCTCGAATTTCCGATCTATAGTCGAAAAGCATCTATAAAAGTCTTGTTCAATTACAAGATCGCTATTTAGTAATGCACAAGAGAAATATTTTTGTTGCTACTGCAGCAATTTTCTGTCTGTAATATATAAGAAATATAAAGAACAATACAAGAAGAATCTATTTATATATTTTTATTAACAAACAAATTAATAATAGACACGAAACATAATTGCGATAGTTGCACACTCGCAACGCATAGCAATTAGCAAATACAATACTAATTCTAAAAATCAGAATTCTGAAGAAAAAGACAATTGTAATGTTATAATTATAATATTCCAAACTCTGTTGTAACTTGTAGTCGAATTATATTATATGTCAAAACAATATTTAGATCTTGTCTTAATAGTAAAAAGTTTTTTTTTCGAGAATTTCTCTCTGAATTCTTACGATTTATTTCTTTTATAATTGTAGATCTATCTTTCTATTTTGCTCTTTATACGCACAGCGTGCGTCTTGATAGCGTTACTTCTATTACACGATTGTATAATCTTACAATTATTAATATTGTAAAAAATATGTTTAAATTTAAAATCAAATAAAAACAATTAAAAGTATTCGATATAACTTTACAAGAGAACGTAATTGTAATTGCGAAAACAAAATTTAAGAAAAATTTACTATATTAGATATTGTTGTTTATATTGTTGCCAATAAAGATTGTATTAATAATTATATTTTTTCTTATCTTAAAAAACAATTAATATAAAAAATTAAAAAAAATTATCAATTATTAATTGCTAGTCTTGAAAGACAAAAACAACAATTCGATTATATTAAAGAGTATACGCAATAAAGACTATATATATAGTTAGTGCTATTATTATATTTTTTGTATAGTATTTAATAATTAAATCTAATTAAAACAATATTTACAAGTTTAGAAATTGTTGTATTTAAGAATTTTTTCGACAATATTTTGCGTTATAAATTCTATTAATTAAAACTTTGTATATTTGATATTAACAAATTGTATCTTATAAACAAATAGAAAAAGTTTCGAACAAATTATATTTGTTTTGAAGTTCTTTGTACGCAACTACGTTCTAAAATATTAATAATAGATATATTAATTATATTTAATAATAAAACTCTAAAAATTATAAAAAAGCAATACAAATTTATTTTTAATATGCGAATTTTCAAAACATCTCTAAATAGATTAGAAATATATATGCAATTTAGTTTTATAAAATATATTAAAAAATATATAAAGAATTTGTAGTATATATTGTTAATATAAGTTAAAAGATCTTAAGATATTTCAAAAACAATTGTCTATATTAACAAAATAACTAATATAAATAGAATATGCAAACGTATTTAATAATAAATAAAGATCTTAAACTATTTGTTAAAGATAACAAAATAAATTTAGTTAATAACAATTTCTATAGCAAAAAATAACAAGAAGCGTATTTAGAAGATTTTCAAAAAAAGATCTAAAAATTATCTATATTTAAGAATTCTAATTTGCACAAATATATATAGATTAAATATTAACAATTTAAATATTTAAAAAATCTATATTTAAATACTTCTCTTGTTTATTGCAAAAATATATTAACAATTTAGTAAAGCAAATCGATACAACAAAGAGTTAATATATTTTATCTTTTTGTTTTCAAAATAATATAAGAGTGTTCGAAGCGAAAAAAATATATTAAGTTGAATATTAATAGAGAAGTCTATTGCAAAAGAGCAAGATTTTATAAATCGCAAAAATAATAACAAACAAAAAAATTTAACAAAGACAAAGAATTTCAAATCTAAAAAACAAATAGCAAAAATAGTAAATAAAAGATATAATATGTTTCGAGATATATAAAGATTAATCAATTCTATATTGAAGAAAAAAAGTAACTACTATTATAAGATTAAATTAAGATTTTTTATTAATCGAGATTTGAACAATACAATACTATTAATATTCGAAAAAAATCGATTAAATTCGTGTTGCTTAATTTGTTATTTTAAAAAGAAAATTTTGACTAATTAATATAAAAAATTAAATTTAAAGCAAAAGAAAAACAAATCTAAATATTTTTGATTAAGACGTTAGCTAAAGAAGTAAAAAAAGCGCAAAATAGCAAATATTTTTAAAAGTTCTTTTTTGTAATTTATTTTAACTTTAATAATATTAAATGCAATATTAAAGACTTTTAACACTTAAGAACATTTAATTATTAACAACAAAAATCTAAAACACAAATTTGACAATATCTAAAACGCGTTATCAAAATATAGTATTAAAATTCTAAATATTTTAAAACAAGATCAAGCATTAAATAAAAATAGCAAGAAAATAATATTAAAGATAAAGAGAGACAAAAATACAATTAATACAAAGAATACTAAAATGTTTTTGTTTATTAATTTAATTTTAGTAAAATATAAGATATAAAAAGCAAGATAGCTACTAAACAATATATTTAAAGTATTATTTATAAAAAATAAATAAAAAAGTATTAAACAAAGATTTGTTGCAAATAATAAAAAAGATAGAATTAATATATTAAGTAAAAAATCTTAAAGCAAAAACATTTTCGATATAGAATTTTTTTAAATATTGCAAATATCTTGTTAATTTTGTTAATTGTTAAGAAAAATAGTATTAAATATGTTGCAAAAGATATCTTTTTAAAATATTATACTCTTATCGAATAACAAAAAGTAAAAAAAATTAATTTATTTAAATAATTGTAATTTAAGTACAATCAAAGTTGTATAACGTATTTTTGATTATAATTTTAGTACACAAGAAAATACTCAAACACGCAAACAAAAAAGAGAGCAAAAAAAAAAGCAAAAAAGATAAAGAGAGAAAAAAATTATATTGTTATTTACATTTTAAAATTGAGAAAAATAGTATAATATTAAAGTTTTGTATTGAGTTTCTATTTTAAGATTTTTAATATTTTAAATTCGAATCTTTGTTAACAAACTTTGCAAATAAATCGAAATTTTAAATTAAAAAAATATTGTAGTCTATAGTATTAAAAGTATTTCAATCGAGTCTATAAAAATAGATAGCAATTAAGAGTTTTTTGCAATATTTAATATATTGATCTTAGTATTAATATCAATTTCGATAATATTAAATTCGATAATATTGTCGAAGTTAATCGAAGATATATAATATAGATTGTACTTTATTTTGTTATTGTTAAATATTTTTAATCTATTTTCTTAAAGATTAACAATAGCATTCTTTATATATCTTTCTTTTAAATTTAATATTAGTAATTTAATTAATAGTATTTTAATCAAACTTTATATATTTTTTGTGTTTTTTTTCTTCAAATAATAATTAGTACTAATCGAGTCAAAAATAGATTTAAATATTAATTAAAAACGCATTAAATATAGAGTATTAAGTATTTAATTTTTAAGTAATTAATTGTTGTTAGAAAAGAAGTAAAATTGCTTTTGTTAAAAAGTTTTTAAATTAAAATTTAATAGTTTCAATAGTTAATTAATCTTAAAATTGCTATTACTTTTTTTTGATAAATTTATTAAGTTATTAGAGAGAATAGCATTTTGCAATTCTTTAATAGTAACAAGAAAATTTATTATATGTATTATATATAGCAAAATCTTTGTATAATTGAACATTTTAACTATTTTTATCTAAAATATAATAATAATTTTGCGAAATATATAACAAAGCAATTCGATATTTATTATCTTTACAACGTACTTAAAAGTAAAATATATTTCTATATAAGAGCAAAAATTTTAATAATTACAAAATTCTTAATTTAAAATTGAAAATCGATTAAATACAAAATTTGCAAAAGATTTTGCATAAAGATTTCGATTAATTTAATACAATATAGCTATTTAAAAATTGTTTTAGCTATAAAATTGTTTCTTAAATTAAGAAATTGTTTTCTTAATTTTGTCGAAAAACTTGTTTTGCAACAAATCTAACATATATTTTATTTAAGTATTAACAACGCAAATAGTATAGTTTTGAAAAATTAATCTTTTAATAATTTAAAAATTATTAAAACAAGTAATACGTTGTTGTTGCTATCTATTTGTTGCATATTGCAAGAAAATCTAATCTATATACGCGATTTTCTTTATATATATTATATATATAAGTTGAAACATATTAAATTCTAGATGCTAGAACTCAATAAATAGTATAATTTAATAAAATTTGTTAAACAAAATTCGAGAAATATAACTTCGAAATCGAATTGTCTCTTTTATATATTTGTATGTCTTAAGATTACTTGTAATAAAATATATATATTAATTGTAAACAAGATTGTTTAAATCAATTTTTAATTGCTTAAAATAAAAATTTTCAATTATAAAAATATTGTTAATTGTTGTGCTTTTATCTTTTTAAATTAATATTGTAAAATATAATTTTATTTTATGCGATTTTAATATATTAAGCTTAAACATAAATACAATTTAAGAAAAATTTATATCGATATACTTTAACAATCGAAAGAATTTTTAAATAGCGCTTTCAATATAAAAGATTTAAATCTTATTAAATTAGACATAATATATACAAAATAAAAGAAAATGCGCTATATCTTAATATCAAAACTCTTATCAATTAAAATTAGAGTAATAATTATTGTTAATAGTAAATACTCTTTTGAATTTTATATATATTAAAAGAGAAATACAATATTAAAATCTCGAAATTCGATTATTATAACAAATATAATTGATCGAAATTTCTAAATTTTTTTAATTCTTTTATCTCTTTAATCTTCTAGAAACTCGAGATTATTATAAATTAAAATTGTTATAAAAAGTCTTTTTATTGCAAAAAAATATATTTTTAAAAAACTAATTAATTTGTTCAATTGATTTTGTATAATTTTATAGAATATTGTTAAATTAAACAAATATAGCAAGTTTATTACTCTTTGTCTCGCTCTATTTTGTTACAAATAAAGTGCGAAAATAATTTGAAAATTAGAAAACAACTTTGAATACAATAGATAAAACAAAATAAAGAATATAACAAGTTGTTAATTAATTGTATTTTTAAATTTTGTTGCGTTCAAGTTTTAGCAAATAACTACAACAATAATATTTTGTTAATAAGAAATTGCAATTTTTATTGTCTTCTTTGTATTTTTAAGTTTGACAAATAAATTTTAATCAAGATTAACAATAAGCTCTTAAAATAAATTAAATAACAAATCTTTAACTAATATTTGAAACTCTTTGCAAAAATTATTAATAATTCAATTTTAATTGCATTGACGCATAAATTGCTCTTTGTAATTTTCTAGTATTAATAGAAAATTCTTGTAATCAATTATTTAATTATAAATGTAGTTAAAAAAACTTCGATATTTCTTTTTAAGAGTTTTGTTTTTTTAAAAACAAGTAAGACTTCAAAAATAGTTAAATAGAGTTTATTGTTATTTGTTTAATAGACTATTTATTTATATTATTTTGTTTAAATTATTTTCTCTTAATTCTTAATAACAAACAAAGAAAAAGAATTGTTTTTAAATTGTAAATATCGAAAAGCAAATTAATAAAATTCGACAAAACAAATTTAGATTGCAACAATAAACAATTAAGAAAAAAAGCAACAATAAAGACGAACTCGAATCAAGTAAAAAAAAAGAAGACAAATATATAGAACAACTATTTATAGCAAATAACTACTTTGATTACAATAAATAATAAAGTGAAATTATTATTTATATTTAAAAAAGAAACTATATATAGATTAATCAATTGCGCAAGCACAAATAAGTTTGTTATCAAAAAAGTTAGACTTTCAAAATAGCAAAAATGCGTTGTGTATTTTTGATTATTTAATTAGCAACTAGATTTTATCGAATTCTTAATTTATCAATCAATATTTATTTTTATTTTTCTTTATTTTCTTGCAAAAGCAATTTTATCTTTATTGTATAAATACTTTGATTTTAGCGCAAAGACAATGTTTGCAACACTTGATTAATTTTTGTTTGCAAACTTTTATTCTACTTCTTAAAAAAATTGTTAAAAAAATAAGTTTGTTTCTTTGTCTATATAACAAATATTTAAACGTTTTTAAATATTTAAAGAGAATTAATTTGCTAACAATTAATAATTTTTTAAATTGCAATACAATTATTGTTTAACAAAATATTTGTTTCAATTTTAATTCGCAAATTGTTTTAGTTTGTTTTATAGATTAAAATATTGCTAATAGAATTTCTTAAGATAAATTAAGTAAACGCAAAAAATCTATTTTTGATTCGATTATATTAATTGAGTTTTTCGAATATTAATAGAATAAAAACAATTTGCTAAATATAGCAAATTGTAAGTTAATATAAAGTAGTTACTATCTCTTTAGATAGAGCTGCGTAGTTAAGCAAGTTAAGTTAGATAGTACGTGTAATAGTAATAATAGTATTTGTAGTAAAACTAATTGCTAAAAAACGCAAATGCAAAAAAAATCTTGCTTTCTATATAATACTTTTTTGCTTGCTATTAAGAGAAAACAATGCGCAGATAGTATTTGCTGATTCGATACTAGTTCTGTTTAAATCTAGTTTGCGCAATTTTTTGTTAAATATATACTAATATATATTGAGTACGCTATTGCGAAGCAGATCTAGTACTGCAAAATATATTTTAC
>JAABUL010005379.1_pt1 | contig 15992 bp, 21 predicted proteins | sample 5559151 | NCBI WGS metagenome assembly JAABUL01 (sample SAMN10711876, study PRJNA513368) | rock metagenome | isolation source: Antarctica rocks | place: Antarctica: Victoria Land, Pudding Butte sud | reverse complement strand
AATAAATAAATAAATAAAATATATAAATTAAATTATAAAAATATATTTAAAGTATTATATAAATATAAAGTAAAATAATTAGATTTTATTATTTCTAATAATATAATTAATATATAATAATAAGTAATTATAAATAATTAAGTTATTATTATTCTTTATAAATTATAATTAATATATAAACCTTCTTTTAAATTTTAGATTTAAGTTAAAAGTTCATAAAGTATTAATCTTATTATTTAATATAAAAGTATTTTATAAAGAAATATAAAGTAAAATTAAAGAAATAAATTTAAGAACTTAATAATATATTAATAAGAAAAGAAAAATATATCTTTAATTAAAAAAAGGAAATAAAATTTATCTTTTTATTAAAGATTTTAAATTAAATAAATAAAATTAAAAATTAAATATAAAAATTAAATTAATTAAAAATTAAATATTTTTTATTTAAAAGATAAAGGAATTAATAAATTATAAATTAAATATTTTATTAAATATTAATTTTTTTTTTAATATTTTATATCTTTAAATGAAAATTAATAAATTTAAATATATTTTTATAAAAAAACTTTTTATTATATTATAAAAAAAGAAATTAAATATAAAATTAATAAAATTTTAAATTAATAATATTAATAATATTTTATTAAATAAAAGAATTATAATAATCTTAAAAATATTAAAAAGTTAATTAAAAATTTAATAAGTTATTAAAATCTTTTAAAATAATTTTATTAAAATTAAAAGTTAATTAATTAATTATATTAAAAATATTAAATTTATAAAAAATATTATAAAAAAATAATTAAAAAATAAGAGTTTTTATAAAAATTTAATTTTATTTACCTTTTTTAATTTTTAAAATATTAATAAATTCTTTATTATTTAAATCTTTTAATCTTTTTAATTAAAATTTCCTTTATTTCTTTAAGTAAATAAATTTTAAATAAAGTCTAAAGATCTTATTATTTAACTTTTTAAATTCTTAAATTATCTTATTTATATCTTTAAAATTAAAGATTAAATTATATTAATAATTATAATAAAAATACTTTTTATACTTAAATTATTATTAAGTAATATAATAAGAAAAGCCTTATAAGTAATAAAATTTATAAGAATATATTATTATATAAAATTAATAGAATTTATAATTAATTATTAAGTTATAATAATAAATATTAAAATATAAATTTAATATATTAATATATTAAAAAGTTAAATTATCTTTTTAAAATAAAAATTTAAAAAAGGACTTAATATTATAAATAATAATTTAATAAATATATTAAATTAAATAAAAAAAGTTTAAATATTAAATAAAATTAAATAATTAAGTTATTATTTAAGAAATTTTAAAAGTTTAAAAATTAAACCTTTTAAATTAATTAAATTAATTAATTTTAATATATTTATATAATAATATTACTTTTATAATATATAAGAACTTTATATTTAACTTATATTATCTTTAAAATATATAAATATTAATATTTAAGTATTAAATATTATTTAATATTAATTTAATTTAATAAAGTTTACTTTTACTTTATTCTTAATACTTCTCTTTATAAGATTTAATTAAGTTAAATAAAAGCTAGACCTCTAAATAATTTAGGAATTAAAAGAATCTTAATATTATTTAATAGAATCTATAATAGAACTTCTCCTCTTTTTAATTTATTATTAGGAAGTTAAGCTTATATCTTAATAATATTAATTTCTAAGCTTAGGAAATTATTATTATCTCTTTTATATCTTTCTTATAATTAATTATAAGTCTAAGTTATTTATAAAGTATATTAAACTATTATTTATATAATTTTATATATATATTAGGATAATAAGGAAGTTATTTAAATAGTAGATAATTATACTTTAATATAAGATTATAATTAGTATCTAATTAAGTACTTTAATAAATAAGTTAAAAATAAAGGAGATAATATATAATTTAAATAATAAGAATTATTCCTTATAAAATATATTTATAAATAAGAAACCTAGTAATTATTAATTTAATAGGATAATAGATATATACTTAAATATATTTAAGAGATCTCTTTTAATAGGAATTACTTCTAGACTTATTCTAATTAATATATTAATAATATTATTAAATAAGATATATTTTAGATTATTATAATAATCTAATATATAATTATTAATTAAGTATTCTTTAAGATAGAAGAAGTTATATATTTATTTAAATTTACTATTATATTTAGATATAAGACTTAATAAGAAGTAGATATATTAGTATTAAGACTATTAAGGAAGTATTATTAAATAGTAATAAATAAACTATTTCCTAATATTTATTATAAGGATATTTAAAGTTTATTTAATAGATTTATAAGGATTTATTTATAAGGATTTACTTAAGATATTAATATCTAACTTTAATCTCTTATAAAATAATTAGAATTAAAGTTAAGATAAATATCTTATTAAAATAAGACTTTAATTAATATAAGAATATAAGGGAAATCTTTAATAATTATATATAAGGATTATAATATTAATAATCTATTAATAAGATTAATATCTAGGTTTTAAAATATAATTATTAAGAAGTATTATATTTATTAAGATTATTATAATATTATAATAATTAATTTATATATATATTCTATAATAATTTAAATAGATATAAAAGTATTTATAATTAATATTATTTTTATTAGAATTTTTATTAAAATTTTTATAAATTTATAATAAGATAGTTATTAATATATTAAGATATTATTATCTTAAAATTAATAAAATTAATAATATTTAATTATAATTAATAAATATTAACTTTATAAGAATATAATCTTTCCTTCTTTAATTATTAAATAGATTCTAGCCTTTATAAATTTAAATTTAAATAAAGATTAAGTAGAAAGTCTTAATAGATATAAATATATAAATAATAGACTTTTTAATAAGAAGAAGTTAATAATTAATAAAAGTACTTTAAAGACTAACTTATATATAAGGATAAATAAAAAAGGTTATAATTTAATTATATATTAAAAAAGATTATTAGAAGTCCTTTAAATTCTTTATCTTATTCTTATTATTTAAATTAATAGCCTTTTAAAAAGTAATATTAATAAGCTTATTTATATTATTAAAATTAAAACTCTTATAATAAATCTTATAAATCTACTTAAAATTTAAGATTAGAAAATAGATAAAAAGTATAATAATATAGGATTTATTACTTAAAATAAGATTATAATATATAAAAGATTTAATTAATAAGATTTTATATAAAATTATTTTTATATAAAATTATTAATTTATATTTAAGATATATTACTTAATAATAAATATTAATATTAATTTATTTAAGATTATAAGAATATTATATTAAGAAGATTATAAGATATTAATAAGATTATATAAGTATAATAATATAATAATATTTATATTTATATTTATACTAGTATTTACTTATATTCTTAATATAAATAGGCTTAAATATCAATTATAAATTATTATTATATTTATAAATTCTTTATCTTTTTATTATCTTTTAATTATTACTTTACCTCCTTTTTAATTACTTTTACTTATAAGATTTTTAAGAAGTTATTTTCTTTAATATTTTTATTTTTATTAATATTAATAATAGGATTATTAATAAAGTTAAGATCCTCTTTAATAATATATTTATTTACTATCTTATAAGTAATCCTAATTATTATACCTTTTTTAATAGTAGTAACTTAATTAGTAATAAATTTATTAGTAGATTACTTAATAAAAGTATATATAAAGTATTTAATTATTATCTTTTTAATAATAGTAATCTTTTTATAAGCTATTTAAAAGAATCTAATTAATTAGAAGATAAATATAATATTAATAATAATAAAAATAATAAATATTTAATAATATTAATAATATTAGGCTTTAAAAATAAATAATTAGATATATATAATTTAGAATCTAAAAGGATAGAGAATATAAGTAGAATCTAGTAAGTAGATAATATTAATATTACTTAAGTTCCTTTAATTAATAGCTAATCCCTTATACTAACCCCTAGCTAAACTAGCTTAATTAGGGGAGCGCCTAGGAGGCTACTTCTAAGGGATACTATTAGGAGAGTACCTAGGAGGTTACTCCCCACGTGATATTATCCTAGTAATAGGCTACTAAGCCTAATATAAGAATTACTAAGCCTAATACAGATAGGTAGACGCTAATAAGGACTAGAGGTATACGCTTATAGGATAGGGTATACGCGTAATACCTACCTGAACATATGGCTTGATTTTATCCTAGTTTCAATTATCGTCCGCCGTAAGTACCCTTCACACCCTCAGCCTTGAGATCATCCATCATACCACCACCACTCATCCCGTCTATCTCACCCTCACCCTTAATCTCATCCCCCATCCCCTCCACCCTCCTCTCAAACCCCTCCCTCGCCTCCCCCAACATCCCCTCGATATCGAAGTCCCAAATCCGAAGACTCCGCCCCTCTGCCTCCTTGAAACATTTCTCCGGATCGGATCCCGTGAGCGCGTCATTCCATTCGTAGACTTCGCATACTGTGCGGCTGCTGTTCACTAGCCATTGGCTCCGCTTTTTGCGGACGGAGGAGAAGGTGGAGAGGGCGGCGGAGAGGAGGGCGTTTTTTGTTGGGGGGTGTGGGGGTTTGAGGGATGTGAGAGCGAGGTCTAGGAGGGTGGAGAGACAGAGGGCGTCTTCGACGCCTATGCCTATGCCGGCGCCGTGGTGGGGGGAGGCGGCGTGTGCGGCGTCGCCGGCGATGCAGATGCGGTCCTGGGAGTAGAAGGGGGCGGGGTAGTCGTAGCTGTCGAAGATGGCCCATTTGTCTAGATCATCTGGGAGTAAGCGCGTGATTTCATTGACGGTGGGGGCCCAGTCTTTGAAGATGGCTTCGACTTCGTGGCGTTTGGCTGGTGCGGTCATGGTGTGTCGGTGGGGCCAGGGGGAGGGGTCGGTGGCGAAGGCGACGACGTTTAGGAGGGTGTGGGATGCTACTGGGAAATGGAGGATGTGGGCGCCGGGGCCGATGTGCATGTGTTGGTTTGTGGCTTTGTAGGTGCCTAGGGTGGCGATGGCGGCGGGCATGGGGATGAGGCCTCTGTAGGCGATTTTGTGGGCGTAGTTCGGGTGGGAGGATGGGGAGGAGGAGCCGAGGAGGAGTTGGCGGACGCGGGATTTGGTGCCGTCGCAGCCGATGAGGGCGTCGGCGGTGGCGGAGGTGCTGTCGGTGAAGTGGAGGTGGATGGGTTGGTTGGGGGGTTGGGAGAGGGTGTCGAGGCGTTCGTTGAATTCGACGACGCCTGGGGGATTGATTTTGACGAGCTCGTCGAGGAAGTGGGCGCGGTAGCAGCCTTCGAAGCCGCGGGGGCCGGCGTAGAGTTTGAAGAGGAGTTTTTCTTCGCGGTCGTCGGCGGTGGGTTGGGTGAAGCCGTCGACCCAGCGGAGCCAGTCGTTTGGTTCTTTGGGGTCGCCGTTTGAGGTTGCGACTGCTCTGAGTGCAGTGACGATGCCGGGCTCGATCATGCCCATGCAGCGGATGGCGTTTGCGGTGAATGCGACCCCTGCGCCGATTTCTCGGAAGCTTCGTGCTTGCTCGTAGATTTTGACATTGACGTTTCGTCTGATCAGGCCCAGGGCCAGGATCAGGCCGATTATGCCTCCGCCTACGATGGCGATTTCTACGGGCTGGTCGTTTGGGGTGCTGGGCATATTGCGAGTGCGAATGTTGAAGCGTTTTCGGAAAGCGACAAAGAGCAGTGCGAATGCTGGGATGCTAGCGACTGAGGGATGAAGCAGATAATTGAGAAGCTGACGGAAAGGAGAGAGACACTGCTTCACTGTCCACATGTTTGCTAAGGAAGGGCTCGAAGCATTCTGTAGCGTTGGGCATGATGTTGTTTCCGACTTCGGGAACGGGTGTATAACTTCCAATGAAGACAATGCGGCCGAAGCCGAATAGAGGTGCGTGAACGCCAAGGAACGTGGATTTAGGGACTCCACCTGTTGTCACGATCACATGGTCTTCGCTGGGAAGAGTGCCGCCGATCAGAGCGCTTTCGCGCTGGAGGGCTATCGAACTCATGTTCGTAGTCCTTCTGTATTGCTTGGATTGGGACATCGCAGATTGGAAAGAGTCGGGGGTTTGAGTGTTCTCCACGAGAATGTCGATACCGCCGGGAAGATGGTAGGTGCAATTAGTGTTGTCGACATCGTACGCAGGATCATTGTCTGGGCCGTCGTTCTTATGGCTACTTGAACAATTGACCTTGACCTGCGGTGTAACATCGACGCATGTACTGCAAAATCCTAGGGTATCAGCCTGATTAAATGTGCAATTGCCGGTAGGACAGTTGAGGTTTAGCGTCGAATTGACTTGTCCAAGGCCCAATATGCGGCTGTATATCGCCGCCCTCATTCCGAGTGGGACCATGGATGCTGTTGGAAGACTGTCAGTGCGAGGATTCTTTGTAGGCAGACAGGAGCTTCGTAGCCGGAGTTGTCTCCAAGCAATACGTGTGGCTCAGATGTCTCCAACCACAGGGCTCAAAGTTGGGTACACTTACCTGGACGCGTACTTCCAGACTCGAATACCGTCGCTATTCCAGGAGTTATCCCATTGGTTACGAGCGGAAGGGAAGGATTTGCATAGGCTTGCGTCTCATATAACTTCGAAGGATAGCTCAGGACCTGCTGCGTGAACGGATCCACCGCCAACGATAGTATTATAATGAAGGCGCCAGCTGAAGCTATCAACGCTCGTCCTTTGCGATACAGTAGAAGCAAAGAGTCCAATGGACCTCGACTCGCCCCGTCGATGGAATGGAAATCCAAAAGATCATGTTGGCCTTGTCGAAACAGCATCCACTTGGATTGACCAATGCACTCCATGACTGCGAAAAGCATTGACGCCTATGTCGACTGGTCAGCAATACGCCCTGCACCAGGATGGGATCATGGTCCTCCTCTAGGGCACCCACTTTGGCAATGGTCGATAGCACAGAGTAACTGCGTTCAGCGTTATCTTATACGGCCAGCTTAGGAGAGGGTGGCCATCGTAGACGGCGAGTATGATGATGATGGGAGCAAAGACGGTTTCCCAGGGTGTGGGCCCTCGCCTGCCTCCGAACCGAATTGTTTTTCCTGGAACCTGGGCTATTTACCCAAACCAGCTTCGTCTTCGCTCACCAGTCTTTGTGCAGCAGGGCGTTGACTTGTGTTATGGCCACCTGCGCCGGGTGGTATGAGACCAGACGCATGTGCATTTTCTTCCCTGTGCCCATGTTGGCTGGGACCTGAACTCTCGTCGTCACTCAGGCTGGAAACAATGGAAGACATGCTATGAAACATAGAGAAGTGTATCAAAGTGAAACACGAAAAGTCTCCAGATGCGCGCTGAAGATGAAGAAGAAATGACCAGCCGAAGGATTCGACCCCGCCCCCGTACGGCGGAGATCTTCTTCAAGACTAATTATAGATGAGTGGGTAGTCGTGTCACACCTTGTCACGAGGGAAGAGTCTCTGGAGCTGTGAGTATACAAACTATCCATATGTAATATCTGACGTGGTTGTACCGAGTTCATGTGCATTGAGCGAGATGTGGCTCTCATGCAGGCCTGTTTAGGGCTGAACGGAATTTGGTATGGACTCACAGAACTCGCTTTGCCGTTCCGTCTTAAATCCATGTCGGCATTTTCAGTCTCTATCATGTTTATTGCATCACACGAAGTTCCGTTGTACAAACAGTCGATGAACAATGTGCCAAAAACTAGTAAGGAGTTTACCCAAAGCAGGCTAGCTTGCCAAGTGCGAGTGCATATCTCGATCCCTTCAGGAAGAGGCATTACGATGCCTCCAACGCCCTTGTCGATACCGGTAGCCTAATTGTTCCATCTGGACCGGAGGCAAGGCCGGCGAGTTGACTATTGTCTCTTCACCTTGGCTTCGGTCACTGAAGGGATCTTCCTGAGTAATCACCAGTCCAGACTCCTGCCCCTGCCCCTGCCCCAACCGATCCCGAAAATGTTCCAAGGGCATGACGATGATCCGGGCCTTCTGCGCAGCTTTAACGCGTTGGTGGCCCTCCCTTCTCTGGTATCTGAATTCCTTTGGAAACGTGTGCGTCGAAGCTACGCCTGCCGTCGTTGAAGCAGAGCCGACCTTTTGTTGGTATTTGAACAACTTGGTCGAGCTGACATCCATGTCTTCCATCCTGCCCATGTCCGGAAGGGCGATGGCGACGTGCAAGCCCAGTGATTCAAAGTAGTTCTTATTCCACCGCTGCATGAACATATCGAGGACCCCAGTGCTCTGTGCCGCCTCGAAATTTTGGTGCTCCGTCTTCTTTTGCCATTGGTAGCTCAATACTGTAGACGGTATGGCGGCTATCAGAGGTGTGGTGACAAAATTGAAGAGCACGCCATAAGCGATGTTCACCGCAACGAGGGTCGCAATTTGCTTCCCACTCATCTTCGCGTGGCTCTTTAGCTCGTGTGTAAATAGCTTCCATTGGACCTTTGTCACACCCGCGCTTGCTAGCAATGGTGGAATTTTGAATCCCCACGTAATCACACCCCAACGAGTGGGAACTTGTAGGCCTCGTCTAAGCCCGAGCGGCTGGGGTACGAAGGTACGAGTTGGAGGGTCGATGACGGAGTGGCCGAGTTCGTGTACTGTATGATGGCCTGGAGCATCTGTGGTGGAGGGTTCTTCGACTTCGAGATCATGGGCGAAATTGACACGACGAGCCGGAGTGGGAGGGGGTTTTTCGATGCCTTTGACGGCTGAGCTCGATTTCTCCTTCGGCGTATCTTCGGCTGTGACCGTGATGACGCCTTCGGTCTGAAGCGGGTGGTAATGATGGTGATGCTTGGTATAGAGTGGCGGATCAGCTTCTCTAAGCGAACCCGATGGTGCGCCGTGTATGGGGTGTGACAAGGCGTCGTAGTGAGAATGTCCTTCACCAATAGCCGAAACATCGCTGAACCCTCCTGGAGCCATTGACATGCTCGCGATCGTGGGTTGTGGGCTGTTTCAGGTACACTGAGAATGACCGCGGCAGAGGTACTGAGATGCAGTAGCGATGCTTGATGATGATCGTTGCGTATAATAGGATGAATAGGTGGTGAGATGCTTGAACTGAAGGGCGCGCTGGGGATCGAACATAAGGTAAGTTGGGAGGGCAAGCTTGCGAGTGAGGAAAGAGCAGCTAAAAGGTGTAACTTCTCTAGGAATCCAAATGAGGTTGATCCTTCCTCCCTTCCCGAATATGTACGCTTCATTCTCAAGCTGAAAACTCTTAAATTTGGTCTCAACTCCTCCCTTGACTCGGGATCTCGTCGAAGCACATTCTGGAAATAGCAGTCGCACAGTAACATCTGGAGATGAGCTTGAAGAGATTATGAAACTTTGACGACAACAAGCCGATCATATTATTCTTGTTCTCATTACTTTACTTCAAAAACGTGAATTGGTTTTGATTCCTTGCCGCGACACTTCTTTTAACACCCGGCGTAGGAGACCCAATAAAATGCAGACTCGGAATTCTCGACTGACTAGGTGAAGGACCCAAAGCCACGACTCCGAGACTTGACAAAGAATAGACGAAAAAAGCAAAGGCTTGGCAAGACTTGCAGATGACGTCTGCGAAATCGCTACCAAGCCTGACCAGTCACTTCCTCGGTCCAGGTCGCTGGATACTAACCGGCTTGCACAGATGGTCATCCGCGAAAGCCAGATCATGCCCACCACATCAGCATGTGCAAGATCGGAGACATCGATGACGGGAACTATCGAGCTCTGTCCAATGTCCTCAGATGGTAGGCACCGGATATTAGAGATGCAACGGATATCGGAGGGGTCAAAGAGGCCGGGCTCCTGTGGGACCAGGTTCCCATTCGGGACCCCAATACGGTGACTGGGTCGACAGCCTTCATGAGTCAACATGGCTGATATACTGACGCAGTCGCTCGTACTTGGCTTCGTGCAGATTCACTCTCAGATGCTGAAAGTCACCTCTACACGTAGGTCATGCTTACCGTCACGGAGATCTTGTCATCAGCCTTCCAGTGAACACATCTACTGACAATTGAGCATTGTAAAGTAAAGAGTTGGTGACATGCAAAGATGGAAGAAGTAAAATTGCAGGGGCGTGAGCGCCAAGAGGTGGCAAATGAGCCTCGGCTGCGCTTGCCGGCTAAACGTGCCATGGCAATCTCCTCTTGTCTCTTTACTACTATATACCATATATCTCTTGCTACTTACCGTCTTCTTGTACGCCAGGTGTATGTAATACATTCACAGCATCTTGAGGCATGACAACCAGGTATCGAGTCGAATGTGAGTGAATCATCTGGAGGGCTGCCAGAATCCCGCGGTCAGACATTGACTGTCTGGCTTCATAGATGCTCTGAAGGTATATGACTAGCTCAATTCTTCAATCTTTCTATGGATGAAACACGGCAAAGTTGACTATTCTATCCATTAGACGCATCGGAGAGATCAATTGGCGAGTCCAGGAACTACTCTCATACTTACTTCCGCATAACGTTCTCTGACATAGATTGTGGAAAGATTGAATGGATCAAGGTGCGGGTCGGTGCTACTGAAGGTGGAAGGCTTTGTTGAATCAGCGTTATCCAGGGTCTACTCGCTGTACCCTTCGTTCTCCACTCCCAGCCAACAGCAGCATATGAGGATCGAGATGATGTCCTCATTACCATGGCATCGACCGCCCACCAACGATACGCTGAGATCCTGCACGACGTGGAGTGTCTTATCAATGATCACATAGCTCATCAACAACGGAACACTACTGAGCGCTCGAAATTGAAGCTACTCGTACCTGGTGTCGGCGTATTCTTTACACCTCTACTGCTCGAGAAGGCCTTTGAGTATCAAGACAACAAGCGTAGGATCAGCTCACGCCGCTTCGTACCGCCTTCCTTCAATGACATTCGCCTGATCCTGAATTCTGCGCAGGTATTGGGTCTCGTTCAGAGCGGACCTCTTGAACTTGTGACCTTCGATGGTGATGTGACGCTTTACCCAGATGGGCACTCTCTGGACAAAGGAAATCCAGTGATACCGCGTATCATCGATCTTCTTACCCGAGGTACTAAAGTCGCCATTGTAACTGCCGCAGGTTACACAGAGCGCTCGAAGTACTACGGGCGTCTCCATGGCCTACTTGACCGGCTAAAGGAAGTAATTGACCCGACGGACCTACTGAATCCAGAATTGATCATCCTCGGTGGTGAGAGCAGTTACCTTTTTGCATTTGATCCTTCGGAAGACTATCTCCTCAGATATGTGGAAAGAGAAGACTGGATCCTCGCGCAGATGAAAGATTGGACCGATGAAATCATCAAGATATTGCTAGATGTCGCAGAGAAAGCCTTACGCGAATGCATTGTTAACATGCAACTTTCGGCCGAAATACTACGTAAGGAACGCGCGGTTGGTATTATCCTAAGCACGGGGCCCGATTCTCAAAAGTTCACACGGGAGCAATTGGAAGAAACAGTGCTTGTTACTCAGCAGGTTGTGGAAATGTCTCCCGTTGCAAAGAAGCTACCATTTTGCGCGTTCAATGGTGCGACTTAGAATTCCGCAAACTGACCACTTCATCTCAGTCCGCTGATGTGTTTACCAGGAGGTAATGACGTTTTCGTTGACATCGGTGATAAAGGGTGGGGAGTCTTGGCATGTCAAAAATACCTAGGAGGAATTGATGGCAGTAAAACGTTGCATGTCGGGGACCAATTCCTCTCAGCTGGCGCCAATGACTTCAAGGTATGTGTCTTTTCCTACCCGGATCTTAGTTTCCCCTAATCTTTCGCAGGCGAGACTGGCTTGCACTACAGCTTGGATAGCGAGCCCAGAGGAAACAGTCCAGTTACTAGATGAGCTTGCCGCCCATACAACGGCCGAAGAACTCATAAGGAAGGACGAGACACTCAAAGTGCTTAGAGCGGCAGCTTAGAAACCCTTTTCATCCGTAATTTTGGAATTCCATAAATAATCTACCCGAGAATTCGTCGAAAACACGAGCAGATCAAGAATTCTATTCCATCTATTTAGAGAGACATGCTAACAAGGATCATTCCAAAAAGTCACCGATGACACCAAGGGTGTTTCAGCTCGCCAGAAGGTTTGAGGGGCCCTAAGAAGATATGTATGTTGTCAGAGCGAGGATAACAAGGTAGAGGTATGTGTATCTCTCATGTGGAGAATGAAAGCCAATTGATAGGTGCCTAGGCTGCGTACTATGGGGATATCTGGAACCGCACGATCATTGGAGCCTGTTGCTGGCCTTGTACGTTGATCCGGGAATTAGTTTCACTTGTATATGCCGATTCATTCCCTCTTCATACGGAGGATATATCCCGATCAGACTGAGAAAGACTATGCATCCTTGAACGTTCTCTGTGCACATTGAGCCCGATTCGGAACATGGAAGCAAGTATTGCATTCGGGACTGAGAAGGACTATTGACTCACGCAGAGATACCAAACAAGACCATCCATTTCAGCGAAAGACATTGTATGATCTATCTACTGATACCAGCAGTAGGAATGTCTGAGCAAGGTGCATAGCAGTGATACGAAAACATGAACGGTCTAGCTACTAAGGGAAATCCACAATATAAAAGTCAACATGGCTAGATACATGAATGAAAGGCAACGCAATCAGACGTGACAAAAACAGATCGAGCAAACATGACACTAAGCAAGCATGCAAGTGGCCGAAGAGGATCGCGCTGACAGAACCTCTATAGATATAAGTAAAGCGCTTAAGGTCACTCTATGTGGAAAACAGATTAGCGCGCTAGCCATCAGAGGAGATGACAGTCTTTTGACCAGTATTCTTATTTACGTTGAGGGTCCCGAAGGCTAATTGAATTCAGGTGAAGCAGAAAGACTGGCCATCAGTCAGCCAAAGGGGCAGCCAATAACTACAGACAATGTGAGAACAGCATCCGATGCAGTCGGACTTGAGCTATGGTATTTATCTCCGTAGGAGTAACCCTTGGTAATGTACACCTGATGGGTAGGAAGCCTGTGGATCAGAAATCGGCGAATCCTGTTTCGTTACCTGTGAATGCACTGTTCAACCTTCAAGAATTGGAAGTGGCCTACTTTGTCACCGAGAGCCCGGCCGACCCTTGAGGCCGTACAATTTCCACCAATCCAACGAGAGAAAGATTTACTCTACCCCTCAATTACCTGCTATCAACACTGCAGTCGCAGATTTTTAAATCTCCGTATCATCTCCTGCAAGGATCTTACAAACTCAAACACCGAGATCACTGTTGCATTTAAGCACATTCCTTGAGACGTTGCAAGCTTCCACTTACCAGAACATGGAACATCAATCGTGTCCGTTAGTAGCGAGCAACACTACCCTCCTGAAGTCCGGTCGATATTCCGACCTCACAGTCCGGTGCGGCGGCAGAGAATACCTCCTGCACCGTGCCATCGTTTGTCCAAGGTCCGACTTCTTGACCATCTCCTGTGATGGGCGATTCAAGGTACGCATTATACCACAACAGGTATAAATGCATGAGCTGTAATGGCTTATTCTCGTCAAGGAGGGAGCTACCGGTGTAATCGATCTCCCAGACGATGATCCCCCAACTTTCACAAGGCTGGTTGAGTATCTCTACACCCTCACATACGACGATGATCCGGAAAAAGGTGAGTTCATATTCCAGGACCTCCAACTCCCATTCATTTGACTCTGTCGTAGGTACCAGTTGACCATGTGGGAAAAGATCATGAGCCGTTCACCATGGCATCGGCGAATGCACTCGTATATGCAATGGCAGATAAATACAACGTCACCGACCTAGCCGTCCTCGCTGAAGCAAAATTCCGTCTCATCCTTTCTGAGCTTGCGGACGAGGCCTTGTGTGCGATTGTTGATATCGTCATCACCACGACGCCACCATCGTGCAAGAGTCTACGATCTATGGTCTTCACCGAGTGCGTAGGACGTATGCGGACGTTGGTGAAGCATGAGGCGTTTATCAGCTTGCTGGGGGAGCATGCAGAGGTTGGATTGGCGTTGGCGGTGGAGGGGTATGAAACGATGAGAACGGAGTACGATAGGGTCAAGAGACAGTTAGATGATGTGAGGAAGACGGTGATGAGTCAATGTGAGGCAAGGAAACAGGTTGCAGATCAAGAAGTTGTAGCTAGTCCCTTCTACGGTGGTTTCTCTGACAGAGGGAGAGGATATCGGGGAAGATAGTGGTAATTGTGGGCAAGATGTCACCATTCCCCTGAAGAATCTTTGGAGATGTTCCAGCTAGCCAGATATGAAACACTGATGCGAACAGTCTTTCTGTATACAAACATGCTATTTGCCGTAATCCGCCATGTCAAACTCCAATGAATGCTCGTACTGCAACAAAGACTATAAACCTACAGTGGCTGTCGTATTTACCTAAAAGAATGAATTGACTTAAGTCTAGACTCAATGTACCGCGAAATATCGTCCAGATGGCCTTGTTAGCCATGGTGTCATACAGCTACTCTGCTGTGTTGTTACCGAGCAAGATGGTGTTTAGAGATTGGAGCGTTGATTTGATTACTTTCTTCAGCCTCGGTCGTATATCGAACAGCGCTTCCCACCTCGTCGCGATCTTTTCTGAGCTACTATATACTTCCTGGGCTCACTTTTCTGCTTCCTAGACATATGGGTGGATGTGACAACTCTTGCTTCGGTGCTGTGGTGTCTGCTTGCATTACTGTATCGTACGAGTGATTGAGAAGGGGTTTTCTATTAGCATAACATAAAGGGTTGAGGGAGGTTATGTAGACGTCTTTCGTTATTTGTTTTTGGGGGGGGGGGGGGGGGGGGGGTGGGTGGGGTATGTGGTTCGGTATCTTGTTCTGGCATTGGGAGTAGGTTGTGAGTGTCTATGGTGGGGACATCTTGGAAGGCCGGTGTGCTTGGGTCAGCTCTGTAGGTTTGTTTGGTGGAGGGTTGGGGCCTTGGATGGTGAGAGAGATGCATGGGTATACGTCTTTACGGGATTGGAAGGAGCAGTCTGGCTTTTTGATTGGGTTTTATATCAAGAAGCTCTGCAGGAGGTGGTATCTTGAGGGTCATATCGTTTTTGTTCTTTGAGGTTCTTTTGCTGATTTAGATTTAACATTGGTCTGGGCATTGGTATAGAAGAGATCGATCATGGGTGTCACCGTAGTTGGCTTTGCGGTACTGAGGAGGGGGCCTGTAGTCTTGGCCTTTGTGTTCGTACATTAGTAGAACGAACACTATTGACGCGGTATAAATTCGGCTTACGACACAGTCTCCATCAAGAGCTGCAGCGATGATGTCTGGCCTCTTTGTCAGAGTACAAGAGGGTGAGATATGTAACAGTGAAGCTTGATAGTATTTTCCACACCATGTTAGTATCAGTGATCCAAGCATATCTAGCGAGACGAACAATTATTCGTGGTTCTGGCCTCAATGCTAGAGGTCTATGGATGCATGCGAGGATAGAATTATCAATAAGCCTGATAGATGATGGGATTGATATAATGATGACTTTTAATGGGAGACATGTGTGGATATGCACACGAGGAGTACACTCGGGTGAAGTGGACAATGCATTTACTGAAATTGGAAAGCCCACACTAAACAGCTGAACATATCGAGCGAATGATCGATTGAGCTGAGCAATCCGCATACATCCGTAGGCTTTGGGTGGTCCCAGCGACGTTATGGAATTAGCTGAGGGCTCATGTAAGGTAGATGTTGATACATAGGCACAAACAATGGTGATGCAGCTCTGGTACCTTGTTCCGTGTACATAACGATGTGCGAAGAGTGTTTGGCTTTTGACTTCGTATTAGAGAGGTTCGAGCTTACATATCAGCGATAGCATTTGCCAATGTGTACAACGAATGCGGGTGGTGATTCTGGTGGAGCATATAATCCAAGGAGATCATGTACTCGTGAAAAAAGGTTCAAAA
>JAABUL010005377.1_pt1 | contig 15995 bp, 2 predicted proteins | sample 5559151 | NCBI WGS metagenome assembly JAABUL01 (sample SAMN10711876, study PRJNA513368) | rock metagenome | isolation source: Antarctica rocks | place: Antarctica: Victoria Land, Pudding Butte sud | reverse complement strand
ATATATTAAGAAAATACTAATTATTTGTTTTGTTTGTTTGTTAAGTATAGCAAATATAATTATTTACAATATTTATTTGTCGAATATATTAAATATTATATTTAGAATACTTACTTTTTAAATATATAAAATATAATAGCAAATTTGTTTTAAAAACATAAAATCTAAATTACTAATATAGTTTAAATAAATTTATAATACTTTTTTTTTTCAGAATTTTTGTTTCGAAACTTAATATTTTTCTATTATATTTTTAAAAAAAATTAATATTAGAAATTTCTTCTATTAAAAGAAAAATCTTTTTAATATTCTAAATTTAATATTTTTAGCAATATATTTTTATTGTAATTGTATAATATCTAATAAAATCTATTATATAAATAATAATTCTAAAAATAATATAAAGTATATAAAATCTAATTGTAATTATAATTTAATAATTTTTTTAATTTTAATTAAACAAATTTACAAAAAACAAATATGTTTAAAAAAAGAAATATGCAAGATATATACTAAACTAAATTAACTAAAAAAATAGCTTAATTTTCTAAAAAATAAAAAGAAAAAAATAATTGTAATAAAATAAAAAAATATTAATAACTTAGAAATAGACAAAGTATATATTACGCTAGTACTTTCTTTGAAGATATTAGAATAAATTGTACTTTTAAAGATATTTGTAGATATCTTCAAACAATATAAGCAATTACTTAATAACAAAGATTTGCAACTATAGACAATTTCTATATTTAATAAACTCTAAAAGAGATTTAATAAATCAAAGTAACAATAAATAAAAATCTATAATAAGTTAAACACAATTTATAAAAAAGTTATATTCTAGTTTCTATATATTAAGAAAATACTAATTGCTTGTCTTGTTTACTTATTAAGTATAACAAATATAATTGTTTGCAATATTTGTTTATCGAATATATTAAATATTATACTTAGATTGTTTGCTCTTCGAATATAACAAATATAATAATAGATTTGCTTAAAAATATAGAATTTAAATTATTAATACAACTTTAATAAATTTGTAATACTATCTTTTTTCTTTAAAGTTTTTGTCTCGAAATCTAATATCTTCTTAGACTGACCGTTCGGGTCGGTTTTTTCCCGAAATCTATAACCCGACCCGAAAGTTATACCTAATTAGGCCAAGTTTTAACCTAATATAGTTAGTATTTTTATAATTTATGCAATTCGGTTCCAACTGTTGGAACCGAACGGTCAGTCTATATCTTCTTATTATATCTTTAAGAAAAATTAATACTAGAAATTTCTTCTTTCGAAAGAAAGATTTTTTTGACGCTTTAAATTTAGTATCTTTAGTAATATGTTTTTGTCGTAATTGTACAATATCTAATCAAATCTATTGTATAAATAATAATTCTAAAAAGTATATAAAGTATATGCGATTTAATTGTAATTGCAATTTAATAATTTTTTCAACTTTAATTAAACAAATCTACAAAGAACAAATACAATTAAAGAAAGAAGTGCGCAATACGTATACAAAGCTAAGTCGACTAAAAAAACAACTAGATTTTCTAAAGAATAAAAAGAAAAAATAATTATAACAAAATAAAAAAATATTAACAATTTAAAAATAAATAAAATATATTTTGTTAAGTTTGTTACAAAGACTTTTAAGTTGCTATTTAATATATTATTTAAACAATTTTAACTTTTAATTAATTAAAATTAAAATGCTATTTTTATATCTTATTTTAATAAAATTTCTTTAAAAGATTCTAGCAATAATTAAGATTCTTTTTTAATTTTTAAATATTTTTCGAAGTAAAGTATTTTTTTTACTTAATAAGATACTTTTAATCTTTTTATTGTAAAACTTTTTTAATCTTAAATTAATTCTTTTTTTGCAAATAAAAATAAAATATATTCTATAAAAACGTAATTAAGTTTGTTAACTTCAATAATAAGATATAAAATACTAGAAATATTTTGATATTTTTAGATAAATTAAGTTTGTAATTAATTAATTTCTTAATCTTCTTAACAAGAAATAATTCGACTTTAATATAATTTAATTTCTTGTTTAACTTTCTTGTTTTAAGATTTTTTATAAAAAAATATATTTTATTTTTCTCTTTTAGCTAAGATATTATTTTTTGTTTTTTATTTTAATATTTAATTAACTTTTTTTGTATTTTTAAGATATTATTGTGTATCTTTTTTAATATTGCTATTCTTTCAATAACTAATTGCGCAAATAGATATATATACTCTTTATTAAAAAGATTTAATTTCTTATTATAATTAACCAAAAATAAAATTATTTTAATAATATTCGAAATTTTTGTATTAAGTATTAATTGTATTATAGATAAAAGTAATACTTAATTGTTATAAGTATTGTTAATATAGTATTTTAAATATTGTTTAAAACTTTAGTTTGTTCTTTTTATTTAATTATTTGTAATTAAATAATAAATAATAAATATTCGAAATTTTGTATTTAATATTAAGAGAAACGTCTTTTAATAGTTAGATATAAAGAGCTTGTCTTTGTTACTAATTAGTTTCTTAAATATATTATAATATTATATAAATTAATTTAATATAATATATTTTAATTGTTTTGCGTTAAATTTCTCTTTGTATACAATAATATATAAGTACTTAATAAACTTATTAATTATTATTAGTATTAAATTATATCTATCTTTAATTGCTAAATTTGTCGATTTTAACAACTTAATAATAAAGTTTATTATAACTTTATTTTATAACAACTTAAATAATTTTTAATATTAAATTTTGTTATAACTTGTATATATATTATATTTGTTTTACTAACAATTAAGATATTGTTTAATATATATCTTAACAACTTGTTTTATCTATAAAAACTAACAATACTAGCGTAAAAACTAAAGAATTTTTGTTACTTTTAAGTGCTTTTGCAATAATTTATTATAATATTCTTTTATATATTTGTTAATTTTGTCGATAAATATTTGAAGTTTTTCTTTTTTTATTAAAAACTCTTTTGTATTATTTCGAAGTATTTGTAATATAGTATTTAGTTTATATTTGTTTGTTAATAATAATTTGTTTTTGTTAATCTTAAGTATATTGTAATTAAATTATTCTTTTGCTAAATACGTTTACTCTATTATTATTTTTGTCTAAGATATATTATATTTTAAACTTGTATTATTTAAGTTTTTCTAATTATTATACTTATTTTTTATTAAGTTATTTAATAATAATAAAATATACAAGATTTTTGTAATCTATAAAAATTGTAAATTTTAACAATTTCTTTATATATACTTTTTATAACTTTAAGAAAACTACTATAGCAAGTAGTTTTTTATTATAAATATTATAATTTTGTTCGATTAATAAAAGTTTTCTCAAAAGACATATTATTAAGTATTATATACTTTTATACTTTTAATTAAAGTATATATTAATAATTAAATCTAATATATTAATTTTAATTTTATTTAACAATCGCAAATTGTATATCTTTAATATTAATTTTTTTAAATATTTTAGTTTAAGATTCTAAAATAATTTCTCTTTTATAAATTCTTATATCTATAATATATTTTTTTTTGTAAAGTTTGTTAATAATATTGTATTTACTAAGTAGTTTTTAATAAATTTCGTGTTGTAATTTATAAAATCTAAAAAAAATTATACTTTTTTAATATTTATCAATAATTTTTATTTTTTAATTGCTTGTAATTTTTTGAAATTTATATATATTTTATATTGTTTAACAACAAATTTAAAAAAGTCAATTTTCTTTTAATAAAATTTGTATTTCTTAGACTAATTGTTCGATTCCAACAGTTGGAACCGAATTGCATAAATTATGAAAATACTAACTATATTAGTTTAAAACTTGACCTAATTAGATATAACTTTCGGGTCGGATTATAGATTTTGGGGAAAAACCGATCCGAACAATCAGTCTAGTATTTCTTTAATTTAAAATATAAGTTTTTTATATTTAAATATTTTAATACTTTGAAAATATAATTAATATATTCTTTTAAAATTTTTAAATAAATTATAATATTGTTTAAGTATACTATAATAAATTAATTCAAATATTATTGTAATATATTATTAATTATTTTTTAATATATTGTCGAGATATTTATAAATTCAAATAATATTATTGTATATTTATATAATTTATATTGTATACAAAAAGCTATTTTTTACTTTTTTCTTGTTTTTATCTTAATTTAGTTATATATTCTTTATAAGTCTAATTTAATAAAATATTTTACTTTAAATAGTTAATTTTAAAGTTTACTAATATTAAGTAATAAATATTGATTTTTAATTGTAATATTATTTGGCTTCTAGTAATTAATATATAGATAAAAAGTTTTATTCTTTTTTAATACAAAGAGAATCAAGTATCTTATCTATAATTAAGATTTTCTAATAATTTTTTTTTTTTTTTTTGTTAAGTATTTGCGAAGTACTTCGAGCTTTGTTTTAAATAAAATATATATAAATTTAAATATAAATTGCTTGCTTAATTTAAGTTTAATTTTGTAATTTTATAATTAATATTTAAAAAAAGTCTTTATTGTTTTTTTTTTAAAATAAATACTCTTAATTGTTGTATATTTATAATATATACTTTAACAATTTCTTTGTTATACTAAATAGTTTAAAATTTTCAAAAAATTTGTAATTTTATTTATTTATTTTAATTTTGTAACTTAATTAATCTTTATTAATATCTATTAAATCGAACTTTATTAAATTATTTTTTTGCAAAAATACAAGTTTGTTGCTTGCAATCGATTTTCGACTTATTTTTTTATTTATTATTAAATATTATTGATACGTAAATTAAATATAAATTACGTAATTATATTATACAAATATAAGTATTTGTATATTTTAATTAATTTCTAGATTGTATTGTTTTAATTAAAGTATTTTTAAAACAATATTATAAGTAATTATTTTTACTATATTAAAAATTAGTTTCTCGTAATATTGCTAAATAGCTATCAATAGTAATTTTGTTTTTTTATTTACTTTTTTATTTTTATTAAATAATAAATTTTTATTTACAATTATTAAATTGTATGCGTTAAATTTCTTTTAAATAAAGTATTTTTTTCTTTTAACAAAAGCTTTAGCTATAAAATTACTTATTGTATTAAAATCGATTATTGCAATAAATTAATAATTAATAATTTTAATTAATATAATAAAATATTGTATATATACTATTAAATTTAATTGTTGTTATTAAGCTAATATATTATATTTCTCTAGTATACTCTTTATTAAAAAATTTGATTTTTTTTTGTTTTTATATTGTAATTTTTCCTTCGAATATCTTTTTGCGCTAAGTTTTCTTTCTATATTAGATTAATAATTTTAGCTTTCTAAAAAATTAATTAATTTCTTCTTTGTTTTTTAGATAAGTCTAGTATAAGTTGTTATAGCATTTTATTTAATTAAATATTGTATATTTCTTTGCTTTCTTTATTTTCTTTTAAGATAGATTTATATTGTTTAGTTGTTATTCGATTTTATCAAATAATTTTCTTCTTATAGTAACGTCGCTTCTTAGCGCTTTCTCGCATTTATTTACAATTTAATTTATCTCTCTTTTTCTTAATAAATTAGTTAAAGTATTAAGATAATTTGTAATATTATTTAGATATTTATAAAAGTTCTTTTAATTATATTTATTGTCTAAGTTTGTTACTAGATAAAAGTATAATATTCTTAATTATTTTACTCTTATAATTTTATTAAGTATTTGATTAATTTTTTGCGTAAATACAAATATTTTATTTAGAACTTTCTATAATTAATTTAAGTTTTCTATTAAATAGTAGTTGTTGTTTAATTTAATTTTAAAAATATTTATCTTTATATTAATTTGCTTTTTAATATTGTTTTAGTTATTAAATATCTTATTTAATATAGTATTAATTTGCTAGCAATTTATTAAGTTTTATAATTAATAATCTTTTGTAAAGTAACTTAATTTGTTATATAAATAGCATATTTTCTAGAATATATTATTTTGCTTTTTTTTTAATTTTTCTTTTTATTTTGTTAAATAAAATCTAGTTTTATAGATACAAACTTACAATAATCGAAATTATTATATTTTTAATTAGAACAAAATTCTCTCTACTAATATTTAATCGCTAATTTAAAGAAGATTTTTGCTTTTTTTTAAAATTAGTTGTATTTTTTTATAACTTTTTTATATAGTTTGTTGTTAAAATCAATAACTACTTTAATAAAATTAAATATATTGCTAAGAGTTTTTTTATTATATATAATTTTGTTCTTTAGATTGTTTTTAAAATTTTGTCAAAATATTGTTATAAATACAATATTGTTTTATTTAATTAAATTAGTATATTTTTAAAATTTAATTGCGTAATCTATTGCAAAGATTTGTTAAATTAAATATTAAATTATTCTTTTTGCAATTTGTTTTTTGTTAAATATTTTAAAAATTCTTTGCAACTCTTTTTTAAAATTATTAAAATCTATAAATATTGTACAAAAACTTTTGCTATTATTTTTTAAATACTTTTGTAAATTTAATTTAAATTAATACTAAACTCTTTCTTTAAAAAATATTAATACAAAAATTATTTTTTAATTTGTTAAAACAAAATAAAAGATAAAATAGATATTTATTTGTATAAATTAGTTCTTTAAATTAATACAATCTTTATACTAGATATTAATTTTATTAATTTTAATTTTGTTGTCTTTTATAATCGATAATCGACGTAATATTAATAAACTAATATTTGAAATAAAGATATATTAATTTAATACAAATATTCTTAGAGTATTTAAAGTATTATGCTAATACTTTTTTTAAAAATATTAGAATAAATTATACTTTTAAAAAGATTTGTAGATATCTTTAAACAATATAAGCAATTATTTAGTAACAAAAGTTTTTAACTATAAACAATTTTTATATTTAATAAATTCTAAAAAAGATTCGATAAATTAAAGTAACAATAAATAAAAATCTATAATAAATTGAATACAATTTATAAAAGAGTTGTATTCTAGTTTCTATATATTAAGAAAATACTAATTGCTTGTTTTGTTTGCTTATCGAATATAACAAATATAATTATTTGCAATATTTGTTTGTCGAATATATTAAATATTATACTTAGATTGCTCGCTTCTTAAGTATAGTAAATATAATAACAAGTTTGTCCAAAGACGTAGAATCTAAATTACTAGTATAGCTTTAGTAAGCTTGTAATAGTATACTTTATTAAATCTATTACAAAAATTTCTAAATTATTGTTTAATATATTATTTAAATAGTTTTAACTTTTAATTAATTAAAATTAAAATTTTGTTTTTAAATTTTGTTTTAATAAAAAAAATTAGAAAATTCTAATAGTAATTAATTTTTTTTTTGATTTTTATATATTTTTTTTGATAAAATATTTTTTTTACTTAATAAAATATTTTTGATTTTTTTGTTTTAGAATTTTCTTAATTTCGAATTGTTTCTTTTTTTGCAAATAAAAATAAAAGATATTTTATAAAAATATAATTAAATCTACTAATTTTAACAATAAAATATAAAATACTAAAAATATTTTAATATTCTTAGATAAATCGATTTATAATTAAATAATTTTTTAGTCTTTTTAATAAAAAACAATTTAATTTTAATATAATTTAATTTTTTGTTTAGCTTTTTTGTTCTAAGATTTTTTATAAGAAAATATATTTTATTTTTTTCTTTTAATTAAGATTTTGTTTTTTGTTTTTAATAAATTAATATTTAATTGATTTTTTTTTATATTTTTAAGATACTGTTGTATGTTTTTTTTAGTATTGCTACTTTTTTAATAGCTAACTATACTAACAAATATATATATATTTTTTTTAAAAAATTAAATTTCTTATTATAATTAACAAAAAATAAAATTATTTTAATAATATTCGAAATCTTTGTATTAAATATTAGTTATACTATAGATAAAAATAATATTTAATTACTTTAAATATTGTTAATATAGTATCTTAGATATTGTTTAAAACTCTAATTTGTTTATTCTATCTATCTATTTGTAATTAAATAATAAATAGTAGATATTTAAAAATTTGTATCTAATATTAAGAGAAATATCTTTTAATAATTAGATATAAAGAGCTTATTTCTATTATTAATTACTTTTTTAAGTATATTGTAATACTATATAAGTTAATTTAATATAATATATTTTAGTTATTCTATATTAAATTTTTCTTTGTATACAATAATATATAAATACTTAATAAATTTATTAACTATTATTAGTATTAAATTATATCTATTTTTAGTTGCTAAATTTATTAACTTAAACAACTTAATAATAAAGTCTATTATAACTTTATTTTATAGCAATTTAAATAATTTCTAATATTAAATTTTATTATAATTTGTATATATACTATATTTGTTTTGCTAATAGCTAAAATATTGTTTAATATATATTTTAACAACTTATCTTATTTATAAAAATTAACAATATTAATATAAAAATTAAAGAATTTTTGTTATTTTTAAGTATTTTTACAGTAATTTATTATAATATTTTTTTATATAATTATTAATTTTGTTAATAGATATTTGAATTTTTTTTTTTTTATAAAAAATTCTTCTATATTATCTTAAAGTATTTGTAGTATAGTATTTAGTTTATATTTGTTTGCTAATAATAATTTGTTTTTGTTAATTTTAAATATACTATAATTAAACAATTTTTATATTTTTTTTGCTAAATATATTTGCTTTGTTATTATTTTTGTTTAAAATATATTATATTTTAAACTTGTACTATTTAAATTTTTCTAATTATTATATTTGTTTTTTGTTTAGTTGTTTAATAGTAGTAAAATATATAAGATTTTTATAATTTGTAAAAATTGTAAATTCTAATAATTCTTTTATATATATTTTTTATAATTTTAAAAAAACTACTATAGCAAATAGTTTTTTATTGTAAATATTATAGTTCTATTTAACTAATAAAAGTTTTCTTAAAAAATATATTACTAAGTACTATATATTTTTATATTTTTAATTAAAATATATATTAATAATTAAATCTAATATATTAATTTTAATTCTATTTAATAATTGCAAGTTATATATTTTTTATATTAATTTTTTTAAATATTCTAGTTTAAAATTCTAAATTTTTTTTTTTGCGAATTTTTATTTTTATAGTATATTCTTTTTTATAAAATTTGTTAGTAATATTGTATTTGCTAAATAATTTTTAATAAATTTCTTATTATAATTTATAAAATCTAAAAAAAATTATATTTTTTCAATATTTATTAATAATTTTTATTTTCTAATTGTTTATAGTTTTTTAAAATTTATATATATTTTGTATTACTTAATAACAAATTCTAGAAAATTAATTTTTTTTTAATAAAATATGTATTTCTTTAACTTAAAGTATAAATTTTTTATATTAAGATATTTTAAAATTTTAAAAATATAATTAATATATTTTTTTAAATTTTTTAAATAAATTATAATATTGTTTAAATATACTATAATAAATAAATTTAGATATTATTGTAATATATTATTAATTATTTTCTAATATATTGTTAAAATATTTATAAATTTAAATAATATTATTATATATTTGTATAATTTATATTGTATACAAAAAACTATTTTCTATTTTTTTTCTATTTTTATTCTAATCTAATTGTATATTTTTTGTAAATTGATTTAATAAATTATTTTATTCTAAATAGTTAATTCTAAAGTTTGCTAATATTAAATAGTAAATATCGATTTTAAATTATAATATTATTTAGTTTTTAATAATTAATATATAAACAAAAAAATTTAATTTTTTTTAATATAAAGAGAATCGAGTATTTTATTTGTAATTAGAATTTTTTAATAATTTTTTTTTGTTTTTTGTTAGATATTTGCGAAGTATTTCGAGCTTTTTTTGAATAGAATATATATAGATTTAAATATAAATTACTTATCTAATTTAAATCTAATCTTGTAATTCTACAATTAATATTTAGAAAAAATCTTTATTGTTTTTTTTTTCTTAAAATAGATATTTTTAACTATTGTATATTTATAATATATATTTTAGCAATTTCTTTGCTATACTAGATAGTTTAAAACTTTTAGAAAATTTATAAATTTATTTATTTATTTTAATTTTGTAATTTAATTAATTTCTGTTACTATCTATTAAATTAAATTCTGTTAGATTATTTTTTTACAAAAATATAAACTTGCTATTTACAATTAATTTTTAATTTAATTTTTAATTTATTATTAAATACTATTAATATATAGATTAAATATAAATTATATAATTATATTGTACAAATCTAAATACTTGTATATTTTAGTTAATTTTCAAATTGTATTGTTTTAATTAAGATATTTTTAAAACAATATTATAAATAGCTATTTCTACTATATTAAAAATTAGTCTCTTATAATATTGTTAAATAACTATTAATAGTAATTTTGTTTCTTTATTTATTTTTTTATTTTTGTTAAGTAATAAGTTTCTATCTATAATTACTAAATTATATATGTTAGATTTTCTTTAAATAAAATACTTTTCTCTTTTAACAAAAGTTCTAGTTATAAAATTATCTATTGTATTAAAATCAATTATTCTAGTAAATTAATTTTTATTAATTTTAACTAATATAATTAAATATTGTATATATACTGTTAAGTTTAGTTGCTACTATTAAACTAATATATTGTATTTTTCTAATATATTTTTTATTAAGAAATTCGAATTTTTCTCTACTTCTATACTAAAATTTCTGCTACAAATATCTGTTTATACTAAATTTTCTTTCTATAATAAATTAATAACTTTAATTTTTTAGAAAATTAGTTAATTTCTTTTTTGTTTTCTAAATAAATTTAGTATAATTTGTTATAGCAAGCAGTTTAACTAAATATTATATATTTTTTTGCTTTCTTTATTACTTGTCTAAATAGACTAATACTGTTTAATTGTTGTTTAATTTTGTTAGAAATATTCTTTTTTTAATAATATTGCTTTCTAGCGTTTTCATGTATTTATTTACAATTTATTTTATTTTTTTCTTTCTTAATAAGCTAGCTAAAGTATTAAGATAATTTGTAATATTATTTAGATATTTATAAAAATTCTTTTAGCTATATTTGTTGTCTAAATCTGTTGTTAAATAAAAATATAATATTTTTAATTATTTTGCTTTTATAGTCTTTTTAAATATTTAATTAATTTTTTGTATAAATATAAATATCTTATCTAATAATATTTTATCTAGAACTTTCTTAATATTAAAAGAAAGACAACTATTGTAAATACAAAATAAGCAAAACAACTAATTGTATAATATAATAATTAATAATTAAACTAGAAACAAATACTAGCTAGATAAATTCTAACTAGTATAAATCTTAATTGATAGCAATACTAGCTAGATAGATTCTGATTAATAGCAACTAACTAGATAGTGCTTGTATTAAGTGTTTCTTTTTTAGAAAGTTTACAATATTTTTGTTGATTATTCTTTTGTAGTTACTACTTTTGTCTATAATTTTTTCGATTTTCTATTAATTTAATTGTTTTGTTAAATATTTGTTCTTTATTAAATCTATTTGTTCTATTAAATATTTTTGATTTGCTAATTAATTTCTTTGTTAATCTTAATTTGTTAATTTTTATTAATAATAATATATTTTGTTTGCAGATTATTATATTCTTGTATTTTAATTTTTTAGTTGTCAAAAATATTTAGAGATTTAAGAAATTTTAAATAATATTTTTTGTAACTTATATTAAGAGCTTTGTTGTAGACAATTTTTAGACTATTGTTTATTGATTTAACTAAGTAAGAAAATATATTTTCTATTTAATATTGTAGTATTAAGAACTGTTCAAAAGCGCAATCTTTTTTTTTTTTTTTGACAAAGTCTCGAATTTGAATTAAGATAATCTTTAGATTAATTTGATTGTTGTTTGCAAATATTATATTAATAGTCTTTAATATTGTTTTCTATTAAATATCTTTTTTTGCAATTTTTGTAATTTGTATATTAATTATATTACTCAAACAGTTGTTAATCTTTTTTGCAATAACTATATTGTAAATATTCTCTATAGAAGTTGTAAAAAATAACAATAGTAAAATTTTGCGCGGTTTATTTTTAACAAGAATTTTTTTAATTTGTAGCTTGTCTAGAAAGCTTTGTTTAATACTATCAAATATAATAGATAGTATTAAACTAGATAAGACGATAATAAACAATTTAAATATTTTAATAGAAGAAAAGATCTTAATAATTTAAACAGACAAATATATAGATATTTCGACTTTTAAAAATAATTGCAAAGAAGCTTTAACTATTGAGAAAATAGTTATATTCTAACTATCAATTTTTATTTGTTCGAAGATATAACAAATAATTAAAAGAAGATTGAACAATATCTTGTATTTGTATTTTTTTACAAATTCTAGTTTTGTTAATAAGATATTATTAATTTTAAAATATAGATTGTTAATTGTCTTTACAAATATATTTCGATTGTATTGCTAAAAAAAAAATCGATAATATATATTTTAGAATTAAGTTTGTTGCTAAGTATAACTTTAATAAGTGCAATATATTGTTTGTAGATATAAACTCGATTAGTTGTATTGTTTATAATAGCAGAATTTGAAGATAAATAATTGTTTAATATATCTTTATTTATATTAAACAATCTCTTTTATAATTGTGCTTATAATTTAATAAGAATTTTTGCTGCAACTATATAACAAATATTATAATAACTTAAATCTATATATATTTTAGATTAGATTAACTTCTTGTTTATTAAAACAATATTTAATAATAGTAAACTAATAATATCTTTAATTTAGTAAAAAACAAACTAATTGTTTTTTGTTTTAATTAACTTTTTGTAAAATATTTTAAATACTTTTGTATTTAATATAAAATATTTTATACTTTTTTATTATTTAATATATTTTAGATTAATAATAAATATAATATTAATTGTATAGAGAATCTAAGTATTGTCTCGAAATAATTGCAAAAAATATACAATATTTGTTTGTCTAATATTTATTATTTTGACGTTATTGTATTATAGAGAGATTATATAAGTACTCTTAAATTAATAAATAATATAGCAACTATTGTTTTTATTATTGTTGTTAATCTTTGTAAAGTTGTTGCTAATCTTTAACTTTTTTTGTATTAACTTATTATTTTTGTTAATTATATTCGATTTTTTAACTAAATAGAATAGATTTGCAAATAGTATCTAATAATTAGAATTTAATATAAATACTAGTTTGTTATCTATAAATCTTCTAATAGAGAACAATGCAAAAGAAATTTTAAATTCTAAACTGAATAAATCTTTAGAAAATTAACAACTAAAGTAAGTAAAAGAGAATTAAAGTATATTAATAAAAAAAAGAATATTAGATAAGATTTGTAATTGCGCTAAGTAAATAAATAATAAATAAATATATATTATATTGCAATTCTAAATCTAAGTCTAACTATTAGATATATAAAAACAACATATATAAAAGATATAAGTTTAATATCTTTAGTATAGTTAAATATAATTGCGAGATTTAGACAAAATTATTTGTCTTTATCTTACAAAATCTATTTTGTCGATATTTAATAAAAAGATTGTTTTGTTTAATAGTCTATAGTAAATAATTATTGTTTTGCTTGTTAAAATATAAAAACAATAGTAGATTGCTATCTTGTTTGCTATTCTATAAAAAAAAAGCGTATTGCTATTTTGTTTGTTAGTTTATAAAAAGATTTAATTTCTCTTTTTTGCAATAATTTAACTATCTACTAAATCGGAATAGCAAATAGTGTTTGATATAGATATATTGTATTTCTTTTTGTAAATTTAAATAAACTCTTTAACTTTATTGAGCAAATTCTTATTGTATTAATAGTTAAACTTTAAACTATACTCTTTTTATTAAATTAAGAATTTCGAGATAAGTTTTTTTATCTATACTTGCATATTTGATAATTAATTAGAATCTCGATTTTATATAAGTATCAATTTTTGTTAAATTTCTTAATTAACTCGAAATAATTTAATATTAAATAATTGTAAAAATTAGTATTAATTAATACAAGTTTTAAGTTTGCTATAGAGATAACTAAATAAATTCTTTAGTTTTTTGACAGTTTAAGTTAATAGACTAGATTTTTTTTTTCGAGTATTTTAAAAAAATTTATGTGTTAAATAGCAAGTTTAAGTAATTTTATTAATAGTAAGTTGTATCTCTTGTATAATTGCAAAAAAATCTTATTTTCTATTTCAAAAAATAAAATTTAATAAAATTTGTTGTAGATAAGTTTAGAAATTATATTAGTTTAGATTATAAAAACTTTAGTTTTGTTAATATTTATTGTTTTTTTTTCAAATTAATCTTTGCTTTGTTTGTTTAATTTTAGCAACAATATTAAATTTTATATCTTAAAACTTATAATAAATTTATTAAACAAAAATTTAATTAATAAATTAGAAAGATTGTTAAGTTTTGCTCTTAGTATAGAAAGAAAGACAACTTAGTTAAGACTTAAATTATTAGTTATTATATATTAGAATACAATTTTAATTGTTTAATTAATTTGTTTGCTTTAATTGTTTGTTTGCAAGTAATAGACATTAAGATTAAAAAACTAGTTTTAAGTTTTTTAAAAATTGTTTTTTAAAATTTAGAAAGAATTTTTCGATCTTAATTATAAATAAATATTTTTAATATATTTTAGTTTGCAAGTTTGTTAACTAGTATTGTTGTTTAGTTTTCTACAATATAAATAGTTTTTTCTAAAAAAATAATAATTTTCTTTAAAAACTTGCAAATAATAGATATAGCAAAATTTATATTTTGTATATTTGATAGTACTAGAATAAAGTGGAAACTTATTGTATAGAAAAGTATCAAAAGATTGATAATTAAATTAAGATTATTATATAATTAATATTGTTTAATTTAATATATATTATATTAACAACAATAAACTATATATTGTTTTAGTTGCTTAATTAGCTTTCGAAAATAGAAATTTGTTATAATTGTCTTGTATATTTTTAAGAAGTTTGCGTAATAATTATTGTTATAAACTTGTTTAAAGATCTCTTTCTCGAATTTTTTAAATAAGTATAGATATTTTTTTTGCGCATAATTAATAAAATAGATAAGTTTGTTATCTAATATAAATTAAATTTCGAAAGATATAAAAGCTTTTTGCAAAGTTTTTAAGATTTTTGTCTATTTAATAGAGCAATTGTAGACGTTAGTAAGATATGTTTAAAAGTTAATATTTATTTCAATAAGATAAATATAAAAAGAAATTACTCTATCTATTGTATTTTGTACAACAATATTCTTCTTTTTTCTAGCTATTTGTTCGACAAGTCTATCTATAGTATTTGTTTTAATATTAATTTCGACAACTATCTTTGCTTTATTATAAAAGATATTAATATTGTTAAATATATTTTAATTGTTGTTTAGCTTTTTTTTTTGTTAAAATAGCAAGTCTTAATAGAGTATCTAAAATAATATTGAGTTAACTCGAACAATAATAGATATCTAGAGTAAATTGCAACAAATATTAAGAGATATTAATTAGTCTTAAGTTTAATTTGTCGATTAACAAAAACAATAAAGTAGTCTGCTTAACAATTCTTGTTATTGTCGAATAATTTGTATAGATTATAGTAGTTTTTAAAAGCTTCGATAAGATATCGAGTTTTTCTAATTGTTTAAATTAAAGTAGCAATTTTTAACTTAGTAAGTTAATAATAAAATTTAGTTGTAATAAGTATTTTTGACAAAAACAAAATATATTGAATATTTATCTTTCTAAAATTGTCTAATATTGAATTGTTTTTAATATAGTATACTTCGACACTAAA
>JAABUL010005374.1_pt1 | contig 16006 bp, 16 predicted proteins | sample 5559151 | NCBI WGS metagenome assembly JAABUL01 (sample SAMN10711876, study PRJNA513368) | rock metagenome | isolation source: Antarctica rocks | place: Antarctica: Victoria Land, Pudding Butte sud | reverse complement strand
GAACATGTCTTGGAGTACCCTCCAAGCCAGCGCGCTCCTGAGTTTTCTTGAGCCGTAGCAAAAGCGTTCAGCTTCATCCAAACGCCTAGATGTCGTAAACATGTTTCCATGAGCCACATAAACACACGAGAAACCTCCGGTATCTAACATTTCCAAACATCACCGCCATTAAAAGGATCACCTGTCCTCCAGTTTCTTCTCTGCTTCAACCAACTGGCCCTTTACATCTTTCAACTCTCCCTGTAAATTCTTGATATACTCAATGGCCAATTCCACTGTGCTTGCCTTGCTGTTACTCTGCTGGGCCGCCGTACCCGTCATCATCATACTACCCACCGCTCCCTCTTGCCTCTCTTTCGGAGGACTACTATCACCGTTCAATGGTGGGGGAGGCAGCAAGGAGGCGATTTCCTGCAACGCCGTGTTGATGCGGTTGCGACGGCCTTGCTCGGCGATTTTGTGAGAGGTGCGTTTGGAGGTGAGATTCGTCGACAGTGCTTCGGGATAGGAAACGCCGGGGAGGTATGTGCCTTCAAGGATGTTTTGGTAGTTGGATTTGGAGGCGAGAAGAAGGGCAGAGGTTTCGGCGTTGACGATCGCTGTAATGATAATAGTTAGCAAGGGACACTCGATACGGAAAACATCGGGGGTTGTGTGACTGACCTCCTTCGGGGAGTAGAGGCTTTATGCTGGGGGACATCTTTGGGCGTAGAGCTGGGCTGACATGCACCGAGCTGCTGCTGTTTCTCTTCTTGCCGGTAGATTTCAGCTCACCACGTCTACCGGGTGTGGCACCACGAGGAGAAGCCAGAGGACTTGGGAAAACCGAGCTTGTTGCGCTGAGCGGGGCGCTTCGAGGTCCATATTTGGGAGTTTTTCGAGCGGAGAGGGTAGGCGTGGTTTCATTATCATTAGCTCCTTCTGTGTTTATAGGAGTGAGAGAAGGTTTCGTGTTTGCTTTTGCCGGTTCCGGTAAGACTATGTCTTCGATAATCTGTTCCATGTCTGCTTCGGCCATATTTGCCTGCTCTTTGAGACTTGATGGCCGATGCGGGCCGTTCGCCCCCTTGCCTGCCTGCTTCCGAATTTTCATCAACGATGCTGGGGTTGCAGGCGCGTTATCCAACATTGGCAAAGGCGCAGGTACTGGCTGGGATCCGGGTTGCTTTGCAGCGAAATGTGGAGATCTACTGGCCGGTGTGGACTTGGGCGTAGCAGGTGGTGGCATCAAGATTTCTGACAAGGGCTCTGGTGATATCGACTCTGCTTCTGAGCTGTCCTGGCTGTAGGGTAGAGGAAGCTTCCCATCAGCAGTCGCGGGTCTATCGTTAAGCGGCTTCGACCTTCGGGCATCTTCAATGATTCCTGCTACCTCTTTCGGGGGTATGGTCGTACTCGACGACTGCTTTCTCCGGGTTTGAGGTTTCATGGAGGGAGACTGTCTGACTGCGCGAGCGGGGTTCCGTAATGCTGCCGAAGATGTCTTCCTTCTCGATTTTCGTACGCTAGCCGTGTTCGCAACAGATGTAGGCCCGGCGTAGTCAATGTTCATGTCCACGGGAGAAGTCGTGTTGGAGGTATCCGAGCCGCGCACAGCACCGTAAACCGATCGTTGAGCCGCATGATTCTGCGCTTCTAATGCCGGCGAAGTCAAAGGACTGAAGTATTCACCCGGTACGGGGTAGTCTGGATATCGGAATTGTGTGTCGAGGGGAGTCACCGCTGGCGAGACTAATGGTGTAAATACCAGCTGTAGCCTATTAGTTCCTAGCAACCCTAACTTTGGGGGCAGAAATATCTTACTTGGTCCTTCTGTTTTCGCCTGTAATGCTCATATATGGCCTGCGCCTGAGTGTCTAACTGTTGGTTGTACCGCGCATGGTCATCATGCATTTCAATGCTATTTGGCGTAGGTGGGACGATGTGTTGGCTGTGGTATTGCTGCCCTTGCACGGGGAAGTGGGGCAGCGGTTGCTGATCGAAAAACTCCGTTTGCATGCCCATGTCAGGAAACTGTTGCGTCGAGCCATGGAAAACATCTATCGATGGCATAGACGTTGGCAACTCGAGGTGCTGCTGCATTTGCCCCTCCTCGATAACCATCATCCCGGTGGGGTCCTCTGTCGAGGTATCCATAGCACCTGCATCCTCCTGCACCCCTCCGCGATTCTGCGGGCCACCGTCGAAGCCGGGAAAAGTCAGTTGCAGGTCGCCAAACTCTAGGAAACTCGAGAAATCTTCCTCTGGGCCGGAAACCATGGGCGACCATGTGGAAGTAGAGAGTTGGTTCATTTGTCTTGATGGCTTGTTCACACCATTCGCACACGTCGCACAATGCAATGGTAGGCCTTTGGGGGTGTGGTTGTGGCAGAATTCGAGGTCAACTGTGATTTGCCTTTATCATCTGCACCCCAGATTTCGAGACTCGGCTTTAAGCTTGTAGGTTCCGCGTGTGGAACCTGCGCGGAACTGTCGCTTGAAGAGCCTCAGTGCACTGTTAATGTCAAGCAGAACGGCGGTGTGACGCCTTTGATAGTTGAGACAGCGAACAATGCAGTTAAAGCTGATTTGATGTCGATGAGATGAAGACGCAGGAACGAATGAAAAGCGAGTTGAGTTTACGTAGGAGGTTTCCTGTTGCTTTAGGCGGGAGAAGTCCCGGGCCAATGAGATGAGGGATTCGAGGTGGGAATTGGTCGCATTGTAATAAATGCACACAATTACCTACCTTAGACTCGTGGTCTGGTGCGTTCGGCTTGCACACCACAAACTAAGGTACCTACTTAGCAAGTGAGCCAGTGACCCTCCGACTGGAAGTAATTAAGAAGAACAAAAAGCTTAAAGGGCCCCCAGTATGCACCTTCCGCTTTAGCACGATACCAACCGGCCCAAGGGGTCACTGTGGAGACCCGCAGAGACTTCCATTTCTTACGGTATCGAGTTGCGTAAAGTCCATGTACAGTGCATTACTACTTATGCCGAGCATAAGGTACCTCAATGAGTGACGACATGGCTGACTAAGGTATTTTATAATTGATCTAAAGTATCCGCCGAAACGCCTCTTGTAAATCAAACATGTCAGGTGATTGACAGCTTTCATCACAAGCATCGGATCGCACTTGGTTTAATGATCACATTACTCACTGCTATCGCTGCACTTTGCCGAGACTCCTCTCGTTTGCAACAGTGTTATTCTACTGTCAAATAAGGTTGAAGCCACGATATCGAGCTGACGAGAAGCCTTGGAGTGCAGAATCCGCAACATGAGCATTGTGGAAGCTGACAATAGGAGTAAATCCTCTCTGTCCGTCCAGAAGCACAATTTCCCAACTCTAGACCCTCTCCCTACCTTAGCCAAAGACAATGCCAATTCCAAGCATCGCATTCTATCCAGACGTACTCACAGCATCAAGAACAGGCTGGGAGACACTTGACACAAGACTCAATATGATATTCGTCGAATATTGTGTTCTTCCCACTAACATCCGCGTTGACACAACGGAAGAGGTCTATGTAGGCCGGGTCCACTGTAGTGCAGAGGAAAGGACAGTCGGCAATCTCAGCTGCAGTGGTTCCGCAGCGCGATTGGAACAATGGGCTGGTGCTGGCAGAAGTAGAGTGGTGTTTGACCAGTGGACACAAGGTACCTGTCGAGCTGGTGGAAGTGCAAGTCGCAGAAGGTACCACGCTGCTACTTGAAACGAGACTGGAAATTGGTGTTTCTCTTCGAAGCGAGCAACTTTCGCAGACGAGGCGTGAATTAATTGGGACCGTGGTTGGGTCCGATACGTCCTTCTTATCACATAACCGAAGCGTATGGTTACTGGGCCCACGGTTGCAAAGGTAAGGGCACTCAGTTACAGTGGCCGCAGAACGGCCGCAAGAGAACCGGTAAGAGTATGAGATCCCGTTCTGAAGGGCTTTCACCGCTGGTGGATCTGTTCCAGATGGTTTGATTGACTTACATCTTGCGGCGGTTGTATGGGCTGTCATCTTGTCCACAGTAGATGGGACAGTCGTTGGCGCTGGTGGAAGGTTGACTGCGGCTGCCGAGGAATTGGAGAATGGCAAGCACTTCTTGCAAGAGGTAAAAGGGGCGAATTCGATTGGATTCGGGCCGCTTACATCGGTGGGAGAGCAAATAAACGGAGGCCCATTGAATAAGAAAGTCTGACAAAGCCAAGGACATTGTTCACGCTCCGAATGCTTGACTGGGCACTCGGTGCGGTACAGATAGCCATCATAGATGAAACAAGACGGTAGCTTGGTAGTCACAGAAGTTATGCTTGTGCATGTTGATGTTCTATGTGCATTTGCAGTCGGCATTGAGAGAGGAGCCGATGCAGACATGGATCTAGCTTGGATCGAGGAATCCTTGGTGGTAGCCTTGAATATATGTCAGTAACCAAAAAATAAAGTAAGTTACGACTCAAAAACGTACCACTGAAGACAAAGTCGTCGATGCAACCTTCGACTTCGACTCCGTCAAGCAATTCTGACAAAACGTGAATTCGTTCGAGTTACTCAATTCAGTCAAAGAGCAAACATAAGGACGGTTCATAAACAAGGAACTCGTACAAAGCCACGGGCATTGTTTAAGCTCAGAGGGCTTGACAGGACACACGTCGCGGTAAGTAGCCCCATCGTAGACAAAACAGGACGGAAGATCGGTAGCCAAGCCCAGATTGACAATGGTTGTGCACGTAGAAGTTGTACTAGTCTTTGTAGTCAATGTCGATGGAGGAACCAGTGCAGATCTGCCAGGAATCGAAGCTGGCGTGGTTGCTTGAGCTTGCACGTTTGGGAAGATTGCTGCCAGTAAGGGCAGGGTGAGGAGGGAAAAGAGCATTGTGTTGGAGTTAAGGGGAAGACTGTGGGGGGATCTGTTGGGAGGGAGAGAGAGAGAGAGGGAGAAGGTTTTGTCAAGGCCGTGGAGAGGTGGGAGAGATAGAATGGAGGAAAGGAGTGGAGTAAATCTTGAGGATGAAACGTCCTGATACAATGTCTTCTTCATTCATCAACCAGCTGGGCTGAGCTAGTGCAGATATTCATCGAAACCTGGAGCCTCGACATTTTTCACGAGGCATGGCCACCCGAGGATGGCGGTGCAGCCCTCTAGATCTGGTGGTTGGATTTGCAGTCTGATAGGAAGAGCATGTGAAGTTCAAGGTCTGTGGGACAAACGTCAACTATGCAATCTCTCAATGGTGATGGTTGAAGAGGCTGCTTACTTCTGGGCGGGTTCAGATTGTCTCTAATGGGGACCCAGAGGGCACAACAGGATTAGAATGTTACATGGGACAACAGTGAACAGGGTCTAGCTTTTTGGATTCTCTAATTACCTATCAACGCTTGAGCTTGCAAATACTAAAAGTTACATGCTTGAAGACGTTACGCGCATAAGCCATTACTCCAGATCAACCGGCATGGTAATCTGTCATAGATAGGGCTTGTGCAACGAGTAGAACCGAAGAGGTGTGAAGCATAGAGCACAAAATACCAACACCGAGTAATTGCGTCAAAACATGACAGACAGGTACCTGCCTTGTGCATCTAATCCACCTCCTCCATTGCACTCTCACCAGCAGCCTCAGCCGGAGCCGCGGCATCCTCCATAGCCTTCTCCTCACTCGTCTCCGCTTCCTCATCCACGTTCAGACCTAGTGATACAAGCTTGTGGATACGCTCTGCAAAACCAGCGGGCTCGTCGATAGTGAATCCCGATACTAGTAACGATGTCTCGAACAGGAGTTGCGTAATCGACTTGACAGTACGGTCGTTCTCGCCATCAGCTTCAACCTTCTTCTTGAGCTCCTTGATGATCGATGACTTGGGTGAGATCTCGAAGGTCTTCTTCGACGACATGTAAGAGCTCATGGAGGTGTCGCGGAGAGCCTGGGCCTTCATGATACGCTCCATGTTCGCAGACCAGCCAAATTGGCCAGTACGGATAGCGCAAGGTGCGCCAATGAGTTTGTGGCTCACCACAACCTTCTCAACCTTGTCACCAAGAACATTCTTGAGCGCCTTGGCCAAGCCCTCAAACTCTTTCTCCTCTGCCTCACGCTCTTTCTTCTCATCCTCGGTCTCCTCTAGTTCAAAGTCTTTGGTAATGTCGACAAGTTTCTTGCCGTCAAACTCTTTGAGCTGGGTCATGGCATACTCATCGATAGGGTCAACCAAGAAGAGGACCTCGAAACCCTTCTCCTTGAGCGAATCCAGGAAAGGTGATTTCTGAACGGCCTTGAGAGACTCGCCAGTGATGTAGTAGATGTTCTTCTGGTGTTCAGGCATACGGGTGATGTAGTCGGCGAAGGAAGTAATTTCATCGCCGGACTTGGTGGAGTTAAAGCGCAAGAGCTTAGCGAGGGATTGACGGTTCTGCGAGTCTTCATGGATACCGAGCTTGATATTCTTGCTAAACGCAGTGTAAAACTTGTCAAATTGCTCGCGATCCTCAGCAATCTCATTGAAAAGTTCCAGGGTCTTCTTGACAATGTTCTTCTTGATAACTTTCAAGATCTTGTTCTGTTGGAGGGTTTCACGAGACAAGTTCAGGGGTAGGTCCTCCGAATCAACCACACCCTTCACAAAGCTCAACCATTCGGGAATAAGATCGGTCGCATCGTCGGTGATGAAGACACGGCGAACGTACAACTTGATGTTGTTCTTGGTCTTCTTAGTCTCGAAGAGATCGAATGGTGCACGCTTAGGAACGAAAAGTATGGCGCGGAATTCGAGCTGACCTTCGACGGAGAAGTGCTTCACCGCCAAATGATCTTCCCAATCGTTGGAAAGGGACTTGTAGAAAGCACCATACTCCTCAGCAGTAATGTCCTGTGGATTCCGTGTCCAGATTGGCTTCGTTTTGTTGAGCTCTTCCTCCTCTATCTTGGTCTCCTTGACCTTCTTGGTCTTCTTCTTCTTGTCTTTATCCTCATCCTCGTCGTCGTCAACTTCTTCGATCTTCGCCTTCTTCTCTTCGCCTTCTTCCTCTTCTTTAGTCTCTTCAGCATCCTCATCCGGAACCTCCTTTTCAGTCTCCTTTTGAACATGCAGGTAGATGGGGTAAGAGATAAATTCGGAGTGCTTCTTGACAACCTCCTTGATCTTGCTCTCATTCAAGTAATCGGTCTGCTCATCCTTGAGATATAGGATGATCTTGGTACCACGGCCAAGCTGCTCGCCCTCCTCGTCTTGAGCAATTGTGAAGGTTCCACCGGCGCTAGACTCCCAAATGTATTGCTCATCATCGTTGTGTTTTGAGACAACAGTAACCTTGTCTGCAACAAGATAGGCGGAGTAGAAACCAACACCGAACTGACCAATCATGGAGATATCTGCACCAGCGGTGAGGGCTTCCATAAATTGTTTGGTGCCAGAGCGAGCGATGGTACCAAGGTTGTTGACAAGGTCCTACAAATCGTTAGAGCACTACAAGGCAGCGAGATGTGGATGGACTTACAGCTTTCGTCATACCAACACCGGTATCACGGATTGTGAGCGTCTTGTTGACCTTGTCGGGAATAATGTCGATGCGGAGGTCCTTGCCCGAATCAAGCTTGCTTGGGTCTGAGAGAGCTTCATAGCGAATCTTGTCTAGAGCATCGGAACAGTTGGAGATGAGCTCTCGTAAAAAGATCTCCTTGTTCGAGTAGACGGTGTTGATGATCAACGAGAGCAGCTGGCTGCACGGAAAAAATTAGTCTCTCACTTATTTGATATCGACAGCATGGAAAACCCCCCTTATTTCCGCTTGAAAACTAAATACTTCTTCGTTAGACATCGTTGCGGTTTGTTGATTCTGTGTCGATAGGAATCTGGTCTCTAATGAAGGTGATGGTCAGTGGTATGTCTCGGTGGTAGTGAAAGATGAATGTACAATCTGCTGATTGAGGTGAAGAGGTGCACGGCTCAATGATGACGGAAGAACAAAGCACACTCTGCTAGGTTCAAAGTGCAGAAGGTGAAGAGCTCGTGGTGTAAATTGGAGCTCGGGGTGTTTCATTGGAGTTCGAGGCTGTAGGCAGAAGTGGTGTTTGAAAGGGACAAACTCGACTTGACTTACATTACTAAGTTTATGAACTTCAGAGTGCAATATGCGTTTGAATTGAAATGTATTGTGCGTGGTAAGAAGTGAGGCTGTGGTGGTAGTTTGTAGGTTTAAAAGTTCAAACTGAAAGCTCGCAAAATTATATACACGCTAAGCGCGTGGCCCTAGTCCTTTTTATTCTACGTGATTCCATCAGTATTGAAAAATTGGATTGATCAGTTCTATATGCCTTTGCTCAACTCCTCTTGTCGCACAAGCTTTGCAATGGTACCCGAGTCAATGCTTGTATTATCACAAGAAAAGGATAAGTTTGACTGTTTGTTTGAACATCCCAGTTGTTGTTTATTCTACTGGCTTCTCCGTCGCTGGGTATTCCAAGTCAATTATTAGAATAAGCGAACAATCAGAGTATGAAAACTGCAGGTCAATGAGTTCCATATCCCTTTGCCCAACCCTTCAGTTGTCGCACAAGCTGTGCGAAGGAAGCCGAGTTAACATATATTTGGGCATCTGGTCGTTTTGCAAACTAGTTGCAATAATTACGTCTTGTACCACGAACACGCAGTCTCTTGATTTCGCATAGCCTCAGTCCAACAGTGTCAAAATCTCCTAACTCTGCCACTGCTCGCGAGAGGCAGATGCTCCCTTTGCGATTCTCTTGATATTCAACTACACATCTGCCTTACGTCCAACATTATTCTTGAACTACGATTAGTTAAGCATCTGGTTGCTCCCCTGTAAGGTCCACATACCTTGGCCCAAATACTGCATTCAAAAATGTAATGGCTCAGCCGAGCTTTGCTTCGTCTGCCGTTGTTACAACTCTCCCTATATGATCCGAAACAAAGCAGAGGCCACGAATGGGATCCAGATGTAGCCTTGGTGAACGACAGCAGTCTTTTCACACTTGCTCTGTGTCAAAAGCCTCTCCCTGGATTCCACACCGCGCACAATGGCAGGCAACACCCACCATATGCTCGATAAGGAAGACGAGTAGCAATGGCATCCATGATGCGCACCTGGTGATTATCCCCGCATATTTCGAGGCACAAGCATCTGCACAATGTAATTGAAACAATACAGAAAGCCAGATACCCATATCTTCAACGCACAGTGGTTCATCGACGATGGTCACGGTCTTACATCTAGCATGTGGCCCCGTTGTCCACGTCAGGTCTGTCAGACCGGGCCAATCAGCTAAAGAACAGTTTAGACACTGGAAGGCCACCCCCCTAGACGCCTCTTTGATCTTAGCATCCTAAAGAAATACCACAGTGCTCGTCCACGTCCTGTGCTTCCAATACACTGAAAGTACCATGCCATATTTGCCTTTACAGTATGCTTCTCAATGCGTTGCTTCTCGTGCTACAGTACATATATCCTAGAGCACGAAAGGCATGTAACAACAATACTATAAAGCGAATCGTATGTACTTCACGTTGAAGAACCTTTCGTCCCCAATTAATAGTCAAAGCATTCCCGCATTGCACTTCACCAATGCTCACTCCCGTATCTATCAACGATGCTCCCTTTCAACCAGCACGATGTCCGAAACCCCTTCCAAAGTGCCTTTGAAAATCCAAGATCAGTAATTCATAAATACATATATATACTAGTTCCTACTCGATCAACTCAACTAAGGTACCCACTCTCCCCTACCACCAATCCATTATTGCCCTGGGAGATGTGCACGTACTCCCTGCTCTACGACGTACAGTCTCCTATATATATTTAAAAAAAAAAGAAAAAAAAAGAGTAATCTGATACCGGAGCGAAGGTTTTTTGCTTGATATAATGGCTCCCATCCGTTCTCAAGAGTATATACAGTACCATCAAACTCGACTCGAGACTTGGGTTGGCAAAGCGGGCACTCGACTTCATTTCATGAGAGGGTGCAAAAAATTTGGTAGTAAAATCAAAGTAATCAAAATTCGTTGTTCCATCATAGACTCTTTTGCCCGAATTCTCTTTATCGCATGAGATTTGGTGATTGATGTGCGAGTCAACACTTTGCGTGTTATCGCCAAAATAGGATGAGTCGAATTTTTCATTTGGACATGCCTGGTTGTTGTTGAGCGACTTGCTGCACACCCCTAGTGATCAAAAAGGAAGAAAGACTCTTAGCTACAAATTCCAATTCGAAAATCGTAATTTGTCAACATGGTTTGCTACGGACATGCTTTCGCCCTATCAGCGTGAGTGGGTATCTATATTAAAAGCACAACTTCTCCTCGAGTCAAGACCTGTGAAAGTCAAAAGGCCATGCTGTGCAATGCCACATAAAAACACCAGAGGCACCGACAGCGCCCCCAGACTACTCCGTCCGGCCCAAGTTAACACCATTCAATGAGTCGTAAACATGAACAACTCATCACCTACCAACCCCACCAAGCCCAAGTCCATCCCGGATACCCATCACTCCCGAGCCCCCAGCTCCTGGCCATCCAGACCGCCATTGCACCCAAAACACCAAAGCTGCCAACGACTTGAAATGCAATCCAACCTCTTCTCCTCAAAGCTTCGTTCCATCTAAGAAGGCCAAGCGGATCACCGCCATCCGCAAACCTCCCAGATGGGCCAGAAGACTCTGCCTTTAGCGAGGAAAAGGCCTTTGTGGATGGCGTTGCCGAGTCCTGGACAGACACCAATGTACCGTCATTGACGCATTCTCCCAGCCTCTCTGTGAGCCATATGGCTCTTTCACCGCGGGAGAGTGCTTCATATCTTGCACGTTCGTTCTGTAGAGACCTCTGTAGGTCGCCAGCCCACTTAGCCAGCCTTACCTGCGCTAACTTTTCTTCTCGCTGGGTATGGTCTGCGAGTCTAGTTTGAACGTAAGACGATGCGCCACTGGCGTAAGGGACGATTGAGTGCGCAGCAGTGGGGGACGTTGAAGTAGGAGAGCGTAAAGTGCGAGCTTGCAAGGCATTGAGAGAAGTAGGTGGAACAGACGCAACCATGATTGAAGCTTCTATCTCCCTTCTGGTGCTCACGAGCTTGGTAGCTGCAAGGTGCCTTAACCATGAAATGTGGTCTTTGTCGAAAATTTGATCCACGAGCTCATTCAGCTTTGATGGCAATAGTGGTTGGATATAGTCTGGTGACATCAAGAGACTTGCATCCATGTTATCGTCGTCACTGGATGCGGCTGAGCACACAGTGTAGATGGACGATGTTGCTGGAGCACTAGGATTAAACACAAAGGATTTAATTCCTGCTGATTCAAGGTCGTTGGATATGGACGCTTTTACGTGTTCAGCTTCTTCACTAGAGAGTAAATCCGCTTTGGCGACCAGCGGTATGACGTTGGTAACCGTTGACAAGCGACGCAGGAAGTCGAGATCAACAGGCTTGATATCTAAACAAAATATTAGAACGAGGGTGTTGATGAGAGTATTCTGGAAATCTTACGCTGTAGGACCATGTAGAAGACCACATCGACCTGTGTCCCACCATGTCCGCTGAGCATACTAAGCAACTCGCCTTCATTTGCGTTAGCCAACGAGAATACTTTGGTCAATTGCGATTCAATATATTGCACAACCGATTCGACACTCTGCGAAGTTGATTCTCCATGACTGTAGCCTGGTGTGTCTACAAAGCAAAAATTCCTCTCTAGTACGGTATCCCCCATACTTTTTCGCCTGCGCAAAATTCTGCTCTCCTCAACCTCGGACCACCATGGCGGATAAGCTTTTGTGCTTGCGTAGACTTCGGTGATGTGACTTGTGGAGTTGGCGCTTGTGGTGTTTGTTTTACTCTTAGATCTCCGAAGCGGAAGCTGATCCACAGAGCTGGAGTTTGAAGAGAGAGGATCGACATGCACTATATCCTCACATATCTGGACGATGGATTTGATCAGGGATGTCTTGCCAACGCCTAGAATGCTATAAGTGATAAAGTCCGTAACAAAGACTATATAGCCATACCTGAGTCTCCAGCGATCAATATCTTTAATCGACCAATATCCTTCCCTCGCTCCGTAAAAGGCCTTCGGCTTGGCATCTTGATGCTCGGCATGATAAGTTGTGGAGCGGTGCCTTGTACTTCGGTAGGATGCTCGATCTCGTCATCTTCGCTGGATAATATGGCTTGACTCCCCCTCTCATCCATCGAGTCCTCATCGGAATTCCTAAGAGAACGACTGGAAGTAGACTTTGGGCTACTTGGCAGCGACGATCCTTGCGTCTGAGAAGCCTGTGATAGAGATGTAACAGAATGAGAAGCACTTGGGTAGGAAGGTGGTCGCTGATCTGGATTGGGTCTGGACGAGTCTCCAATTTCTGTAGGTTGTCGGACTTGCTCGAGGTTCTCAGGTGAGCTGTCTCGAGACGGTACTTGAGGTTTCAAGGTCGAGCGTCTCCTCTTCCCTTTGCCCTTATTATTTCCATCACCCTCCTCTTCGTCGTGGTCGCCGTCGTCATCGTCACCGTCGTCCTCCTCCTCTCCATTACCACTGTCTGCGCCAACCTCATAAATAGTCTCCTGCAAGCTTCGAACGCCAAAGGCACTGTCACTTCCTGGGTCCACGGACTTTGTACTAGCTCTATCGAGCATATCCTCAGTTGCGATGAAGAATGACATTGGGCTTCTTTCCGGTGTTGGAGTAGTGACATCAAGGTCCTTGCGAGTTCGTCCCGCAAGGACGTCTCCGCCAGGATGCATGATTAAGTCGCTAGAATATCAGATACAAATCAGATGTGGTGAGAACACATGCACGTGAAAACATGAGCGAGAACGTCGTCAGTGTGGGTGTCCAAGGTACTTCGTACTTTGTCAGGTGGTGACCTGGAGCCTAGCCCCACCACTCCCCACCCTACAAGCAGGATATAAAATTAGCCTTGAGATATCCACTTTGATGCTTTTTCGGTATACACAGCAGGAATAGAATCTATTCTTCTGCAAAGACTCTCGAGCGAGCGCCGTTTGTAGATTCTGTTGTTTGATTCAAAGCGAATGAACCGGGTCCCGCAGGTTTTGGAGAGCACCGAGAGTCAACCGAAGATGCATACAACCCCAAAAAGGGATGAATGAATAGATATCTTTGGAATCTCAAGTGCACGGCGAGTTTGCTATTAACGTGATGAATTGATAGAAATACTGAACAAAATCTGTAAACCCTATGTAAAGCTCTATTCCGTACACTGAAGTGTATGTTATGTAAGATGCCATTTTCAAGCATGGAGCAGGCCTGATCAAAGTCTCAATGCAAATTGCCGCTTAGCACAGTGCCACAGGTCCCATCCTCCGTCCCCACATCCCATTCCCAGCCCCAAAAGGAGCCAGCTAACTCTTCGACCAATCGATCCGACCAACCGCCCTTTGATAAAAAAGAATCGTGAAGAGATGTACAGGGACGAAATAAGCTTCCCACAAATCAGTATCGCAGTCGCTATGCTCAGGTGAAGAGATGAAAGCAAGGGGAATATGCTTGTAAGAAAGCCGAATCCGAGAAACTTTTCCGGTCCTCCTTCTATAGTTGGTAGAGTAGATTACACTAATGGCCACAAATGCGCAGTCCGCAGCTGGAACTTCGAGTGTCTGGAGGAGTAAATAGTTGGGTATATCGAGCGGTGCATGGCGCTGTACTGGTAGCCGCTTGAAGTAGATCCAAATGGAAAGATGAGTTGCACCTAAGCGGCTTGAGGCTGTCCACGGCCTCTCGGGGTCATGCTACCTCCTCTTCCGCGAGGCATAAAGCCGCCACGACCGCCATCCTTGGGATAGTTTCCTCTTCCCTGGCTTCCGGGTCGACCGTCGTTACTACCTCGACCGCCGCGCATTCCACCTCGACCGCCAAAGCCACCACCATAGGCAGTAGGCCGAGGTCGCCGCTCTTCGACATAGATCTGCTCCCCTCCAATGGAATGGGGATTAGCTGCAACGGCGGCGTTGTATCCGGCAGGGTCGGCAAATTCGACGAAAGCGCAATTCTTTGCAGTCGTCAGTATATTCGCTGAGGGAACTAAAGTCAGCTGACAGATCATACCTTCTGACGGCTGACGTCAAAGTATACTAGCTTCCCGTATTCAAGCAGTGTGCCCTTAAGCAGGGACGCATCCACCTTTTCCGTCACATTCTTGACATATCCCAAAACATTATCTTTCTCGGGGCTGCCTGACATTGATTGCTGGCGACCTTGTCTCTTGCTGCTGTCTGTCCCTGCCGTCTGCCAGCCAGCGTTTCCATTCTGCTGAGGTCGGCCTGCCGCATCATCACTGGCAGAGGTAGGAGGCGTTGTCGATCGATTTGCGGAGGATGGAGTAGCCTTTGGTGGCGACGGGACAGGCGAGGTGGAAGCTGCAGGACTTGGAACGATGGGTGCAGCGATACGGTTAGAAGCCACAAGATTGGCCCAAGTCTTTGGGGCCGCAGGTTTTTGAGGTACTGCAGGAGTTTGAGCTTGCGCTGGTTTGGCGGTAGGCTTTGGGGGAGAGGCAACAGGTGTTGGGTCAGGGTCCTTCGGCTTCTCTGGCTGTAGTTCGGCGATGTTGACGGTTGTCTCAGCAAGTTCCTCAGGCATCTCGGGTTTCTCCTCCTCCACATTGACGGCAGCCGCAGGGGCATCCTCAATGTGGTCCACCTCGGCGGGCTCCTGAGCAGTAGAATCGTCCAAGTCGGCTGGTTCAGTTTCCGTGTTCCCACTCACAGGCGTCGTCTCTCGAATTTGCTCTTCGAGCTTCTTATCGACCTGCTCAATGTCGTGTTGCTGTTGAGTAGGATCGTTGGAGCTGGTAAGAGTCGCTGGTTCTGGTTCGGAAGCTGAAGTGGCCGCGGGTTCAGGTTCTGGTGTACCTTCATTTCCTACCTCCTCCTCTTCGTCTTCATTGATATAGCGAAATATATCATTCAGTACGAAGTACCCGTTCGGTTGCTCAGCAAGGACAAAGGTTTGGACAAATTTTCGGTGAGGTGCCGCCTTGTTGGACATTTCTCCAATGACCTGAACCACAATGTTCTTGAAGGACTCTTGAGAGTCCACATTTGAGACCCTGACCTTGCAGTCTTGGATGTCGAGCTCTTTGATGCGCTCATTGATAGCCTGGAGGCAACAGTTAGCAAACCTTCCAGCTGAAGCTTGATAAAGGTACATACGCGTTGGCCCACAGAGACGGAAACCTTCTCGGCTTCAACACCTGATACGAACTGAGATCGCTTGGAGTAGAAAAGCTGGATGGCCGTCAGTTTAGCGGTCCTTAAAAATGTCCAGGGCGGAACAACGTGTTGGGAAACTTACGTGTAGCTTCTCTGGGCTTTTACTCAAAGTTGTATAGTATTGCTCGACGAAGTACCAGCCGACTTCATCTTTGGGAACGCCGCCGCTGCTCTCACTCGCAGCAGAGGAAGAATTATTTGTAATGTCTGCTGGATTGCCATTCTCACCCCCGTAAGCTCCGGCAGAAGTGGTATTAGCTGCACCCTGCGATGACAGATGCTGCTCTACTGCACCATACTGTTGCTGATTGCCGTATTCGCCATTGACAGGCTTGGTCGCGGAGTCGGAAGCCATGTTCGCGTGAAGATTGATGTATAATCAGAGGAAATGGAGGGGATTAGGTCTACTGAAAAGTATGCTGCAGAAACAAGTGGCCTGAGCTGTATACGTATTGGAGTGTGAGGCTGGCGACCTTTTGCAAACGAGGCGTTTGTAGGACCTTTCGTCAAAGATGCATTAGTTGAAAGCAGTGGGAAGAGCAGAGTGACTATCCTGTCCAATAAGACTTACAAAATGAAGCTTGCAGGTGAAGTGCTCAACTAGGCGAATTCAACACCTCCCAGACACCTGGGCAAAGAAATACAAAGCTTGAGTGAATTGGCTGAAGTGAAGATATATGGCCTACCAATGAAGAACTGCGGGGAGAAAAACGAGATTGTCTTCCACGTAAATAAGGCTGAAATAAGAGACTCTGCCCAATCTTAGTTGAAGAAAGAGGCGGTAATGATGAGAAATTA
>JAABUL010005372.1_pt1 | contig 16009 bp, 9 predicted proteins | sample 5559151 | NCBI WGS metagenome assembly JAABUL01 (sample SAMN10711876, study PRJNA513368) | rock metagenome | isolation source: Antarctica rocks | place: Antarctica: Victoria Land, Pudding Butte sud | reverse complement strand
TTCTGCGGCGATATATCATGGCCTCGACCCAGATATGGAAGGTCACACTTTCAAGTCTGCCATGCGTGTATAAGTAAACATCGGGTTCGAAGACATTGGTTGAAACAAGAAGATTGCCTTGCATTTGGCCGTGTTGTTCTTGGTAGGCGACAAGACTGGAATTCGTCGATCTCAGCCACTTCGCGGTATTGAGATCGATTTGCACCGCAGAGGACCGAAAGGGTGGTATGGCAGGTGCGGAGGACGGCAGCGGCAGTGTCTCTATTCACCATGTTGGTGTTCATTATTATAGGTCGGTACGATGGGACGAGATTGTAAGCACCTATGGTGGGGTGGCGGATACGAGAGTCTTCTGCCGTACTGTTGTTCTCGGCGTTGCGGGAAGCTTGCTGAAGATATTGAGTGATGACGTGGCTCCAGTGGTCGCCTCGCACGATTGCGGCGGGACTATGGGTTCGGTGGTTGTAGACTCAGGGTTCTATGTGGAGCCTAGCATGTTAGGTGCAATGACGGTCAAGGGCATCTTGGCGATCGTCCTTCTTAGCTTGGGGACCTTAAGAGATCTGGAAAGTGTAGTGTGAGAGTCGCAACCTTCCACAGGTGATAGATGTCAGAGTCCCTGTAAAGAAAGGGTGGGAAGTGTCGCGGACGCTACCTGCGATGCAGTGTCAATGTTCTGATACGTATTGTTCAGGGAGGGAGACTTTGCGCCGAGACGGGAGAGTGGGTTATATCAGGATCCCAGACAACGTGTGATGGTGTGATGGCGAAGTAATAGACTTGGCTAGACGTTTCTTGAGTATAGCGCAGTGGTGCTGTGGGTTCCGAAGGGCAGTGGTCAAAGGTGGTGGAGTTCATCAAGTCGTGACCCGACTCGGTGATTCAGAGAGACTGGCCGAGATAACATTATGGTTGTTCATATTACCTCGACAACGTTGACAGATTCTAGAAATGTAGAAGACTAGATTTTGAGAGTGGCTGAAATTCGAGTCTGTAATGACTAGACTGTAAGAAGATGAAATTCCCCTAACTGGCGGCCTGTGGATTGATCCTGCGGTTTAGTGAGCCTCATTTGCTCTTGTTGCACCTTCTTCAAACCAACCCTCACACATTACTCTCAATCTCAGTTCCCACCAGGCTGCCGCATCAGACATGTCTCTCTCTTTACCCCACTGCCGCCATATTCCGTCATGTCAATCACAATCTCGTCTACGGGCTTCCAGCCATGCTTCAAATACAGCCCCAGACCCTTCGGCGAAGCCTCGATGAAGGTCTTTGCCTTGTGCTTATCTGCTATGGCTAGACCTTCTTCGACGAGCAGAGTACCGAGACCCTGGCGTTGGTGCGTTGGTGCGACGCAGAGGAGATATAGTACTTGATGTAATGGCTTTAGCGTGTATTCTTCGTGTACCCCGGTTGCCCCCGAATTGGTGGTGTCTTGGTGGCAAACTTACAGAAGTCCTTGCTATCGTCCATATGTTTCTTACGCACGTCGTTGATAGCTCCGAAGAAGACTTTGCGCAGCTCGACATTTGTCCCTTCAGGCGAGGATTCTTCGTTTTCCTCGGCTGTCTCCTTTTCGGTTTTTTGTTCAGCGGTCATGGTGTGCGGATATTGCCATCTCGCAAATGCAAGTGGCTTCCTTGACTAGGCTCAGTGCTTGCATCATTGCAGGACGTCCGAGAACCGTTGTTCAGGGAGTAGGTAAGTCGATAAAGGGAACAGCATACCTGCTCTCCTGGTCTACCACCTTCTTGAACACTATCCCACGAGGCTCCATGTTCTCGAATGATTCTACAAATTGGCGGGTATGATATGCATGGAGGACGTCGGGTGCAACATTGGGCCATATCTGACCGAGCATTGGGTCCTCTTTGAAGGCATCAAGAAAGATTGAAGAGAGTTCATCGGCGTCTGAGCGCTGCGCGTCCACGACTGAGTATGTCATATTGTAACAGCCGTGTTGAGTGGTAACGGCTATCTTGAGAGAAGAGATGAACGAGGTCCTCCTGATTTTTAGGCAGAAGTCTTGGCAAACATACTAGAGCTAATATGGACAAGGAGCTAGTTTTGGTCGCTGGTAGTCCGCTTGCTAGTGCTTAGGCTCTGTACTCTTGGCAGCGATTTTCGCACCGTACAGCACCCAATCGGTCTTGCAGCAAACGCGGCCAGAGCACAGTAGGACGAGACACATGGTCATTCATGTCAGACCCTAATCATGTTCCAATACGTATCAAGCCAGATGCATTGTGTCTGCATTGTGTCGAAAGCTCCCTGTAGTATAGAGTCAGATATGGGAAGCAATACGTGTGGCAGCTCTTCGTGTTTCACCTACCTAAATGCCTCACTTCCAGAAGCCAGCATCACCTGGTCGGCGCATGAGGTTTTCGACACGTGTCTCAATCTCCAATGCGAACTTTCTCATCATGTCATTGTTTCGGAAATCACAAAGATCCCCCTAGCTTCTGGAGCACTGATACGGTGACCAGACCAAGCTGGGTAATACCTAGAATGATATGCAAATGTATTGGGTTGATGATGAGACGGTGCAAAGTCAGACGATGGAAGTTGGACCAAGCTTTGCTCAAATCGCTGGTGAGGAAGGAGGCGGTCTGCGTTGCCAAGCCATATATCTGGAATGCCGATTCGACTTTCTTTGGCTCAGACGTCTCGATTATCATTCATCGTTGTGGTCTTGCATCTCGGCAGATCTTCTGCTTACAAGTCTAACATATCCCAAGACGTCCTTTCATTGTACCTCGGCTATAGATGGCAATAAAGCCGCCATAGATTGACGTAAGACTTCGTACAACCCTAATAGCTGGGCCCGCAGGATGGTTGTGAGGTCTAATCTCAAAGGAGGGAAGATTTCCATGGTGTTCCAGCAGAATTTGAAATACGTCGCTCTTAGCCAACCTGGAACTGATATTTCAGCCATGAATGGTCATCGGCCACAAAACAGCTCCCCCGATGTTGCAGGTGGTGTTGCGCGTTATCGCCCAACTTCTAGCTCTAGCCAGGCCAAATCACATATCGGCTTCACCGATGGTTTGGTTCCTCCTGCGTAGCAGCTAAGCCGATGGGTAGACTCGAGGCGCCAAGCAAACATTGTGCCGACGCCGATGACATGTGAGAAGCGGATAGAGTAGAGGCTTACGCTCCTTGAAGCCTGGTGGCCTATTGCAGCTCGGAGGATCAAGGATAGATAGATATCTAGAAGATGATTAGCACAATCTCCTGCAAGAGAATTCCCAGGCGCGTTTACAGGCCCATCATAGCAGATGTCAGGCTCGACAGTTCTCCACATCTCCTGTCAACTAACCTTCCCGGGCCGCTTACTCCTCGGTCTACATCAGAGAGATGACTCAATATAGTCACAGGATTGATCGGCAGTGCATCAGCTGGATAGTCTCGATCAGCCTATTCAGTTACTACATGATCAGTCTTGCCTCCAACAACCAACGCTTGCATTTCTTTGTAGTCTAGACCAGACAATGCTTGGGGGAGCCACGCAAAGGGAAACGCCTGTCAGAGAGAAAGAAGCCAAGTGGATCCTTCCCACTCGGGTCTTATACATATCATGCAATCAATCGATACGAGTATCAGGGTGACCGGCTACTCCTGTGACCCACGAGGAGGGAACAAGTCTGACGGCGCTGCCAAGCACGCCACGTCTGAAGAGGACAGGTGCATTTCGACCAGTTGTCGCCAGCCATACCAGGAGGCAGGATATCAATCCAGCAAAGGGGTGGGTATAATTGCTCGAGCTTGATGCCGAGGCTCATAAGATTCGTCACTACCTATACCGCCAAGCAGAATATCCATCCGGCGAAGGCGTAGGGTGTGACTGCTCGAGTGTAATGCCAAGAGTTCCAAGTTTCGTCACCAGCCATGCCGCGGAGCAGGAAATTGATCCAGGAAGGTGTGGGGTATGACTGCTCGATCTTGATACCGAGGCTCACGAGATTCGCCACTACTCATCCCGCCTATACATCCGGCAAAGGTGTAGGGTATGACGATTTGATTGTAATCCCAAGGCTCCCCAGTTTCGCTGCCAGCGATTCCGCGGAGCAGAAGATCGATCCGGCAGAGGTGTGGGGTGTGACTGCTTGAGTGTAATGCCAAGGCTCCCATGTTTCGATTCCGAACTGGTGGAGCCCGCATGAAGCAAGCCAAGAAGACTGCATTGAGCGCACTCCGTCCTGATAATGCAATGGTCAAACCATGGTGGTGATGATGTGATCTGAACCACCATATCGTCTTGCCGTTGTTAGTCTAGATGAAAGCGATAGAGCACACCATTATTTGCGTATGATTAGAGAGTATGTAAAGGTCAAATTGGTGAGACGGTGAACCATAGCAAGGAGTATTTCATGCGAGGATGACAAACGCGAGGAAGGAAGAATCCTGAATGTTGAAGTAGGACTGCATCATCAGGCCCAGTGATTGGTGCCAGTCAGATGATGGCATAGGATCATAGGATGTAGCAGAAAGGCGCACGGGGTTTCAAGAGAACTCGGACATTTGTTGGGGTTCCAGATTGAGCCTAGCGCCCGGGTGATTTTGAAACCCGTGTGAGTGAATGACAGGTCCTGGTCGGACACTAGAGCGGGCCGTACATTGTGACATGGTCCGGATTGGTCTAGATGTTCGAGCTAGCGATGATGTCCGAACGAGGCACACTGGGTGATGATGGGAAAGCAGCATGCACATCTAAGCGAGGGAGCCACCAGCTACGACACAGCTGATTGGGTTAAGAAACGGCTAGATATTATGTAGGGAGCTCTAGATCATGTTGATCCCAATTAGATTAACAGCAGTTTGCTATATGTTTCAAGGCTTTTAAATTAATGAGTGGAGTTTTCCCTTTGCTCAAGCGTCTACTCATGGCTTTGCTCATGGCCCTGCTCAGTGAATAAGTTCCACTGCAGAGAAATCGATAGGATGCCAGAGGACAGCTGACGTGAGACTATATTTGCGTATGCCAAGAGTCTATCTCACGATTCCTGGCCCTTATCGAGTAATGTATTCTGATCTGGTAGGATGAAATCAATCTTCTGCATTCGGACTGGATTAGAGATGATGCAAGACGTTCCCAAGTGTTTTGATCTTGAATGGAACAGTCTGCAACCCCGTCTGGATGCACTCGTGAAGGGTACTTAATGCACTGTCAAGTGGTACTTGATGCAAAGTTAATGCAATGATCCATGGTGCATAGTGCAAACATGACTGGGAAAAAAAGACTGATCAGGAAGGCGCTCGATAATCATGCAGCAAACGCGAGCGCGATGTTCACAATTTGTCGTGCTCGAAGCCAGTCTGATGCTTGGCACGCTTGGCATAAGATAGTTTTCGTAATCCCATGGCTTCAGTCAGTCAATCAGTCCACTCAACAACATCCAGTGGGTCACACTCCCTGCACTTCAGCACATAACTTCCTTCCAAAGGCTTCACTACCGAAATTACCCGAGAAAAGCTCCTTCTCAACCCCGGACTGGGGCTACTCGGGGATTTTCCTTCTGATCTACCTGGACATCGCATATGTAGTGGCGTCCGGTAGACCCACATGGTCCTGCATCTGGACTTCACTGGCCGAGTGTTGCTAGTAATTGTCCAATACTAAGCACACCTCACAATCGGCCGATGCCTATCGGCCGAGCTCTGGGTAGCATAAATATACTCCTTTGCCATATGCTTCTCCTCTACATCCTCAACCATAAAGCTTTCTTAAGGAGATGGCCGACGATCTGCTTCCCCAGAGCGACATGGCTACGTCTTTTCACCAACAACCTCGGGTCTCAAACATACCAGGATCGACGCGTCTGCGCCAACTGCTCAATATGCCAGACCACCTCATAGCATGTCCCGGCGTGTATGATGGCTTCTCAGCCCGCATAGCGCTGGAAGTCGGCTTCGACGCCCTCTACATGACTGGAGCAGGAACAACAGCATCACGTCTCGGGCATGCCGACCTTGGCATTGCACAATTAGCAGACATGCGCGGACACGCAGAAATGATAGCAAATCTTGATAGATCCGTTCCGCTGATCGCAGACATGGACACCGGCTACGGCGCGCCGATAATGGTTGCACGCTCCGTTGAAGAATACGTGCGCGCAAACGTCGCAGGCTTTCACATTGAAGATCAAATCATGGCGAAGCGATGTGGGCATCTTGCGGGGAAGGAGGTCGTCGATATCGGAACGTATGAAGCCAGAATCCGAGCGGCAAGAATCGCGTTGGATAGACTGGGAAGCGACTGTGTACTCATCGGAAGGACTGATGCGTTGCAGAAACACGGCTATCAGGAGGCCGTGAAGCGGTTGAAGGCTGCGAGAGATTGCGGAGCTGACGTCGGCCAGCTCGAAGGGATCACGAGCCGGGACATGGGTAGAAGGGCTGTGAAGGATTTGCACCCCTTCCCACTGCTGTTGAACATGGTGAGTGAGATTGCTTGCTGTGTTTCCATCATCGAGACGGTTTCTTCATTTTCGAAGCGGTATAGTGACATCGAATCCTACAGGTCGAACACGGCGCCACCCCAATCATCACCGCAAATGAAGCCCAACAAATGGGCTTTCGAATCATGATCTTCTCGTTCGCATCACTTGCACCCGCTTACACCGCTATCAAGAAAACACTGGAAAAGGTCAAGAGCGAGGGTGTTACTGGGACACCGGAAGAACTGACCCCCAAACGTCTGTTTGATGTTCTTGGCATGCAGGATAGTGTTGAGCTCGATAATCTAGCTGGTGGGAATTCTTTCCAAGCAAGGGCGAGGTTGTAGATAGAACCACCGAGAAGAAATATGCAGGATGATGATGAGCTGGACAACAATTTAGCTGGTGGGACTTATATCCAAGCGAGTTTGAGATTGTAGATAGAATTCATCGAGAATAGATCGTGCGACTGTGTGAGCTGTATGTGCATAGCTTTGTGAAGCTTTCAATAGGCTTTCCACGCCAAGTGGCGTAGGTGAGACCATTATGTAACTTCGTGAGGCCCAGGACTGCAACTTGCCTGACGTGAGGGAAGTTGTGTGTCGCAGCCGCAGCCCTCGTCACTTACTTTAAAGTAAGTACACTCCGAACTCAAGCCTATTTAGGCGCCATAAACGAGCTTGAGCCAGTGATTAGAGTCCGAAAACTGAAGATATATAAGTCATACCCGGTTCCGACAGGAGCGGAGCAGTCTTGAACCGAGGGCCGGTGTCCAACGTCCAACGTCGCTGCCAACTTTCCCCCGCTGCCCCGTCACAAGCTCGGCCGAGTTTCTCGACACTGACCTTCGGCCGTCGGCTGGTCGGTTGCACGTCAATTCCAACGCAATTTCCTTTCTTAGATCACCATCAAAGCGCTCAACATTGTAGATCCTAGTGACCGTGCCTGTGTCGTAGTCTCTCCTTCCCATCTCGTACCAATCGTCCGCGGACAAGCCAGGAATCCTAGTAATTTTCAACGTCGCTTATTGTTAGTATCTAACGGTCCTAACACCCCATGCACGTCAATCCCGTAGCCCGTTAGCCTTCCCCTTCCATTTCTTATCCCGTGTATTGTACTTCCAGCTGTTATCGTCGAAATGTTGGAAGCAGAGCCGGAGGCCAATAGACCCCAGCCAAAACCCCCGTGCGCGCGAACAACAGCAGTTCGGGCTCCGACAAGGCCGCTAATTCGACTAGGAAAACCCTGCTTGTCAAGGATGATTTTATTGCGGCCGGGACGGCACCGAGGGTAGGCCTGTGTTAGCGAATGCAACTTCTTGGATCGAAATTTCAGATTCCAGGAAGGCGAGGATAGATTGGAAGGGAGTTGGAAGGGAGGACGATGCGAGGTACGTCGCGGGGTACGCCACGGAACGGGGCGGGGCGAGGCTAGTAGTAAGTCTTAGTACCCGCTTCCCCTAGCTTCTACTTTTAGTTTATAACGTGGTACTAGGCTTACTAATAGAAAAGGTACTTTAATATATTATAAGAAAGGCTTCATAAAAAATATTAAAAAGTTAAAGTATAAGTAGGTTAAATAAGAGCTTATAATAGATATTAATAAGATTACATTTTATCTTTATTAATAAGATTTTTATTATTATTTATATAATATATTTGTATAATAGCTAGAAAGTAATATTACTAACTTAAAATAAAACTAGTTAAAGTATCTATTTTACTTAAAGAATATTAAAGGATTTAAATAAAGTATTATTATAAACTTTGTAACTATTATTATCTTATAAGATAAGAGAAGTCCTTATTTTAAGTACCTTAATACTTAATTTTCTAATAAAGAGAAGGAGTATTCTTTTCTTAATAATTTAATATAAGACTTAGAATCCTTTACTTAGTATTATAAGTATAAGTTTAAGAGATATACTAAAGTAAATAAATAAGCTTATATACTAAGTAAGATTAAGTATTTAACAATATAGTTCTTCTACTTAATAGCTTTTATAATTTAGGAGCTAATATAAATATAAATGTTATTTAGAATAATAATATTCCTTTCTCTTAGATACTTATTATATACTAATAGTAATTAAGTAAGTATCTACTTAATATAAGGATAATATATAATAATATAGCTACTAAATAACTTAGATAGTATATTTATTAAACTCTCTATTTTATAAGTACTAAGACTAATTACTAGCTCCTCTTTCTTTAAGGATTCCCTTATTTATATACTAATAAAAGTAGACTAACTATTAAGTTAGATTTCAATTCTAACTTTTAGAATTAACTAAATATTTAGTACCTACTTTTAATATTAATTCGAATACTTAATACCTATTATAAGTATTAATTTAAAAACCTCTTAATTCCTTAATAATTTAAGTTAACTTAACTTAACTTATTAAGGTACTAAATTACCTTATATTATATTAAGACCTTAAATTAACTTTTATTTTATAAAAATTTAGAATTTTATTATTTACTTCTCTTCTTAATATTATTGATATTTATATTACCTTTCTATATTACTTCTCTCTTATATTAGACTTAAGTTTATAAGATATTAACTCTATTAAATATAATAAGTTTAATAGGCCCTAATAATAATTAAATTATTAAGTTAAAATCTAATAATCTTAATATATTAAATCTTATATTAAGTAATAATTATCCTAGCTAATTTATTATTTAAGTTAGATAGGATATATTTAAGATAACTTTCTATAAAAAGAGAGAAATCTAATAAAATACTATTAACTATATTAAGGATTAATACCTAGAATTAAAATTCTTTAAAAATAATTAATATATTAAATAAACTTTAAATATTAAAGATTAATTTAAAGTATAATAATAATAAACTACTATTAATTAAAATATTAAAACTAAGTTTAATATAAAGATAAAAGATCCCCTTTAAAGTAAAAAGATAGTCTTAAGTAAAAGAGGATTTTATTTAATTAGCTTTAATAGTAAAAGGATTATTAAAGATTATATATAAGAGATATAATAAGATTATAAGTTATTTAATAGTACTTAATAACTTAAGTATATCTAATATAAAGAAATATCTTAAGATAAAGAAATATATTTTATATAAATAACTTAATTTATTAATATAATTAAAGTTATCTTTAACTTAGATAAGTTATTTATAATAATATAAAATAGTAATATAAAGTTAATTTTATAAAATAATAATAAAAGAAGAGTTAAATCAAGTTCTTTTCTAACTTCTAATAAAAGAAATAAAAGAGATAATTATATAAATACTTTATTATGTTAAATTAATGCTTTTATATTATTAATTAATTAAAATTTTAAGATTTATTATTAATAGCTTACCTAGATTTAATCCTAATCTATTATATTAAATTATAAAGTATAATTTTATTAAATTTTAATATAATTTATATTGAAATTAAAATAAAATCAAAATACTTATAATATATTTCTCTTACTTTAAATATATAATTAAGTTTATAAAAGGTCGCTTACTTAGGAATATTAATTTATTAAATTAATAATTATTTTTAATATTATAAATATCTTATTAAATTTATATTTCTTAATATTTAATATTTTAATATAATCTTATAGTTAAGTTAATAAAGATATAAAATTAGAAAAAAATTAGAAAAAATTATAAAATAATAAAAGATAAATTTTAAAAAGTATTAGCTTAATAAGACTTTTAATAAGATAAAGTATAAAATTTAATTTCTTATTTAACTTATATCTTTAATTTAATAATATAAGACTTTATTAATATTATTAACTTAAAAGTATTAAATAATATTATATTTAATTTATTAAAGGATAATTAAGTTCAAGATATTTAAGGAAGTATAAATATATTTATTATAATTAAGAAGATATAACAAGATTATAAATAATATAAATAAATAATATATTTATTAATAATTAAAATAGATTTATACTCTTATACTAGCTATTAATTCTTCTTCCTAATAAAAGCTTTATTTTTAGAATTTATAAGAAGGCTTTAATAGAAGATTTAGAAAACTTATATAAGATATTTATATTTATTAAAATTCTATATACTTAATACTTTATTATATATATTAATTATATTATATTATTAATTAATAAGTAGAAGAAAATTTAAATAATCTTAAAATTAATAAAATTAGACTTAATAAAGATAAATAATTAATAGTCTTCTTAATTAATAATATATTAAATCCTCTCTATAAACTTATCTTAATAGTTTTTTATATAATTTATATAAGTATTTATTTAGGATTTTAATTATATAATACTCTTTTTAATTATTTTAATATTATAGAAGAAATTATATATTAGAGTAACTATTCTTAGAAATTAAGTATTATTAAAGCTTATAAATAAGCTTTAATAAAACTCTTAAAATATTATTATAAAATAGAAGGTAAAAGTAATCTTATTTATAATCTTATTAATATTTTAAATCCTATAATAAAATTAGATCTTTATAAGATATAAAATAAATAAGAGGAGTTAAATAATAATAATAATAATAATAAGAACTTAATCTCTTATAAAGAGAAATATAAGAAGGAATTTATAAAGTACTTTTATAAATATTATAAGATTATACTAATTAATTTAAGAATTAAAGTAGAAGGAATATAAGATATAAATAAGGTAATATATAATAATAATATAAATAAATCTTTATTAATAGTTTATAACCTTTAATAAGAATAAGAAGAAATATACTTTAATAATTAAATTAAATTAAACTAGGATTAGAGTTAAGAGTTTCTTATTTAACTATATTTAAATAATATTAGTTAAGAGTAGCTAACTATACTCTAATAATAGTTAATAAGGAATATATAATCTAACCTACTTTATATATAGTATAATTACGTAGTTATAAATCCTTTTTACCTTTAAATTCCTAATATACCTTATAAAGACTTCTATTTATAATCTTAATTAAGTAAGCTTATTTATTATACTTTAAATTATCTTTTATTATTAATAAATATATACTATTTAATAGGACTTAATTAAATTAAATTTTCATTTTAAATAAAACTTAATCTTCTTTTTATCCTTTAATTAAACCTATTATTTAATCTATCTTAATTCCCGCTTAAGGTTAAATTTTATAATATTACTTAAATACTTATTTAGAGCTTTATCTTTCCTTTCCTTTTCTTCTTATTAATATAGTTTATCTAATTTTATTAAGAGTTATAATTTAATCTTATTATTAAGAGTATATAACTTATTATTATATATATATAAGATCTTTTATTATTATTTAATATAATTATTCCTCTTAGATATATTTATATAAAGGTATAATAGTAATCCTTTTAAAATAGTTTATTAAATTAAGGTTTTAATTTTTTTAATAATAGTCTATTCTTTATAAGGTTAAATAAAAGTTTAATATATATTTATTTTATAATTAATCCCTATTTTTATCTTTTATTCTTGTGTAAGTTTCCTTTTTATAATTTATTTCCTTAAATCTTAAATCTTAAATCTTTATATACTTTTAATTAAGGGCTCTATTTATTAGAGTTTTTAATTTCTTTATAATCCTCCTTTATTTATTTCTTATATTAGAAATTATAATTAATTCTTTTTATTTTTAAATTTATTAGAGTCTTCCTTTTTATTTCCTTAACTTTTAGGAATTTAATTCTCCTTTAATTATTACTTCTTTTATATTAATTATAATTTTATTTATTAAAATAATATTATTTATTTTGATTAATACTATCCTCTTCTTAATATTTTCTTAAGTTATTTATTATTAACTTTAAATTAAGTCTTTTATTATCTTCTTTAAAATTAGATCTTTTCTTATTTTTCCTAAGATTAAATCTTTTTTTATTATTCTTAAAATTAAATCTTTTTTTATTATCCTTAAGATTAGGTCTTTTATTATCTTCCTTAAGATTAGATCTTTTTTTATTATCCTTAAGATTAGGTCTTTTATTATCTTTCTTAAAATTAAGTCTCTTATTATTATCCTTAAGACTAGCTCCCCTTATTATCCTTAATTTTTATAGAAAAAAATAAGTAATTTAATATAAATTCTTATTAAGGCCTTCTAAGTATAATTAGATTAATTAATATTTAATAAATAATTAATATTAATATATTTAATTTTTAATTTTAATTAATTTTAATCTTCGCTTTTTATCTTTTATTTCTCTTAATTAAGTTAGATAGTATATTATAATCTATTATAATACTTATATCCTTAATAGAATTCTCTAAGTTTATTATATTTATATAATATATTATATATAAATATTCTTAAGTAATATCTTAATAAAATCTCCTATTTTAATAAAGAGTTTATAAAATATATATTTATATTTAATAAGCTAAGTATATAATAGGCGGTTTAAGGAATTAATTCAATTAAAGCTACCTTTATTAACTGTTATTAAAGGTATTTAAAATATTTTTATATTAAAAAATATTATAATATAATAGTAATTATAGGTTTAAGATAATTAATTATTTAAAATATTAATTAATTAAGATTTATTTAAAGATAAGTTATAAACCTTATTATTAAATATTTATTATTTAATCTTAATTAGAAAACCTATTATAAGATATAATTCTATCTTATCTATTTAAGAATCCCTTAATATATCTAATTTATATAAGTTAGAATTATTATTATAAAGAAATTAAGCTATTAAGATTTATAATATATTAATATCTTTTCCCTTTATTATAAGTAATTTAGATTATAAATTATTAGAATAGCTTAATTATTACCTTATAAAATACCTTAATATTCTTTAGCCTTTCTTAAATTTATATACTTACTAGAGGCACCTTATAGTTATATATTAGAGTAAGGAATTATTTATATACTTATAATTAATAGGCGGGGCCCTAGGAGTTTAAATAAATTATTAAATATTATATATAAATTATTACTACTCTTAATTAAGCCTTTATATATTATTTAAAACTAATCCCTATTATTATTATTAGAAATCTAAGATATTAATATTATTTTATTTAAGTAATCCCTTTTTTCTTTTATAATACTAGCGCTATTTAATTATTTTAAGAGATATAATTATACTTATTTATATTAATATTAATTTCCTATTATTTTAATTAATCCTTTATTACTTTTATTATAAGTTAAAGGTTCTCTCTTTACTTTCCTAATAATACTCTATTATTAATATAAAATAAATATTATAAGATAATTTTTATTAAGATATTTAACTATTAAATTAATCTATTAATATAAAAGTTAAATAATATAATTAATAAAATTAAGTCTTATAATACTCCTTATATTTAGTTAAGCTAATCTAATTTCTATTTATTTATTATCACCTATAATTTAATCCTTTATATTATTAGGTATTTAATTATTATATAAATATCCGCTAGATATCTTTATTAATACAATAGTCTTATAAGCTTCTTATAATTTACTATATTAAAGGTAGAGTAAAGATTAATAAATATTACTTATAAATATAATCCTATCTTTAAGAGATAATAGATAATTATAATATTAATAGAGGTTAAATAATAATTTTAAAACCTTATTTATAAGCGCCGCCTACTCCTAATAATTAAAATATTTAATAAGAGTTACTTAAAAACCTTTTAAAAGATAGAGATAAAAGTAATAGGATAAAAGTTATTAATATTATATAGCTTAACTATATCTTTAATTAAACGATAAATTTCTATTTTATTTTAAGTAAAGGGGATTTAACCTATTTATAAGTACTTTATATATAAATATTATAATAATATTAAGAATAAAGTCTTTATTAAAGCCTTTAATAATTAAATATAATCTTTATTAACCTTAAAATATTTATTCCTATTTTATCTTATAATCTCTTAAATAATATTAGTAATAAGAAATTCCTTTCTATCCTTACTATTAAGTCTTTATTACTTCTCTCCTCCTTCTACTATTATTAGAGTTATATATTATCTCTTTAAAAGCTTATAATTTTCTTATAATATTAATTTCCTTACTTCTTAAGTATATTATATAATTATAATTAAGTTGTTTTCTTTAGATAAGATTACTACTATCTTATATAGCTTTATACTTTATATTATTATTTATTAATCTTAGCTATTATATATATAATAGGTAGATAAGGTACTATTTATTAAGATTATCTTTAAGACTAAGTAATATATTATTTATAATAAGGTTATTATTTATTAATTAATCTAATTTATTTACTTAATTTAGAAGTAGGTTAAATAAGTTATAATCCTTATATTTATCTTAATAATTAATTAGAGATAGTAAGTATAATTAATTAATTATAAGATTTAATATTAATAGGTATTTATTAATAATATAATCTTAAGGGTTTCTAGCCTTAATATTAAGATTATTATATATTGATAATTAATTCAAAATCCTTCTACCTAATTTAATAATAATTTTAATTCCGTAGAGTAGACTTTAGATTTTATAAAGATATAATTAATTATTAATTAATTAGATATTACTTCTCCTTTCCTTCTTTTTAAAAGGGGATTTAAAAGTAGGTAGAGATATCTTATCTATTATATCTATTACCTTTATATTATTACCTTATTAGGTAGCCTTAATACCTTATCCTAATATAAGAGGTAAGGGAAATATATATTAATATCTCTTATAAGGATAATAATAAAGGGGAGTTAAATAAGCTCTATAATAATATCCTTAATAAAGGTTAAGGGCGGGAAGTAAATATTATATATCTATTATTTCCTAATTGAATAGCTAATATTATAAGATATAATTTAATATTAGCTTTAGATCTAACTTTATATTTAGGTAGTTATAAGTAGATAGACTCCGCTATAAAATTAACCTAAGTATAAGGGATCTTAAAGTAAGATAAGAGTAATAGTAATTATTCTCCTATTTTATAAATATTGTTTATAATTTATATACTAGGTCTTAGCTATAAATAAATAATTAACTTTAATACCTAAGAATATATATACTACATCTTAATTAGACTTAAAAAGGCCTTAAATATTTATATATCTTACTTAAATCTTTATCCTTAATAATAATCCTTTATCTTATTAATTAGAACTATTAATTTTATAAAACCTTTTAAAACTCTTTCCTCTATCCTAATAGTCTTACTTAATATTAACTCTTAATATAAATAATAATAATAGGTAAGATTAAAAAGCTTCTAATTAATTCCTCTATTAATTTATTTATAATTAAAGATAGAGGAGTCCTATTTAAGGGCTCTAATCCTTAAGGGGTTTCTAGGATAATAATTAAACCTTAAGGTAATAAACCTATTAATCTTACCTCCTTAGCTCTTATTATCTTTATTAACTATTAGGTAATAATCTTAATTACTTTTATATATAAGGTAAGTAAGATAAGGATATTTATAATATCTTTAATCTTTAATATATAAAGAAGGATTTATGCTATTTAAATAGTAATTACCTTTATTAGCTTAAGTACTATTTACTTTAAGAATCCTTATAAGTACTCTATTTATATAGTTAATTATTTAAGTTTCCCTCCTCTTTTTAAGTTAAGATTAACCTTTATCCTTA
>JAABUL010005371.1_pt1 | contig 16011 bp, 2 predicted proteins | sample 5559151 | NCBI WGS metagenome assembly JAABUL01 (sample SAMN10711876, study PRJNA513368) | rock metagenome | isolation source: Antarctica rocks | place: Antarctica: Victoria Land, Pudding Butte sud | reverse complement strand
TAAGCAAAGCGTAAACTAAATTTTTATAAACAACGAAAAATTAAAAGACAACAATAAGAAACAAAGATGTTTAAAATTATATTAATTTTTATTCGATTTTTCTATACGTTTAATTTTATAATATATGCGTTTAATGTTATATTTAATTAAAAATTGTTTAGTTTATTTATGTTAAAATCTAATTTATTAGAACGTAAAATTTAAGACACATGCTAATAGACTCTAGTAATAAAAATAAATGCTAAAGCATATTAATATTCTTTTCGATTTTAATTTATTTAAAATTTATATGTTCGAAATCTTGCAAACTAAATATTTCGATAATATATAAAAAACTTTTGATGTTAGTAGTGTTTTATCATTTTTTAAAATAGCGCAAGTTCGAAGTCTTAAAATTTGTGAAACTTGTTTTTGACTTTATTATTTTAATTATTATTAGTTTTATATCTTTAATATTTTTACGCTTTTATTATTTATTTATTAAGCAATCTTTAAGCATATTTTCGCCAATATTAATTGCAACAATTAATTAAAGATTGTAATCTTTTTGTTATTTTAAGTTTATTTATTTTAATTTGATTTATTTAATTTACTAGCACTTGTTTATAGTTAATAGCTTTATAAATAATATGAAAAATGTTATATATAAAAAGCAATTTATGTATTACTTGAAATTATTAGATTTTAAAGTTAATAAAAGATCAACGTATCTTTTTGTAAATCGTCGCTATCTTATATAAGACAAATTAGTCTCTTAGTGTAATTAATATATGTCGTAGTGTAACGTTTATATATTTATAAACAAAATATATGTCGATTGCAATAATATATACTTTAATAATAAAAATTATATAGTTATTTTTAGCTTTAAAGCGAACACTTTAAACGTAAAAATTAAAATCTTGTTTATATTTTTTAATTATAAAGAGTTTTAATTTGTTGTTAAAAATTATAATAATAAATTCGATCTAATTTAAAATTATAAATTCGTAATAAAGAATTTGCGATTTAACGTTATAAATTACTTTAATTTTTTTAAAACTTAATTTCGATAACTTAGTCGAAACAAATAAAAATTTGTTCGTATTAATAAGTATGTTGCGTATAGAAAAGTCGTTTATTAAAATATAAGTCTTAAGTTTGCGAAACAATAGCGACAAATTTTTGTGTTTAATTGCTAATTTAAATTTAATCGATTTAGAATTATTAAAACGAATATTTTCAATTTAAGTCTTTTGTTGTTGTATATTAGTATTACTTATAATTACTTAAACGCATACAAAGTTCAATTAAATAAACATTTATAATTTAACTTATTTGTAAATCTTATAATCTTTAATTAAAGTTAAAATCGTTTTTGAAAAAATTAATTTTAATAAGTTAATTTTTGTTAAAATAATTAAAAAGTTAAATGTTTATTCGCGATATATAAGAGTTTTCTCAAATAAAGCATTGTTGTTTTAAAAAAAAATGTTTTACTTATTATTATTTATTAATGTTCGACATTAAAGTACAATAAAATTTGATACAATTTTTGTTATTTTAAGTTTATATTAATATAAGAAGCGAGTTACATTAAAATAAGACTTAAAAGTTAAAAGAAAGCATTGCGTTAAGCTTGAAGCAAAAAATGCATTAATTTAAGTTCGTTTTGTTTTTTTTAAAGATAATACAAAATTGTCGAAATTTAAATATTAGAAATTAAAGTATTAAAAGTTATTGTTATATTAATTAATAAAAGTTACGTTATTAAATTATATTATCGCAAAATATTACAATATTGTTTTGAATTTAAATTCTCTTTTACGTTGTTTACAAATTAATAAAGAGCAAGTTTCGATTATTTTAATGCAACAAATTTATAAGCTTATTTAAGAAAACGACTATTTATGCGAAAAGTTTGCAATATATAAAGATATACGTACAATACTTTAAGAGCTACAAAAGAGAACAAAACAAATATATCAAATATTAAATAATGCACTTTAAGATATATTTCGAAGACTCGTTCGATCTAAGCGATGTTTCTTAAATTACTAGAGTATTAACATTAATAATACTAGTAAAAAAGTCGTTATTTTTTAAGAAAATTAAGCGCTTAAAGTATTATACAAATGTTATAATAAAATACAAGATAAAGCTAGTTTATATAAAAGTGTATTTAATTATTAAAGTACTTCTTATTAATATTTAAATATGCTTTAAGATTTTTGTTAAATCTAAGATTAAAATTTGAGTTTTATGAATTTTACGTTATTTTAAATACTTTTCTTAATTAGTAATTTAATTTAATTTCGCATTTTGTTGTCGACAAAAACTGTATTATTAATTATTAATTATATTTTAATAAGATTGTAGTACTTACTAGTTATAAGCAACTTTTCTTTGTCTTTTAACGCATTGTTTGTTGTTACATTTCTATTGTTAAAATAATTAATATTATTTATTTGCGACATTAAAAAATAGTTGAAACTTATTAATTCTTTATAATATTTAATTCGATTCTTTGCATTATTATTTGTTTTGTTTTGAGACTTGTTTTTGTCTTTAAAATAAATAAAGATTTAAAGAATCTATTTTGTATTAATAATTGTACGTTAATGTTGTTAACAACATTTTTATATAATTTTTGTTAATAAAATTGTTATTAAGTATTCTATTAATTATATTAATAGTTTCAAGTTTATTGTTTATAAATGTTAGTTTTTGTAATATTATAATAAGATTTGTTATTTATTGATATAATCGACTTGCTATATAAGATAAATTCGACGCGTACAAACTTAATAATAGTTGAAGTCTAAAATTAACTTCTTAAGATATAGAAGCTAAACAACAATATTAATGTTAATAATAATTATTAGAATATTGTTATATTCTTTAACGAACGCATTTAAATCCTAAGATTTGTTAAGTTAAATACAATAAAATTTTTTAAACAAAATGTAACGCTTTTTGTCTAACTTTATTTAAAAGAAATTGATCTTATAAATGCGTTTAAAAATTTTACAGATAATTTTATCTGGCGCTTTTACTAAAAAGCACAAAGATAAAAAGATTTTGCTAGTTTAATATACAATTATATAAAGATAACTTTGAAATAAGAAGCAAAGATTAAAAAACAACATTTATAGATTAACGTATTGTTTAGCTTAAATTTTTCAAAAACAAACAATTATAATGTTAATAAAAAACACTTTTTTGTTTTTGTAATTATTTATAATTTTCTTTGATCGTAGTTTAATAAAATTGACTCTTTTGTTAATTTAAAATATAAAGAGATTGCGATAAATTATTTGTAACGTTTGTAACATTGTTAAAATAACAAACGTTATTACGAAGAGATATATTTATAGTTGTATTAATAATTTGAAATTTTAAGTAAAACGTTATATCGCGTATTAAAAGAATATCGCTAGCGTTTAATAAAATTAAAGAAAGATTTCGTAAAACAAACAACGCAATAATTGAACTAAAAGAAGTAGCAATAACGTTAAAAAAAAATCTATATATTTGTAAATATAATTCGCAAAAAAACTTTTTGTATTTATTGTATATTTAAAAATTCTTAGCAAAGACTAAGTTAAATTGTTGTTTTTAAAATTTATATTAACATTTACGTATACAACGATAAATGCGTCAATTATAAGCTTTATTAAGTTGTGAAATTTACGAAATGTTGTCAATAATATATTAAAAGCGTTGATTAATATACTAAGATAAATTGTTGCTTAAAGAAACATAGCATTAATTAAAAATAAATTGCTTAAACAAATATTAATATTTGTTATATTCGAAGTCTTATATAATGCGCAAAATATTATTATAGCTTAATACAATATTTGTGTAAAAGCGTTTAATTTAATTTATAAATTTAGTATTCAATATTATTTTAAAAAAAACAAGTAGACAAAAAGTTTTTAAAGAAATAAAGCAAATTTTTTTTATATTTAGTTTCGCAAAAAACGTAAAAATTGTAAAATAACAATAAATGCGAATAAGTCGTTTGCAATTACAACGTAAATCTAGAAAGCTTGCATTAAATATAAATAATAAAGAGAAAATATATTGTAAGACTTAAGATTTATTATTTTTATTTTAATATATTTTAAGTTTAATAATACGTTTTATTTGTTATATTAAAGATATTATAATCTAAAAATAGTTGTAGTCTTAATAATTGTTTTAAAAACAAACTTTATATAAAGATTGTTTTAAATATTGTTTATATATCGTAATTAAAATTTTTGATCTTATAATTTAAAATTAATCTTGATTTTTTTTATTGTATTTCTTAACATCTAATTAATTTTTAACGATTTGCTATTTTTTCTTTGCGCAAATTTTTAATCTTTTGCAAATTAATTTTATTCTAGTTTTTATAAATTAGAGCACAATTAATGTTAAAAAACAAAAAATGTTTTAAAAACAAAATTGAATCGTCTTTAATAAAGCGAACAAATTAGTAAAAAAATGTAATGTTAAAGTATATTACTTGCTTAAATGCGAAGACAAACTCTACAAATATAGTTTAAACAACAATTCTATATAATTGTTAATAATAAAAGAATTAATATTGTTTATAATTATATTTTTTATATTATAATACTAACGCAAACATCAAAAGCATTCTTATTTAACACTCGAAATTTAGTAGCTTGCGAAGAGATATACAAAGAAGTAATAATCAAATTTACAAATGCAAACGCGATAAATTATATAATTAACAAAAGATTTCTTAAAAACTTAAGAAAACAAAAAGATTAACATTTTACAAAACGTTAAGAACGTTGTTATACTAATTAGAAGACTAGCGTTCTTCGAAATTAATTTGCTTTAATTATAGTTAAAAAAAACACAAATGTAACTTTAATACTAAACAAAATACAACAAACTTAAGTATCGAATGTATAAATTTAATAAAAATTTAACATATATCGAACGTTTATAACTTAGTAGCGTCGATCTTAAGAATTAAATTCAAAATTATTACTATTAGTTTGTCGTTAATATTGCAAGATACGCTTAGAAAATTTAATTTTAGTATAGCGTTTTAAAGATACGTAGTTTGCATATTCGTAACATTAATTTAAAACATAATTTATTTAAATTTTGTTATATTAATTTAAGACTTATAATTTAAAATAATTATAAAAATTTTAATAATAATAAAAGATAAATATTAATTTTTGCGATTAAATGCAAAGTCGCTTCTAATTAATACATTGTATAATAAGATATTTGTTTTTAAAGAAAGACGCAAGCTTTATAAGTAACTCGTATATGCAAAAGCGAATATATTAATGTTTTATAATTAATATACTTTAACGCTTAAATCTACGATTTAACACAACTAAACGTTTGAATTATTAATCAAATAATTTTTGTAAATAAATTGTATATATACGAATGCATTATTATTTTAAAATTAACACAATTATTTGTTTAGAGTTGCGATTTAATATAACTAAACGTTTGAATTATTAATTAAACAATTTCTATAAATTAATTATATATACGCATATATATCATTGTTTTAAAGCTAATATAATTATTTGTCTAAAGTTAATTTGCATTATTAAGTTAATAATGCGCTCTTTATTGTTAGATATTTAAGAGCTTTAAAATCTAGTGTTTTCGTTATATCTTTTAGCAACTATATAGAAAATCGAATTAATTAAATTTAAATATATATAACTATCAATATATTTATTGTTGCTTGCAATAGCGTTTTTGATAACTTTATCTAAAATTGCTTCAATAAACTTAATTGTTCAAAAGACTCTTTTAACGTAAAAAATTCTACATTAAATGTATGTCTTTTTTACTAAATTTTTAGCAATAAACTAAGCTAAAATTTTGCTATTTAACATAAAGTCGAAGTTGCATTTTGACTTAATAACTAAAAAGCTTAAGCTTATAATTAAAACGCTTAAATCTAGCTTATAATCTATTAAAATATTTTATAAAAAATTAGTTTTATTAATTAATAAAAGAGAATATACAATTAGTAATTTCGCGCAATAATTTATTGTTTTGCAACAAAACATTGTTATTGTTAAACAAGATTCGAAGTTAAATATTATTAACTTTACGTTAATTACTTTTTAACACAATAGATTCTACAAATACTAAAGCGAAATTAAACAAATTTTAAGAGACGCATTGAAGCGCAATAACAAACTCTTTTAAATTTTGTTTAACTTTTTTAAATTCTTTGTTTTTATATTGTTAAAAATCAACTCTTTGAAGAAGATAAAAACATTAATATTGACGTTTTTCTTTTAAAGAACAAGCATCTTTAATAAAGACTTAATTATTTATAACATTTTTTAATAAATAATATCGAACGCCTTAAATAAACACAAAAAGATATAATCTTTTTTAAAGAAGTTTAAAAAGCACTTTTTAGTATATTAAAAAATGAAGATAAATTGCAAAAGAAGTTAATTAATGCGTTGCAAACAAAAAATAAATTTTAAACAAAATTTGTTTACAATATAAATGTAAAAAATTAAAGATTTGCGAATATGCAAAGAAATTTAATTAAAACAAAGCAAAAGATACAAAGATTACGTTTGTCTTATTAATAAATTATTATTATTTAAGTATTTTATTAATAAATTGATATAAATATATATATATATTCTTTTTACAATTAGATACTTATAACAAGAAATTATAATTTTTCTTTTTTTTTTTCTTTTTTTACTTAATAATTTAAATAAGAATTTACTTTTTTTCTTAATTAACAATTAAAATTTCGTTAAGACTTTTGTCTCTTCTTAGAAACTTTAACTTTTATAAAAATTTCTTTTTTTTTAACAATTTAATTTGCTTTTATTAGTGATGAACTTGTTTCAAAATTGTAAATTTGTTAATTGTTTATTTTATTTCTTAATATAAAAATTTGTCGATAAAGCAAGTTTCGTCAAAATTTGACAATCTAACTTGCTTTTATTATTAATTGTTTCTTAGAAATTCTTATGTTTTAAAGACTCTTACAAAAAATTAATAAATAGAGCGCTTTAACGTACTTTTTTGCTTTAGAATCTTTGCATAAAGACTTTAATATTATTAAAGCATTATTTAATAAACGAATCTAGTTAGTTGTTGTTATTTTTTGCTCTTCTTTTTTAATTGTTGCTACGTATTATATTTGTTAATTGCGTTTTAAATTTAATAATCTTTGAATTTGTGTTTTCTTAATTTTTGCTTTTTCGATTTATATTAATAAGTTAAACGTTATATTTTGCAAAATAATAAAGAGTTCGTAATTTTTTAGCATTGCTAATATAGTTTTTATAGAAAAGAATTTTGTAATTGCGATAGAAATTGCTTTATTGCAACTAAATTTGTATTCAAATAACAATAAAGCGTTACTTTTGTAAATTTAACGATTTATTATTATAAGTATCTAAATTAAGAAAATTAATCAAAATTTAAATAACATAAAAGCGATACTTGTTCTAGTAGACGTAACTAGAATTTCGAATAATTTGCTAATATCTTGTTCGCTTATTTAAAAATTAAGCGTGTTCGCAAAAGATATACTTTAGTTAACATAAAAAGTTAAAAATTTCTTCTTGTTTTTATGACGCTTTTAAAATTAATTCTCTTAAAGCAATTGCAAGATTGTATTGTTACTTAAACGAAAAAAAATGTTTAACAAATTAAAGCTTGATATTGTATTGTTAGAATTATTATTTCTAGATATATAACTTTTATTTAGTGCATTCGTAAAGAGTTGTTGTTTTAAGTTAAATATTTTTTCGTTTAATTTAGTTGCTACGATAATCGTAAACATTATTGTAGAGTTAAAATTAATAAAAAGCAACTCTTAAGCTTTTTCAATATATTATAGATCAAAATTAAGAACAATTGTCGTTGCAAACTTTGAATTGTTATTAAAAAAGACGCAAAAAATAATACGATAAACGTAATAATAAATTATATATCGCTCTTTAATAAAAGATACATTATATATTTATTGTATATACAAAGACTTTCGTGTCTTTCTCTATAACATTTTATAAGAACGCTTATATCTATGTCGTAGATTTAGATTGAACTCGTTATTAATAAAAGAGAGCTTTTTGTTGTTAAAAGTTGCGTTTAACTTTGTCGTAATTAAATAACGCAATTGTTGTACAAATCGCTTAACGAATTGTTAATTAAGCAAATGTTTTGTAATTAATAACAAGAAATAACAAAACAAGTTTTTAAGCTTCTTTTTTAATTTTAATCGTCAAATAAAGTCGAACTTGAATTTTAATTTTATAGCTAATTGAACAAATAAAATTCAAATAATAAAATTCAATTTCTTAATAATAGATTTGTCTTTGTTTAGCTTCTTTCTAGATGCAACATTTATTAACTTTGGAAAATATTAATGTGCAAACGCTTATAGTTATCTATAATTTTGTTTAAACAAGTTATTTTCGTTTTATTGCAATAATTAATTAAAGATAATACGCATCGTATTTTGCACAATATCTTTGAAACTTAACTCTAAAAAACGCTTTATAGTATTGGCGCATAACTCTAGATATTTTGTGTCTTCGCAAAAGATATATAGTAATAAAATTAATTTATTTAATGTTAAGAGATTAATTAATAATCTATTTCGTAGTAATAAATTTAAGATAATATCAAAAATTAATTTTTTGTATATTTACTTTTAAATAAGTTGTGCGTTTTTGTTTAAGTTTTTAAGCGTTTGTAACTTCAAGAGTTTAATAGTAATTTCGTTAATTAATTTTATTATAGTTAAGTTATTGTTAACGATTTTATACTAAATCTTGTAAATTAAATGCAAATAATTAGTTAACTTCTTGAATTAAGTTAGTAAAAGAATGTAAACATTGTAAATTTTATCTTATTTTATAACATTTAAGCAAAAGATATTGTCGCATAATATTAATATAAAAGACAAGTCAAAACTTCGTAACTTTTAAAAGTTGATCAAAGACGTCTCTTAAATTATAAATATCAAAAATGCGTTTTAAGTCTTTTAATTTGTTTCTTGTTAAATATATTTATTATTTTTGCTTTTGCAATATCTCGTTGTTTTTCTAATAATGTCGAATGTGTTTAAAGATTTTTTCGTTCGAAAAATTCGTTACGTTTAAGTACTTTTTATGCAAATTATTTTGTAAATAGAAATTAATGCTTTGTAAATATTAAAAGAATACAATTATATACAAAAGAAGCGACTAATCGTCTAAATATAAATGTATTGTCTACTAGTTATTTTTGTAATTAAAAAACTTACATATAACTTAAAGACAATAACGATTATAAAGAATTATTAAAGACGCAAAAAGTAATCGCAATTCTAAAAACGCTTTATTTGTACTATAGAATAGCGCACTCTAAAATATGTTTAAACAACAAATAAAAACTTCTAGTTTCTCTTTAAATATTAATGTCAAAATATAATTTTTAAGAGCAAGACATTAACAACTCTTTGTAATAAATATATTTTTTAGTTTTTTAACGTTTTTTGATCGCAAGAATTGCTTTTAACTAATGAATAATTAATTTATTTACAACAAGAAAAGTTTAACACAAATTATATTTCGAAATTGCGTTTAACGCTTATACAAGACTTGACAACAATTGGTTTCGATTTACAAAAAAAACAATTTTTGCATAGCAATCGTTAGCGAAAAGACGTCTAATATATAGAAATTAAATTAAATGTCTTTAGATTGTTACAAATAAAGTAATCTTAAATAGCTACTTTATATATATTATTATTTACATTTTATAGTTACGCTTTTAATACAAACAAAAAATGTTTAATATAATTAAAATTTTAACATTTTGTTTAGATTTTAATGTTAACAATTGTTATGTTTGTTGTATTGTTTTATAAGTTAAAATCGAAAATTCTTTATTGCTTTTCTTTTAATTGCATTAATTTATTTTTTATTTTTTATTATTTAAAATTAACGATTCGAACAATATTATAATAAAAAGTCTATTTTATTTTATCTTGTTTGTATTGTTTTTTATCTTAATTAAGTTTATTGTTTAACAACATTGTAAAAAGTTAAAAATTGTTTAAATTCTAAAAAATTTTGCTCTTTATTTGCATTTTTATTTTATTTTATTATGTAAATTTATATCGTATAGATGTGTTAATAGACTGACCGTTCGGGTCGGTTTTTCCTCGAAATCTATAACCCGACCCGAAAGTTATACCTAATTAGGCCAAGTTTTAACCTAATATAGTTAGTATTTTCATAATTTATGCAATTCGGTTCCAACTATTGGAACCGAACGATCAGTCTATGTGTTAACTTTGCAATAATTAACAATAATTAAAATAACATAATATAAGAGACAAATTTAGAGAATAAGATAGCGCATTTTATATAATTACGTAAACTAATATAAAGTAAAGTTTTTGTTAAGCGAATTTGCAATTTGTGCAATTTTATTTCTTTTTTTTAGCAACTATTATAAAGATATAATATTACAACTAAAAAATAAAATAGCATTTCAATTATATATAAAATGCTATTAATAACTCTTTACGCATTCGAAAATAAAAGTAGATTTATTTTGATAAAATCTTTTGATATTACGATAAAGTGCGCATATTAGATAATTTTTCTTATACGATAAAGTAATTTTGGAGAAGCGAATTACGACTTATTAGACGCATAGTACATTAACTAATTAACTTAATTCTATTCTACAATATTTAAGTTTATAAAAATTAAGAAATAAATATAGATAGCTATTAGTTAAAAGATTCGAAAATCTAAGAATAACTTATTAAATATTAGCAATATAGTTAGAATTGTTATACAATAGCATTACAAAAATTTATAAAAAGAGTTAAAGAATTAAGTTAAAAGAAACGATAAAACAAATAAAATATAATAACATTTAAAAATAAAAGAAGACAAATCTAAAAATATTATTAACAATAATCGAAATAATAACTTTCACAAAATCTTAATCGAATTAAGAGAAAATAAGATAAAATTTCTTAATTGCATACAAAGTCTAATAATTAACTCAAAAATACTATTTTTTTCTTAATAATCTTCTTGATTTAGCATTGTTCGACAAACAAAATATATATAACAAGCATTAATTAAAACGCATTGTAGACTAAGACTCTAAAGCAATAATTTTTGTGCAAAAGATTAATCTATTGCTTTACTTATAATTGACAACTTTTAATATTTTATAAATATTGTTAACTAATTTTGTTTTACTTTATATTTCTCTTAAATTAGTGCACAAAACGTACAATAATACAATATTATAAAATTTTCGAATTTGTTTTCTTAAATACAATATTTTTTTTTAGTGTTTTTTCGATTAAGACATTGCAATACGTCGTTAAGATCGCAACAAAATAAAGCGCATTAATTGAAATACTATGCGTTTTATTAGTATTAACTTCGACAATAATGTATTAGAGTAAAACAATGTTAAAAAGCTTTTACGTTGTTGTTGCATTTATTAAAATTGTAATTTTTGGAATTATTTTTGCGCATTTGAGTCTTTTTGTATAAGAAATATAAACATTATATTGCTAGACAATCTAAGTAGCTTATAATATTAACAACTATTATTACATTATTATTAAATAAACAATAAACTTATATATTTTATATAAATTACAACAATTAAGTAGTAAGTAATTTCAAGATATCGAACTAATATAAAGCGAAAAGTTATAAATAAATATTGTTTAAATAATAAAAATTAATTGTTTAATATATAAAATAATTAACAAGCTTATATTAAGACGAGATTTATAATAGCGAAATGTAAATTGCAAACGTTATTAACGTTTTATAACAACTATTATCAACAATATTTCAAAAACAAAGAAATTCTTTTTACAAAATTATTAAGAGCTAAGAACGTCAAAATTGTATTTTGTATCAAATCTTATAAAGCTTAATTTAATTTTGTTATTATATTTGTATATTTATTCTTTATTCTAATCTTTTTTGTCGTCGAATTTAGTAATTTTTGTCGAAATTTTTTTTTTTAAATTAGCGACTTAGATCTTGTGTGCTTTCGCAATACTTAAAGTTGTTATCTTTACGCTAAGATAAAATACAATTAAAGATATATTAGTAGCGAAAAGAAGCTAGTTATAATAATTATTTAATTTACTTTGTATACTTTTTGACACTTTTAATGCGTTGTAATATTAAAACTTCTTAATAAATCTTAAGTAAATATAAGAGAATACAAGTTGTTGTAAATTATAATTGTAATATTACTTGTTTTTTTAATATTTTGTATAAAGAATTTGTAATTTTAATCTATATAATTAGCGATAAAAATTTGAGTTAATAATAAAGTTAAAGAAAGAGTTGTTTTTAAAATTGACTTTTAAAGCTTAAATTTGCTATTTAAATTAATATAGATTGTTTTAAAATTAAATAAAGATATCTTCGAACTATTTTTTATAAATTCTAGTATAACAAGCTATTTTAATTTTCTATTAATTAAGCTTTTAACAATAATTCTTTCTAACACATTATAGGAATAAGAACAATATAATAATAATAATGCAATTTATTTAGCTTATAATAAGCTATGTACGTATCGAAGAGTTTATCGTAATTTTTTTTATCTTAATTGTATGTCTTTGTTTATGTTCGCTAGATTAATAGCAAGTTATTATAGATAATCGAATAAATATTGCTATAAAAACTTGAAATAAATTAGAATATTTAACTAGATTTGTTACAATTGCAAAGCGTAAATATTTATTAATAATCAAATTTATTTTAATTGTCGAAAATTTATCTTTTTAAATAACAAAATTGCAATATATGTCTTTAATAACTATTAAACAAGATTTTCTACATTTTGCGCAAATTGCGTTGCATTATGTTGCACAAAAAAGATTCTTTAAAATTACAAAACTATTTTTGAGATATAATGTTAACGTTAAGAGTAAATTTTAGAAATTTTATTTGCAATTTATAGCGTTTTATTAAGCAACAACAAAGAATAAAGCAACAACAACAAAAGTACTTTTAAATTATAAAATTAATGTTAATTTAACAATGTTTTGTCGAAATAAAACAATACTTTATAATATAATTGAATTTTGTGCTTATTAAATTAATTACACTTTTAAAATAGCTTTATATAATATTAGCAATTTACAAAGTTAAAAAAGTTTTATTGTTATAATTCTTTTATTGCAATACAAAGTTCACGTTATTATAAAAATATTAAAAGACGAATCTATTTTGCATTAAGTTGTTTATAATAACTATAATAAAATTATAAAACTTTTTATTGTGCACAAAGTTAATTTTAAAAATTAATATAATTAAATAACGTTGTTAATAATAGTTGCAAAGCAAGATCGATTATATTTTACAAAAGTACTTCTTTAACATAAAGTTGATGTTTATATTTGTATATTCGTTTTTAACTAGATATCTTTGCTTATAATTGTAAGAAAATGTATTAATATATAAATTAATTAATTTAATTTAACGTACTTTTGAAGAAAAATTATTATAAAATTATTGGCGCATAAAGCTTATATTAACAATAAAAATTGCGTTAATACGTTTTTTGCAATTGTAATTTTCTTTAATTTAATAGCGATTATAAAGCTTTTGTTAAAGTAAAATGTTAACGTTAACAAATTAGATCGCATAGACTTTATGTTATTGCAATTATTATGTTGCTATTATACTTTAAATAGAGTCAAAAAAAAGCTTTATATATTTGATTTTCTTTTAAAGCATAAAGTTAATTTAAATAGAAAAATCTCTCGCAAAAATATATTATTTATCGAAATGTATTAAAGCTTTTAATACTATTTTGTTTTAATAAAGATTTATCTTTTTAAGATATTGCTTCGAAAAGAAGTTAATATCAACATAATTAACATTAATAACAAGATATTACTTTAAATTGTATATAAACAATATAAAGATTTTTATTAAAGTAGACTAATATTAATGTTGATTCTTTTTAACATTAAAACTAATATAAAGATTATTAATTATTAAGAAGTTTTACTATTAAGATCGATTTGTACAAAATTCTTTCTAAATGTAAAGAAACAAGTTAACGTTGTTTGTCTTTTATTAAAAAATATTGTGTCGAAACATTTATTAACAATTAGATATATTCTTATTAATGTATCTCTTTTAATAGATTTTATAATTAAATTATTAATAAGCTATAGTGCTTTAGTAGATGCAACAAATAAAAAGAGAGAAACAACACTTTATTATGCAACTAGAAATTGAAATTATAAAACATTTTAAGCATTGTTTGTTTGCAACGCGAACAAAAAAATTTAAAATTAGAAAAAGCTTTTTGTAAAGATACTATTTGATATTATATAATACTAGAAATTACGTATTATATACAATAGATCGAAAACATTGTTAATAAAAGTATAATTTATAAAATAATTACTATTTTAGTTTCGTATTTACTATAAGTCTTTTATTCGATATTAAGAAATTAGTAGTAATTAAAATTGCGATATAATAAAGCTAAAATTAAAGAAAATTTAATTAAAGATTTATAATAAGAACGCTAGTAGTAAGATTACATACATTTTTAATTTAAGTTATATAAACAATAATTTCTTTAATATTTTAGAGTTGAAGTTAATTCTTTTTAATATTGCTATTAAATACGCATAATATTTGTTTTTTTAATAAATCTTCTCTTAATATAGATTTTATTATAAAAATATCTAAAAAGTCGAACTATTTGTGTTTATATTATTAATTTGATCGATAAAGTTTTGATTAACATTTGTCTCAATTGCAATAATAGCTAGAAACTACAAAATTGTTAATATTGTATCGTTAAATTTGTTTTAAGAATTAAAAAACGCAATAACATTCGTTTTTAAATAACATCTTTTTTATAGATTTTACGTAATAATATTACAAAATTGTTCAAAAGAATTTAACTTCTTTTCGTACATTTATTTTTAATTATATTGAGCACAACTTTGCAAACAATTATCGAACGAAAACTTCAAATAAATAATAAAATCAAAAACGTATAAATTAATAGCTAGAAGAGCAAGTATATTGACTTTATAAAAAATAGCAAACAACAATACATTAATTTTAATTACAAATAAATGTAAATTGCTTAATTTATTTAAAATTGTTAAAATTTAATAGATTTTATAATATGTAAAATATCAATTTGATGTTGTCGCAAGAAACGTAGTTGCAAAATTCAAAAATATAATAACAAATGTAGACGAACTTGTTTTAATTATTATTTAAACTATTGATATGCTATAAGAGTTGATTATTGCAATTTAGTTCTTAAAGATTTGCACATTTATAGTTATCTTTTACGTATATTTGTAATCAAAATAGTGTTAATTAAGATAATGCTAGTCGTAATAATACTATTCGAGATAGTGTTATTCGAAATAATGTTAATTAAGATAATATTAGTTGAAGTTGTATTAATGCTAATTAAAAGCGTATTAATTGCAACTATTGTTAAAGTTTAATAAAATAACAATTCCATAGTAGTTGCTATTACGAGAAAAACAATTTGTGTTAATCTATTAAATATTAGTAAACGCGATTTCGCAATTAGTATTAAATATATAATTAAACAATATAAGTAATTTTGTAAACAAGTTAAACAATTTGATGTATTAGCATAAGTATCTCTTGATTCTTATTAGAAGATTATAACTTTATTTAAGAAATTGTAATTTAGTTTAAATTTCAATGCGAACTCAAATATTATTTGATAATAATTTTATCGATATAAATTCGTAAATTAATAAATTATAGCTTATATATAATTCTTTCTTCGTTAATAATATATTTAGTTGAGACGTATTTTAACATTAATATAACGTATATAAACTAGTTTTAAATTGCAAGAAGCTTGTTGTACAACTTTGTAATACGAATTTTGAACAAACAATTACGTCAAAACAAGTAAAAATAATGCGAAAGATTTAATATAATTCAAATTTTAAATGTTTAATTAATTACT
>JAABUL010005369.1_pt1 | contig 16014 bp, 2 predicted proteins | sample 5559151 | NCBI WGS metagenome assembly JAABUL01 (sample SAMN10711876, study PRJNA513368) | rock metagenome | isolation source: Antarctica rocks | place: Antarctica: Victoria Land, Pudding Butte sud | reverse complement strand
TGAAAATACTAACTATATTAGGTTAAAACTTGACCTAATTAGGTATAACTTTCGGGTCGGGTTATAGATTTCGGGGAAAAACCGACCCGAACGGTCAGCCTAACTATTTATAATTTTAAAATCTTCTATTGTTTAGACAAAAAAAATTCGACAAATAGACTATTGAAATATCTTAATTATAAAAAAATCTTGCTATTAAATACAAAATTGCTATTAATATTGCAGAACAAATTAATACTATTGTTTGACAAAAATTTGTTGATACAAAGTAGACAAAAAATATTAGATAATTTGATTTCTATATTTTAAAATAAGTTAGTATTGTTGTTTAATAGAAAGTTGCTAATACAAAGCAAACAAAAAATATTAAATAATTTGATTTTTGTATTATAATTAATAGAAGTATCTACTAGTAGCGCAAAGATTTTGCAATTATAAAGTAAAAAGAATTTTTTTAAAAAACTAGTATCTTTATTTTAACTAGCTAATATATAGATTGTTATTTTAAAAAAAATAATTAGAAATATATTAGAGAAATTGTATAAGAAATTTCAAAAATTAATAAAATTCTTAATAAAGAATTTTTAAACTAAAAATATTTAAATCGAAAAAATTTAAATTAAGATTAAAAAATTGTTTTATTATAAGCAAAAAATATAGACTCTAGATTGATTTTTTTTTATTAAATATAACAAATTGCTCTATATTTTAGAAAATATAGTTATTAGAGAGAAATTAATTTGCAAAAACTATAATAATTTTTTAATAAAATATTTTGAAATTAAGAAAATTTTAAATTTATTTTAGCAAAAATATTTTTAACTTATTTGCGCTAAACAAATAAAAATATATATTAAAATATATAATATTTGTTAATATATCAAAATTTTTGTTATAAATTGTATAATAAGTTTCGATTTTTATTTGTAACAAAGAAATTATAGAAAAAAATTATTATAGATTTTGTAACAAATTTGTTGTCAAACAAATATTGTAAAATTATATATAACTCGATTTTTGTAATAGTCGATTGTTGTACAAAAATAATTAAATATATATTTATAATTATTAGAATTAATATTGCAAAATTAGCAAAAATATTTTTTAAAAAAATTGTCTTATATTTCGAAATATTAGCTAATATAGTAAATAATAGAGAATCTATCTTTATTAGTATCTTCTAATCTGCTATATATTTCTATATATAGATTAGAAAACAATTAAATATAGTTTTTTATTTTTAAATAGATAATTTAATCGAGCAATAAAATCAAATTCTTAAATACTATCTTTGCACTTATATTGATATTAAATAGACAAAATAGACAAATTTATTATTAATAGCAGAATTTGTCTACAACAATAACTACTATATTTTAGTAGCTAAAATTTTGTTGTTCTATTTAATATACAATTACTACTTGGAAATCTACTATAAAGTTAAGAACAATTCTATTGAAAAAAAAATATTATTAGTATAGAAACATATAAAATAGCTTTATAATTTAAGAAAAGTTCTAGCAAAACATTTTAAAAACGTTGTTGCGCAATAAACAAAATACTATAATAAAAGATATAAATCAAAAAGTTTTGTTGTAAAAAAATTAATTATACTCTCGACTAGAAATCTAAAGTAAAAAAAATTTAGTAAAAAAATATTGTATAAATATATCGAATTGTTTAGAATTAAAAATAAAATTAAAATACAAACTTATTGTTTTACTCTATTTAATATTTATCGAATCTATAATACTTTTTATATTTTATTTCTAAAATTATATTTATATTGCGCTAATAATTAGCAAACAAAACAAATATTGCAAATCTCGAAATTTGTTAACAACAAAATTTAATAAAAGATTGAAAAAATTCTAGACAAGATTAAGTTAAAAAGACAAATAATATAAAATTAAATAAATAAATTAAAACAAAAAATACAATTAATAGCTAAGAAAAAAATTTCTAGATAATATCGATAAATTAAGAAAAAACTTTAAGAAACAAATATATAGCAAGCAAAAGCAAAAAAGATAACGCAACGCGTATTGCAACAACAATAGTTATATTAACAATAATTTGTTTAATAAAATATTGCGCAATTGTTATTGTATTGTTGTTGTATAATTAAGTTATATAAAAAGATTTCTTTATTTTATTATATAAGATATTAGAAATAATAAAATTGTCTTTTTTAATATAAATACTCAAAATATAGTCTAAAAACAAAACTACTTTATTATTATTAATTAGTCGACAATATATTGTAACAATTTAGCAAATCTTTAATATTTTATCGAATTTATTTTAGAACAACTAGAAACAATTCTCGAATTTATTTAAAAATAAATTGTCAAATTTTTTAAAATTAATTATAGATAAGTTTTTAAAATTGTTCGAAATATTTATATTATTTCGAGAAAAATAGATTGCAAAAAATTTGTTTTGTACAAATTTTTTTGTTTTTGTTATAGACTTGTTTTTGTTATTTGTATATATTTTTGTATTTTTTATTTTTTAAAAAATATATAAGCAAACAAAGCACAAGCAGAATTAAAATAAAAAACTTATTATATTTTTATTTAATAATTTTGTCGACAACTTAGAGTTGCTAAGAAATTTTGCTACAAAATTGTAAAATTTTGCGAAAAAATCTCTCGAACTTGTTTTATTTAGATCGACAATAAATTTAAAAACAATCTATTTTAATTTATTTATTTTTATTTTTATTAACAATTTGTTTTTGTTTTTGTTTCTATTTTGCTTTAAATTTTAAATATATATTAATAAAATATTGAAAAGCAAACAAAAATATTTATTTTTAATACTTTTTTAGAAAGTAAATCGATCAATTGTTGTATTTTAGCAAAATTTTTATTTTAAATTATTTTTGTTTTTGCAAACTTTTGTTCGAGCTTGATTTAACATTTTTAAGCAAAAATTAAATTTTGCTTAAGTTGTTAAATACAAAATTAAATTCGATTTGTTGTTAATAGAATAAATTCTCTATTGTATTGTTAGCTCTTTATTTCGCGAACTATACTTTTTTGTATATATTTTATTATTTTGAAAATTGTATTTTTTATTTTAAATTTTTTGCAATAATTAATAACAACTTCTTTTATACAATTTTAAAAATATTTAATAAACTAATAAATATTAGCAACTGTTGTATTATAAACGCGAGCAAAATTTATTGCAATATAGCAATTTAATTTGCAATAAAAAATTCTGCAACAAATATAAATATTTCTCTTTTTGCAAATATATATATACTTATTTATGCAAATCATATATAAAAGATTATTATAGATTGTAATATATTAGTATTGCAAACAACAAAATATCGAAATTGTTTATTTTTTTATTTTTTTAATTTCTTAGAAGATATAGTTGAAGAAATAGAAAAAAAAGAAACAAAAAATATATTAATTTGAGATTTGCACTATATATATAAATTTTATATATTGCTATTTTTGCAACAATTTACTTATAGCAATAAAGCAATTGCAATTAAAAAGAATAAAAAAAAAAAAAAAAAAAGAGAAACAACAATATCTATATTTATAATTTATCTAGCGTCTGCGCAATACTAATTTTAGTTTAAATTCTATTTAGAATTTTAACAACAACAAATAGTAAAACAATAATATATTATAAATTGTTATTGTTGCTATTATATTGTTCTACAAATTGTATTAAATTAAAGTATAAATTTATTTCTATTAGATAGAAAACTTTTTTTCTTTTAATTTTTAAAAAGATTTGAGAAAATTTTTAACAAGCTTTTGTAGTACTAATATTTAGCAGACGTCTTTATCTTAATAAGACTAATATAGTTTTTTATATTACTAAAAATCAATACTCTAAAAAAAAGATAACTGTAATATTATAGCGTCTCCGACGCGCTAGCTTCTTAGAATATAACAGAACACGTAATTTCGAATATTTATAAAAATTTCAAATAGTACGACATTTCTTTCTAATTAGATAGCAAAAAACAAACTTATATATTATAGCAAGTATTAGATAAAGAGAAAGCTTGTTTCTTGTTATTTTTCAACAATTAGTTCTACTACTATCTATTCTATATAGTTAAAATATAGTAATACAAGTCTATTATATTTTACGTCTTTTATATTCTAGTGCGCCAGCAAGAAGTAGACGCACTTGTATCTTACAAATATATAATAGTCGAATTGTATTTAAATTTATCGAGATAGTTTTGCTAAACAATTAAAGAAAAATATTTAGATAGTTAATTCTAAAAAATTTATACAACTTATTATATTTGCTTTTAAAATTTATAACAAAGTCTATATTGCGCTTTTGTATTAAATACTATTTTCGAAAAAGCTTTCAAGATATATAAAAAAAAAGATTGCAAAATACAATATATTTTAGATTAAAAAATCAGTTGTTTCAAATTAAATTAAAAAAATTATAGAGATATTTTCGAAAAAGTTTTCAAACGCACTTAATATATATAATTAGATAGAGTATTTAATTAATTTTGTAGAAAACAAGATATTATATATAGAATATATATATAATAAATTGCAAAATAAATTAATTGCAATACAAGAATATCTTGCAAATATACTAAAAAAAAACTAAATATATTTTTTAAATAATTCTATTAAATTTTCAGTATTGTTTGTAAAGAAATTAGATAATAATTTATATTTTTATATAAACTATTGCGAACTTAATAAGATTACTGTTAAATTTTTTTTTTTTTTTTAAAATATTTAAGCGCTTTTAGACTGACCGTTCGGTTCCAACAGTTGGAACCGAATTGCATAAATTATGAAAATACTAACTATATTAGGTTAAAACTTGGCCTAATTAGGTATAACTTTCGGGTCGGGTTATAGATTTCGGGGAAAAACCGACCCGAACGGTCAGTCTAAGCGCTTTGCAAATACAAAATATTTTATTAAAATTAATATATACAATATATATTATTGTATTCGAATTTGTTAAAACAATAAATAGAAAATAGCTTTTTGTATTCAATACAAATAGTTCGAGTATTAAATTATATTTTTTAATTTTATTAATACTTCTGCTATTTTCTAATCTTATATAAATTGTATACTAAAGTTGTATATTAATGTTTGCTGTATAATATATTTAGATAATATATTTATTTACTTAAATTCGAAAAAACAATATTAAAAAAATATTCGCAAAATACTTTGTGTATTGCTTAAATATCAATTGTATATAAAACTATCGAAATATATATTTAATTGCAATAAAATAATTTTTCTAAATTTTATAATTGAAAAGCAAAATATTTAAATAAAATAAACTTGTATTAAAACTATTCAAAAATAGTTTAAATTAAAATTAGCAAAAAATATTTTTGTATTTTTTAAATTTGCAAAATTCTATTGATATTTTATTTGCAATTTTTTTTAAATTATAGTATCTTTAATCGATCTAACAACAAATACAAAAAAGAACAAAATATATATATTAAGAAAGCAAAAAAAACTTTCGAGATATTTAAAATTGTTTTTACTATTGTTTCTATTCTAGAATACTATAATTGAAATACTTCTTTTTGTGCAAAAATTAATATATTAAATTGTAAAACAGAAAATATATTTAGTTAATTTAACAAAAATATGCAATAGTATTCTATTGTATTTATTAGCTACAAATTTATAGAATCTAAAGTTTGCTAAAATATATACAACAAGAAATTTTATACTATTATACTAGCTTTTAAGTTTTAAAAATATTATCTATAAAATAGCAAATATATTATTTGTGTAATTACAAATTACAACAATTTTTGCTACTTTATAATTACAAAAAAGCTTTCGATTAAACAAATTTGCTAAACTAAAAAATTAATTGCGTTTAACTTTAATATAGAATATTGCAAAAGAAAATTTAATTTTGCAAATATATTATTAAAAAGATCTAATATTATAAAATTCGATAGTAGCAAAAATAATAATAACAATTTTCTATCTATTTTGCAAAACAAATTTTGCAATTTAAAATATTAATCGAAATTGTAGAAAAATAAAAATATTTCTATTATAGTTAAACTTGCAGCTTTAATAGCGCAATTAAATAATATTATTATTGTAGATATTCGAATTATAGATTTGAATAAAAAACTTTTTTAAAAATTATACAATATTCTAGATTCTATATTGTTTCGACTTTTAATACAACAAATTGTAGAATTAAATTTTTTTTTGCTAATTTAAAAAAATTAATAATAGCGTAATTACAAAAACTACAATAGAAAAATACTTTTATTGTAAAAAAACAATAGTATTAAAAATTTGCAAATAAGTAGAATAAACTTTCAAAATAGAATATTAAAAAAAATAAACTATTATATCGAGATTTTGCAATCTATATCTTAAAAGATACAACAACAAGAAATAAATTTTTTTGTATATATTACAATAACTTTATATTCGAATATTTTACATATTAACAAATCGAAAATACAATACAATAAAAGTATTACTAATCTAGTATAATTAAAGAAATTAATAAATATATTTGTATCTGTTTTAATTGTTAGCGCACGCATATTTATTATTATAAATTATATAGAAAATTTAGTTTAATATCTTTTGAAGATTTGCAATTTTTTAAAACAATAATAATAGACTTTATTACAAATATATTGTTTGCAAAAAATCTATACATTAAAAAAATTAGTAATACAATTTTAATACTAATTAATAAGTTAATTAAGCACGCAATCTATATTGTAACTATTAAGAAATTTAATACAAAAAATTTTGCAAAACTTTATTAAAAAGAGTTTGTATATTATTATAAAATAATATATAATATTATTTTTAATAGAGATTTGCTTTTTACAAGCTATTTTTGATTAATATTGTACTAATATTTAAATATAAAAAATTAGCTTAGTATTGTATTCTATTTGTAGATTAATAGTTAAACAAAAAAACAAAATTAGATTTTAAAATATTATTTGCGTATTTATTGTAATTATAGACAAAATAATTAATCGAAATTGCTATCTATAATTGCCTTTGTATATAATAATAGTATTTATTTAAATATTAAAAAAACTTTTTACAAACTATTAACAAACTATATTGCAAATTTTGCAAATATATCTATAAATAGATTTTTAACAAAAAAAATATTTCTAGCTACAAAACAAGCAGAATAGTTACAAAATACTAGAAAATATTTAAGAAAACTATAGATAGCAATTTCGAAGCAACAAACAAAAAGTTATAACAAAAATTACAAATTAACAAATTTTTAAATAGACAATAAAATATTATTGCAAAATATTAATATATATATATATTGCAATTTAAAAAGAAAATTAATTATTATTAACTAAGATTCTTTACTATTTTAATTAAAAAAACAAATAGATATATTAATTAAATCTATTTGCAAAATATAAAACAATTTATACTATCTTTTATATTTTGCTACTTAAATCTTAATATTTGCAAAACAAAAATTTAAAGTTAAAATTAATTCTTATCAAAAATAAAGAAAAATAAAATATAAGTATAGTGCTAAATAAACAAAACAAAAATAATATGCTTAAATACTTAATTAGATAGCTTAATATAATTCTGTAAAAAAATATATAAAAGTTTTTGAAATATCTCGAAAACGCAATAAACAAAATTCAGAAATTTAAAAAAAAAAAAAAAAAAAACATAGTATAGTTGCAAAGATATTAAAGAAAAAAAAACAAAAAAACCAAATAGTTAGCAAATTAAAAAAGCAAAAACAATTATACAAAAACAAATAAAACAAAAAATTAAATTAAAGTTCGAAAATTACATTTTTAAAAACTACAAAAACTTCTATAATAACGCAAAAATTTAGAAACAAACTTAGATATATAGAAATACAATTATATATATATATTTATACAAGTTAGTTTTTGCTATTTTAAAAATAGCAAACAAAATATATTTTAATTGCAATTGTTATAAACAAAACAATTATTGTTATAAACAAAACAATTATTGTTATAAACAAAACAAATATATATTAGTTTTATATACTATAAGTTTTGCAATACAACTTATTATAGCAAAACAATTTGTAGATTTTAATACAAAATTTTTTATCGAAAAACAAATAATTAGAATCGAGAATTGCAATATAATAATAGACAATTTAAAAAAAAAATTGTTAGCAACAATAATTGTAGTTGTACAAATTAGTTTAATATCTTTTTTAAAGTCTATATATTATATTTATTATATTATATACAATAGTCTACTTTTAATTAAAAAATATTAACAACAATAACAACAACAAAACAAATATATAGAACAAAAAAAAATATAATAGTAACAATAAAATTTGATTTGCAAAGATATTTTGCTACAAAGTAGCAAAAATACTTAATAATACAATTTGTTATTAAAAAATATACAACAAAAAGATTTTGTTTAAAAACAAATATATAACAATAGTATTAAACAACTATTATATATTGTTAGTTCTATTTCTATTTTTTTTAATTTGTAGATATATTCTATATTGCAATTAGAAAACAAATCGAGAAAAATAAAAAATATACACAAAATTATAATAGATAAAAGAGAAGTCGAAAAAGCAAAAAAAATCGAAATTAAAACAAAAAAACAAAAATTAAAATTAAAATAATAGAAGAAAATACAAAAACAAAAACAAAAACAAATACAATAATAGCAACAACAACAACAACAACAACAACAATAGACAGAAAATATCTGTTAAAATTGCAGGAATAATTTATCTATATATATATTAGTTTTGTTTCTAAAATAGTATCGATACTATTAAGCTATTTATTATTGTTTAATAATTTGTAAAAGTGCTAATAATATTCTATACAACAAAAAGTTAGTTAAATTCTTAAATTAATCTCGCAATTACTTCTATTGCAATTAGAATTAAAACAAAATTGTTTTTTGTATAGTATATAGACAATTTTAATACTTGTATATTAATTGCAGTAAACAAATAGAATACTAAAAAATAAATATTTGTAATTATATTTGCAAAGTCGCAATATCTGTCTATAAAATAAATAAATTTTTTATTATTACTGCAAAATAAGTTTAAAAATCGCAATATTAATTGCGCTAATTTAAATTAAGTACTGCAATAATTAAGTATTTTTATAGTTTGCAAACAGATATAGAAATAAAAGCAGTTATATTTACAAAACTGTTCTGCAAAGTAGTATAAAAAGCAAGAAAACAAAATAGTAATAATAATATCTATATTACTATATTGTATCTAAGAACAATAGCAACGCGTCTATATATTACAAAAAGAAATAAATTATTGCTATCTATCTAATATTTGTTAAAAGCAGTTCTACTAAGAAAATAATCTACAATTACTAAAATAGACAAAAATAGTAATTGTAAATATATTATTGCAAATATTTATTGTTTTTTTATTATCTACAAAATATAAAAAACTATTTTAAATATTTGTTTCTATCTTACTGCTATTAAAAGTAATTGCGAAATAGAATTTTGCATATCTACAAAATTGTATATTAATTTTGTAAATATATTATTGCAAATATTTATTGCTTTTTTACTATCTATAAAATACAAAAAATTACTTTGAATATTTGTTTCTATCTATTGTTGTCGAAAAGTCGATAATTGCAAAATAGAATTTTGCGCATTTATATCGCAATATATATAGCTTTGTAAATATTGTTACAATAGCAATATAGAAATTATATTGCAACTAGAACTAATAATATAGATTTTAGAAACTAAAATTTAAAAAAAAAATATAACTATAAAGTGTGTTTTGCAGTACTAGATTTATTTTGCAATAGTATATTTAGTATATATTAGTATATATTTAACAAAAAATTGCGCAAACTAGATTTAAGTAGAACTAGTATCGAGTTAACAAATACTATCTACGTATTGCTTTCTTTTAATAGCAAGCAAGAAAGTATTTTATAGAAAGCAAGATTTTTCTTGTATTTGTATTTTTTAGCAATTAGTTCTACTACAAATGCTACTATTACTATTATACGTGCTATCTAACTTGACTCGCTTAACTACGCAGCTCTACTTAAAGAGATAGTAACTACTTTACAATTAGATATTAAGTATAAGAAATTAATAGAGATATTGTAAATCTTGTTTTGCTTTTAGTTGTATTTATTAATAGAACTTTACTAAATAATACTATTTTAGATTTTAGTAAAGTATTAAATAATTGAGTAAGTTTGTTTATAGCTCTATCTTTTTAAGATTTAAATACTAATTTAAGTAATATTAGATATCTTATTTCTTAAACAATATTTTAATCTATTTCGAATTGTATTTTTTAATATCTAATTTAATATTCTTTCTTTAATTAAATTTTCTAGCTAATAGTTTTGCAATTTTAGTATTTAACAATATTTTTAAAATAACGCTATTCTTATAAGTTAGATCTTAAATACAATAAAATTAAAATTATATTAACAATTAATCTATAATACAATAATATTTTTGCAAGCTTAATAAAAATTAAACTATTTTAGTACTTTAATATAAGATTAAAAATAAACAGATTATATATCTTTTATAAAAATAGATTTTTGTTTGTTAAAATCAAAAATTCTATTTTATTATTATTTTTTTAGTATATATTCTAATAACTTTTGCAGATATTAAACTTTATCTTGTTCTAAAATACTATATAATATAGTTTTTTTCTATTTTTTAAATTTTCTTTGTTAATATTTTTAGATTTAGATTCTTTGTAATCTCTATTTTTTCGAAATTACAACTTAAGAAAAAAGTAGATAAAGAGAAGAGTATTTTCTTAGAAAATCGAGATATATTTGAAATAAAATATAATTAAGATTTTTAATTAATAGAATTTAGTACAAATTAAAGCAACTTAAAATAAATTGTTTAATTATATAATATAAATTCGAAATTCGAAATTTAAAAAAAAAGAATTTATCTTAAAACTTAATATTTGTTAACACCAATTTTAATATAGTTTTAATACTGTTTTAATAAAATTATAATAATCTTTTTAATATAGTATTGTATTTCTAGTATATCAAGAATTATATTTTTTTAAAAATAGATTTGAAGTTATAATTTTGTTATTAACAATTTTTGTTAATATTTTAATTGTAATTATCTTTGATACAATTAATTATTTTTCGAAATATAGTTTTACAACAGTTGTTAATTAACTGTAATAATTTGCTAACAACAATTACAAACTAGATATTTTATAACTATAGTACTTATTTTACAGATATAGTTCTCTCAAAAAAAGTAGTTCTACAACTATATATTAAACGCACAATCGCGACAACTAAATTGTTTAATAAAGATTATCTTTTTCAAAAGTTTGCTATCAAATTCTTTCGGAACTCTATTCTGATCTAATTAAGACTCGCTAAGATAGAGAGAGACAATAGATTCTCCGCTTATTTTGATAGTACTCTTTATAGAAGAAACAAAGAAAAAATCTGAATTTCTCTTTGTATACAGACGTTATCAACTAAATTTTCCATCTTCTTATCTTAATTTTACTACTAAATCGATAATTTTATATTTGTAGTATTACAAATAACTACTTCTACTACTACTACTACTTCTTCGCTAGACTAATTGCGTCAATTCGAATTATCTAGTATTAGAACTTATAGATACAAAATACAATTAAATAAGATTAAACAAGAATTCTAACTATAAGATAGAATCTATTGTGTAGGAATTACAATTTGTAAGCGATCAAACTATAGATTCCGAAGTTAAGATGCTAGACCCGATTGGATTGCAGCGTCGTAAAAAAGAAAATTGTAATTCTCTTTTTTTTTATAGAATCGACAAGCTTTTGCGAAGTCTAGAAGAAAATGCGTCTTTTTAATATATTACGGTTTCAGGCTAGACAGACTTTGCTCTCCGATTACTCTTCGAATCTTCGCTTTCTAGTCTCGAATATACTACAAATAATATCTAGCGTCTTGATATCTATAGTACTTATATCTATTTTCTATATATAGTTAGTTCTATATAGCTAGTATTCTTATCAATTAACTATATACTAGCTATCAAAGTTCTAATTCTAATATAATACTAGCTATTTTTTTAAACACAATTCTGCAAATTGTATTTTAAAAATATTTATATTTGCTATTTTTTTTGTTTTGCAAAACAAGTTCTAGATACAAAACTACTAGAATAAATATTTTGCAAAATATAATTAAATTGCAACAATAGATATCTTTTTAATAATATACAATTTAACAATATTTAATTCTATTAACTTTCTAATAAATTTGCTAAAATAAATAGATAACAAATTGTTCTAACTACAATCTAATAAATTTGTTAAAATAAAATTAGTAAATTTGTTAAAATAAAGAGATAACAAACTATTCTAATTTTTATTTAGTAAATTTGCTAAAATAAAATTAGTAAATTTGCTAGAATAGAATTAATAAATCTGCTAGAATAAAATTAGCAAATCTGCTAGAACAACAACTACAATACAATTCTATTATTGTTTTTAAACAATATTTTTGTTTTTGTGTACTAGAAGATTTGCTACGCAACAGAATAAAATTTAAAAAATATTTATTTTCGATATCGAAAATTTTGTTTTGCAAGTAATATAAGTTCTTTAATATTTGTATAATATCAAATATATTTAATTTCGAGTTTTTATTTTTGTTTACAAATATTTGTACTATCTATATCTTATCTATATCTACAATATAATTAATAAAAAAAATAGTTTCGAAAAATAAAGTTAAGTTTAGTTCTAGCAAAAATTGCAAGTTATTTAAGAAATTTTTAATAAATAAAAATTAATTAGATATTAAAATTGTTTTTTGTTACAATTACTATTTTCTAGAAATTCTATTAGATTAAAACAATTTCGAAAAAAATTTAAAATTTAAAGAATATTTTGATTTATTTAAAAACAATATATTTAAGTTTTTGTTGTTTGTTTAATTCAATTTTTACAAAATTATAATTAACAAACTAATTAAATCAAATTTGTTTAACAATATAAATTTGTTAAATATACTATTTCGATCTTTAATATATTAATTGCTAAATATTAGTTTTGCACAATTTTGTAACAAATATATTAAAAAAAAAACCAAAAAAAATTTAGTTAATATTATACTCTAGTTAATTAGTTTAACAATTTTAACAAAAATTAACAAAAAATATTTTAACTTTTTTGAAAAGAAGTTAAAAGTAATATAAAAAAATAGTTTTAACTATTTTATAAAAATAGTATTACAATTATCAAGTTTTAAATTAATAAAAAAATCAAATTTAATTTTGTCTACAAGTTAAAAATTTAAATTAATTTTTTAAAAATTTATTTAAATTAAGCAAAATTAATAGTAAATACTTGTAATAAAACAATATATTATTTTTAATATAAGCGCAATAACATTTTAGTTTAATATAATTTGTTTAAAGTTATTATATATTAATTGAAACAAGAGCTTTTTTTTTCTCGAAATAAAGAAACTGTATTTATCGAGTCTATTTATATAATTTACAATTTTAGTAGCAATAGCAAATATAACTATTTTTATAAATCTAACTTATAAGTCAAAGATCGATTTAATAATATCTATTTTATTTATAATTTTAAGTCGAAATTACAAAATATAGAGAATAATAGATACTTTTTCGATTCTTTTGTTTTTATTAATAATCTCGAAAAGTTTAAACAATAAATTATTGTATTAATTTCTAAATTTAGCAGTATTTTTTAATATTTTGTTATCGAGAAAATTAAACTTAGCTTTGTTGTCGTTAAAATTATTAATAATATTTTTTAAAAAATTAAATATTGTTTGTTTAATAAATTTGTTAATTCTTATTTAACAATAGATAATCTGCTTAAAGATTTAAATACTTAATAAAATAATTTAAACAAAAAATAACATAACTTTGTTAAAATTATATTGTTCGAATTTGTTATAAAAAATATCGAAATCTTTAATTAATATATTAATTGTTTTATATCTACAACAGTTAAAGTCTCTATATTAGAAATCGATAAAATATATTAATTTAACAAAAATTTAAGCTATAGATTTTAAAGTTACTATATTATTTTAACAAATTATATTATTTTAAATTAATTTATTAGATTAATTTGTAAAATCGATCTTAAATTTTAACAAATAATTTTTTTTTGTTTAACAATTACTCGAATTTCTATTTACGCACAAGCTATTAATAATATTAATAAACAAAATAATTGTATTAGTATTTTAAAGCTCTCTAAATATATTAATATAACTGTTTGTAATAACAGTAGTTCTAATATATATATTTCTATTTGCAACTGAAAACAAAATATAGAAATATAATTTTAAATTTTTAAAAACAAAATTAAGTTTCTAAATTTTTGTCGAAATATCTTAAATCAGAATATAAATTATATTATAGAAATGTTTTTTGCAAAAACAAGTTAACTAAAATTAAAGATAAAACTTTTACTAAACTTAAAACTTATAATATTAGCAATTTCAAACTAATAGTATTTAGAAAAAAGAGTTTTTCTAACATTTTAAATAACAATTTAAATAACTCTAGCAAATTAAAAAACTAGATATTTTTGACAAAAATTGCAATTTAGAACAGAAACTAATACTTATAAAAAAAACAATAAAAAAGTTTAAAACTATATTTAATTTATATAATAGAATTTTGTTTGTTAAAGTTGAGCTTAGTTCTAGTACTATCAACAATAAATTACTTAATAGTTAGCAACTAAATTTTTATATTAAAATTTGCTCAAATTAAATTTATTTGCTTTTCGATAAATATTATATTAAATTAATACTATTTATTAATATCGAAATCTTAAATAGAGTTTTTGTTAATAGAAAGTTTGTTAAACTTTATAAATTTTCTACTATACTATCTTAAAATTTTATTAAATTATATCTAGTTAATAACAAATTTGTCTCTAATATTATTTATATTGTTTAAGTTATTATTAATTTTAGCAAATATATTAATATTTTATAGTATTTAATAATTGAATTAAAACAATTTGCAATTATTCTTAATATATTCTAAATAAAAAAGTATAATATACAAATTAAATATAATATATAATTTTTTAAATTTAATTTCGATTACTATATAAAGTACTGCTTGTTAGATTAACAATTATTAGAGATTTTTAACAATTAATATAAGTAATTAGAATATTTGTTCTTGAATTTTTTTAATAAAATCGATATTTGTTAAATAAGTATCTTTATATTTTTAAAGCTTGCTATTAAAAAAAATTACAAAAAAATTACAATATTGTTTAAGTATTTTGCTATACTAGATTAATTAAAGAAAAACAATTAATATCTAGTTTGCATTGTAGATAGCAATATTACTATAGATATTATAGCTATTATTTTTAATAATTATAACAAGTTCTATATTAAATTTAAATAAGAGTTTTCGAATATAAAACAATTTAAAAACAAATATATTCGAAATTTAGACAATAAATTAAGTTTTTTAACTTGTAAAAAGTTAACAAGTTGTTGTTTAATAGAAGTATTAATTATATTATTAATTTTGTTTCAAAAGCAATTTCTTTAACTAAAAAAGTCTACAAAATATTCTATTAAAAAAAAGATTATTAGAGTCTATCTAAATAATATAAAAAACAAAAATTAGATTTGCAATAGTATTTTATAATATATTGTTTTTATTTTTATAGTTAAAAGATCTAATAAAGATTTGTATATTTGCGTAAACTATAGAAATCTTAATACTCTAAAAATTAAAAATTGCAATATTCTATTATTAATTTAAGAGATTTTGCAACAATTATATAAAATTAAATATTACAACAAATTCGATATTATTGCTGTCTAGACTGACCGTTCGGGTCGGTTTTTCCCCGAAATCTATAACCCGACCCGAAAGTTATACCTAATTAGGCCAAGTTTTAACCTAATATAGTTAGTATTTTCATAATTTATGCAATTCGGTTCCAACT
>JAABUL010005367.1_pt1 | contig 16020 bp, 19 predicted proteins | sample 5559151 | NCBI WGS metagenome assembly JAABUL01 (sample SAMN10711876, study PRJNA513368) | rock metagenome | isolation source: Antarctica rocks | place: Antarctica: Victoria Land, Pudding Butte sud | reverse complement strand
AGGAGCGCGACAACGGCGTGGCCGTCCTGCTCATCTCGGCGTCGCTCGACGAGATCATGGCGCTCTCCGATACGATCGGCGTGATCTATCGCGGGCGCCTCGTCGGGGTGTTGCCGCGCGCGCAGGCTAACATAGAACTGCTCGGTCTGATGATGGCCGGGGAAGCGCTCGCCGCGGCGCGACGTGAGGCCCCGCTAGACGGCCAGCCGTCGCCCGACGAACTCGCGCTGGGGGGCTAGGGATGATCGGGAACGCGCCATCGACCTCAACCGCCGCGCCCAGCGGCGGACCTGTCGATACTGGCAGCGCCGTCTCGGCGCGCGGCGATCTGCTCCGCGCGATCTTCGCCCCTCTGCTCGCCATCTTCACGGCCCTGGTGTTCTGCGCGCTGCTGCTCCTGGCGACGGGACACAACCCCCTATATGTGTATGGGGCGTTGTGGTCCGGGGCCGTGGCGGGGTTGTCGTTCTCCGACACCCTCGTCGCCACGACACCCTACATCCTGCTTGGCCTCGCCGTCGCCGTCGGCTTCAAGGGCGGCCTGTTCAACATCGGGGCCGAGGGCCAGTTCATCGTGGGCGCGCTCGGCGCCACCTGGGCCGGCCATCTGTTCGAGGGCGCGCCGGCCATCCTGCTGGTCATCCTCGCGCTGGTCGCCGGCGTGCTCGCCGGGGCGGCCTACGCCGCCATCGCGGGCGTGCTCAAGGTCGTGTCGGGCGCGCACGAGGTCATCACGACCATCATGCTCAACTACGTGGCGACGTACCTCGTGCAGTGGCTGGTCGACACCGGCGGCGTGATGCACGGGGCTACCCAGAATCAGCAGAGCTACAACATCAACCCTGGAGCGCAACTGCCGATCATCTGGCCCAACACCAGCCTGAGCATCGGTATCCTGATCGCCCTTGGTGGCGCACTCCTCGTCTACGTGCTCGTGTGGCGCACCACCTGGGGCTTCGCCCTGCGCGCTGTCGGGCTCAACCCAACGGCGGCGCGCTCGGCGGGCATCTCGGTGCGCGCGGTCACGGTCTGGACCATGGCCGTCAGCGGGGGGCTCTCCGGCCTGGCCGGGGCGATCCAGATCACCGGCCTGCAATACGCGCTGCCCGACACCATCGGCTCGGGCTTCGGCTTCGACGCCATCGCCGTGGCCATCATCGGCCTCGGCAACCCCATCGGCATCGTGCTGGCGGCCCTGCTGCTCGGCGCGTTGCGCAACGGAGCGACCAACATGGAGCAGGTGGCGGGCATCAGCGCTCCATTCGCCTCCGTCATCGAAGCGGCCATCCTGTTCTTCGTCGCCGCGCCCGTCATCATTCGTTGGATATACTTCCGTTGGAACCGGGGCCGTAGCGCCGTCAGCACAAGGGGGACCGAGGCGTGAGCGACTTCATCATCAGCGTCCTGGCTATCACGCTCGGGGCGGCCACCCCGCTGATCCTCGGCGCGCTCGGCGGCGTCATCTCCGAGCGCGCCGGCGTGGTCAACATCGCCATCGAGGGCCTGATGTTGACGGCCGCCTTCACGACCGCGGCCGTCGGCGCGACCACCGGCAGCCTGTTCCTGGGTGTCGTGGCCGGTGTCGTGGCTGGGGCGATCGGCGGCTTGTTCCTCGGCCTACTCTCGATCACGCTGCGCGTCGACCAAATCGTGGGCGGCTTCGTCATCAACATCGCCGCCGCGGGCGGCACCTCCTTCGTGTTCCGCTCGGCCTTCGGCTCCGGCTCACTACAGACAAACCCTCTGGCCCAGCTCAACATCCCGGTGCTCGCGTCGATCCCGGCGCTGGGGCGCATCCTGTTCCAGCAAAACCTGCTCGTCTACATCGCCCTGCTGCTCGTGCCGGTCGTGCACATCTACCTGTTCCGCACGCGGGCGGGGCTGCGCTCACGCTCGGTCAGCGAGAACCCCAAAGCGGCCGACGTCGCGGGCATCAACGTCGCGCTGGTGCGCTACGCCGCCGTCGTCGTCAGTGGGGCTCTCTCCGGCCTGGCCGGCGCGTATCTGGTCGGAGATGTCGGCAGCTTCTCGGAAGGCATGACCAACGGCCGCGGCTTCATTGCCCTGGCGGCCGTCATCTTCGGCAAGTGGCGGCCCGTCCAGGCCACGCTGGGCGCGCTGCTCTTCGGTTTCTGCGAGGCGCTACAGGGCCAGCTGCAGGTATCCGGTGTCTCGATATCGTCGAAGCTATTGGCGATGCTGCCCTATCTCGTCACCATCATCGTCCTGGCCGGCTTCATCGGCCGCGCCATCCCCCCCGCCGCCGACGGCATCCCCTACACCAAGGAGTAACACGTCCGACGCAGGGCGCGTGAATTATCGGCCGGTGACGCATCTACTGGGACCGCCGCGGTCCCAGTGAATACGACATCCCCTACGTCAAACGGCATCAAACGGCGTCCCCTACGTCAAGGAGTAACAGGTCATGGTGCGCCTCATCATCGATACCGATACGGCCGGCGACGACTGCGTGTCGCTGCTCGTCGCCCTGCGCTCGCCGGACATCGTCGTCGAGGCGATCACGATCAACTGCGGCAATGTCGCTTTCGACCAGCAAGTGGAGAACGCCCTCTATACGCTTGAGGCCGCAAGCTTCGGCGAAGGGTCGGGCCGGCCGCGCGTGCCGGTCTACCCCGGCTGTACGCAACCGCTGCTGCGCCCTCACGAGACGATCGAGTACATCCACGGCCGCGACGGCATGGGCGATTCGTTCTTCCCGAAGGCCCGGCAGCGCCCCGAACCGGAGCATGCCGTCGACGCCCTAGTGCGCCTGATCAACGATAATCCGGGCGAACTCACGATCATCGCCCAGGCGCCGTTGACCAACCTGGCCATGGCGGTGCGGCGCGACCCCTCGATCGCGCAGAAGGTAAAGCATGTGTGGCTCATGGGCGGGACCAACAACGCCCTCGGCAACGTGACGCCGCCGGCCGAGTTCAACGTCTACGTCGACCCCGAGGCGGCCAAGATCGTCTTCGGCGCGGGCTTCCCCCTGACGATGGTCGGCTGGGAGATCTGCGTCCGCCACGGGGTGCTGGACGCCGCGGGGACGGCCGAGGTCGAGGGCCTGCACACGCCGCTCGCGCGTTTCTTCCTGGACATCAACCGCGTGGTACGCCGCTTCAACCTGACGCAGGGGATCGACGGCACGACCCACCCGGATTCCATCGTGGCCGCCATGGTCGTCGATCCCGACATCATGACGCGCAGCGGGGAGTACTACGTGGACGTCGAGACGAGCGGCGAGCTCACGCGGGGCATGACCGTCGTCGACGAACTCGGCGCGCTCAACCGTCCGGCCAATACCCGTGTGTGCCTCGCGGCGGACGGGGCGCGCTTCCGCCGCCTGCTGCTCGACGTCCTGCGCGGGTGACGCGCGAATCACGTTGCCGTAATAATTGCCGGCGATGCGGACTTTAAGGTTGATGGCACGCATCGCCATTGATAGACACAAGACAAGACTCTTTAAGCCCTGCCTGCTTCATGATGAGGATGTCATCCATGGGCGCAAAGGTCACATCGCGCGCTTCCATGGCGCTGAAGGCCTTCGGCGAAACGACTGCATGCCAGAGCCCTGATACAGACAATATTTCCACTACCCGGCGGCGTCTGCTCCGGTGTGCCCGCTACTCTCTCCATGTGATCGGTGGTACATGTGCGGGAAGCACAGAGGCGGACACGGGGATCTAGTGTCGATCGTGGTGCAGTGAATAGGTATGCAGCAGCGTTGCGCCTGAGGACGCGGCCTATCGCTGGCGCTCGGTCAATTTGTGAACAACTGTTAGCATGGCTACACGAGTGATGTGCGCCGATAACGCTCGTATAGTGTCCATACTAGTGGATCGGGGTCGCGGATGATGCGCGATGGAGCCTCTTGGCCCCTTGCCCGCAGCGCGAGCGGTCGCGCCACCGACACACGGGTCCCCCGCCTCGCGACGCGTCTGTTCAGGCGGCTTGTTGGTCGAAGACGTAGAAGAGGGCCAGGAGCGCGAAGAGCGCCAGGTCCAGCGTCGGGTTCACAAGCGCGAGGCCGATCGAGACGCCGTAAATGATCAGCCCGACGCCGAAGCGGGGCACGGTCGAACGCGCGCGTTGCCGGTCGATGCGCTCGGTGTGGAGCAGCCCTCGCGTGACGGCGTAGGCCCACACGCCAGTGAAGCCGAGCGACATCGCCGTCATCGTCCCGGCGTAGACCACCGCCGCCGCCTTGGCGTTGTCGCCGCCCTGCACGATGTACTTGCCCAATAAGCTGGTGGGGAAGGGGATGAATGAGACGGCCATCAGCAGCAGCAGATTGATGAAGAGCAGCGGGCGGTCGACCCGCGCGATGCGCGCGAAGGTGCCGTGGTGGTTCACCCAGATGATGCCGATGGTCAGGAAGCTCACGACGTAGGTCGCGTACGAGGGCCACTGGTCGAGGAGTTTCCGCGACAGGTGGCCCTGCCCGACGTCCGGCGTGGCGATACCGAAGACAAGTAGGGTGATGGCCACAGCGAAGACGCCATCGCTGAAGGCTTCCAGTCGGCCCGTGTCGGCGTGCCCGGAGGCCGTCTGCCCAGGCGGCGCCGCACCTCCCTCGTCCATCACGTCGGCTCCCTGCTCCGCGCATAGCTGCACGAAGGCTACCACATACCCGTACGAATCATGACACGGCGACGCGACGCCTGTCCGCCGACCTCAGACCCCGTGCGCGTCGCAGAAGAGGATGCGCACGCCCTCGGTCGCGAGGGCGAAGACCGCGGGGAACAAGGCCTGCGCCTCGGGCGTGGCCACCGCCGCGGACGCCGCGTCGTAATCGTCGACGTACAGATCGAGCATCCGATAGGCCGGCGTGGGGCTGCCGTCCTCCTTCGGCCATACCTTCGACTCCTCGATGCGCCAGACACCGGGGAGGCGACGCGCGAGGTCGGCGTGGCCCGCAGCGTAGGCTGTCTCAAAGGCCACGGGGTCCGTGGGGTTCTCGTAGATAAACGTGATCTTGGTCGGCATGGAGGCTTCCTCTGCCTGTTATCGTGTTTGCTCGTTATAGTGGGAAACGAGCCTGTGACGCCGGCTCGGGGCTGTCATAGGGTCGCCGGGCCGTCGCGCATCCATCGATGCACCAGAACGAATCGCCGGGGGCGCATCGCTGCTCTCAGTACAAATACCCCTCCCGTGGTTGGGGCGCGGGCGGGCGCTGCGCGTCGCCCAGCTGCTCGAGCACGTCCCGCTCGATGGTAAGGCAGATGGCGGTAAGTGGGACGTCCTGCGCCGTATGCTCGAACGGGTTCTCCACCACGGCGCCGATGCGCTCCACGATACGGAAGGCGAAGGCCAAAATGAGCGTCGCGGGGATCACCATCCAGCGGTCGCGCGGCAGGCTGCCGATCACGGCGAAGGGGAAGATGACGACGTACAGGTGCACGAAATACCGGCTGAAGATGTCGTAGACCCGCGGCACGGGCTGGCCCTTGGTGCGCTCGGCGAGCGCCTGTTGTTGGGCGAGCGCCGCCAAGGCGACCTCCATCTGGAAGTTGTCCAGGCCGCTGAGCACCCCGGCGGCGTAGGCCTGGAAGATGCGCTGCGAGTGCAACTGGAGCAGCAGGCCGGCCTTGTTATCGGCGGCGCTCACCCGACGGAACTCCGCGGCGGAGAGGTGTGGCTCCAGGCTTGCCCAGTCCGACTGGCCGCGCAGCTGCAGGCGCAGCGCGTTCACCCAGGCGATCTGCCCCTCGATCATGCCCCGCTGGAACGTGACGATAGCCTCGGGATGCGGGGCCGTCGCGCGCTTGCTGTCCCCGACGGCCATGACCACGCGCGCCAAGGTGCGCGAGAGAGCGGTGATCTGCGCCCAGATCGCGCTCGCCTCCCACCACCGCTGATAGCCGGTGTTCACGCGCACGGCCAGCAGGATCGAGAGCGCGGTCCCCAGCACCGTAGCCAGCACCGGCGGGAGGGTGACCCAGCGGAGCCTTGCCTCGTCCACCAGCGCCCAGGCCGCTACGCCAGAGGCGGCGCCCACGGCCAACTCGAAGCGGGCGTAGGGCCACATGCTCCGCGGCGTGAACTGTGTCTTGAGGATCATGGCGGGCACCCTAGCGGCGCAGGAGCCGGAACGCGATCTCGCGCCCCAGTCCCCTGCGCAGGACGAGGTCGATCCAGAAGCGGGCCAACCCTTCCAGCAGGGCGGCATTGGCCAGCGGGCCGGCGTCGACGACCGCGAAGCCGATGGCGCGCGAGAGCTCCGCCACGATGGCCTTGGCCCCGTCGTCGTCGCCGCAGATGTAATTGTCGGCGTGCTCGTCCCCGAAGGCGGGATCGGTCATGACATTCCAGCCCATCGTATTGAACGCTTTCACCACGCGGGCGCCGGGGGCCAGGCCGGCGACCTGGGCGGCTACGGCCGGGGCGCCCGCCGGCGCCGCCACGTCATTGACCGCGTCGATCACCACCTTGCCGCCCAGGTCGCCCAGCGCCGGGAGCATCTCCGCCAACGCGCCGTGTGGGACGGCGAGGACCACCACGTCCCCCCACTCCGCGGCCTCGCGGGGGCGCGCGGCATGGGCCGCTGGCCCCGACGACGCCAGCGCCGCGCGCGCTCTCTCGCCATCGGGATCGCGGACGCCATAGGCGACCGCGTGTCCCCGCGCGGCCCAGCGCGCCCCGAGCGCGCCGCCGACTTGCCCCGCCCCGATGATTGCTATCTTCATGCGCGTCCCCCCATGTCATCCTGCCGAACGTTCCATGTCATCCTGCCGAACGTTCCATGTCATCCTGCCGAACGTTCCATGTCATCCTGCCGAACGTTTCGATACGCGGCGCCCAGCGGCCTCCGGGTGCTATCGCGGCGGTGCGGTTGTCGCTGCAATCCTCAGGACCCGACGTGCCGGTCGGCCCACGCCCGCGCGAGGGCGAAGGCCCGGGGCGCGCTGCGGTGCAAGTTCAGGGCGTGGCCCGTGTCAGGCAGGACATCCACCTCCAGTGGCAGCCCGATCCGGTAGAAGGACGGCTCCTTCCCGGCGGCCGCCGCGCCGAAGAGCGCGTCCTGCCGCCCCGTCAGCACGAGCACGGGCGCGACGATGGCCCGCGAGTAGGCGGGCGAGGTGAGCACCCGCGCGAATTGGCCCAGCTCGCCGATCGTCGCCGTCCCGATCGGGGCAACGGACGCGTCGTCGTAGGCGATGACGGCGGGATCGGCGTTCGCCGGGTCGTAGAAGTAGGTGACGCGGGTGCCGGGGCGCTCGCGCAGGTAGCCCGACGGCAGGCTCCGCAACGCCGGATTGGTCTGCGCCGACAGGAGGCCGCTCTGCGAGAACGCGGCCGTGCCCGGCCCCGGCGCGTGCATGAAGCCCGTCAGGATCACGCCGTCCACGTCCCGGTAGCGCCCCGCCTCGACGATGCTGATGAGCGAGCCGAGCGAGTGCCCGACCAGCATCACGCGGGCGAAGGCGGCAGGCCTCTGGCGCAGGTCACGCACCAGTTGGTGGGCGACATAGGCGTTGGCGTCGATGGTGACCTGCGCCGCCGGCGGGTGATCGGAGGCGCCGCCCCCGATGCGGTCGATGTTTAGCGTGGCGTACCCGGCGGCGTTCATGGCGCGCACCCACGAATACGTCCGGGGCTGGACCGGCCAGTCCCAATAGGCGCGGGTGTACAGGATGCCGCCGAGCAGGAGTTGGACGGTGCGCCCGTACCCCGCGCCAGGGGTGCAGAGCGTGCCGCGGACGGTGTAGCGTGTTGCGGCGCCTGGGGCAAGGGCGATACTGTAGGCCGCGGGCCGGCAAATAACGCCGGCGATGCCGCCGCGCGACGTCGATGCCGCGGCGGGGGGCATGCCCGCCCCGGCCACGAGGGCCGCGAACAGGAGCGCGCCGAGGCCGCGTTTGAGATGTCGGCGCGGCGTCGACCAATGGGATGGTGATGCGCCGGGAGTGGTCATGATCTGCATAGGGTGCTCATCCTCGTCGTGGTCGTGGCTGTCGTGATAGAGTCGGGTGGTCGCGCGGGTGGTCACTGGCCGAGCGCGGCGATGATCAACTCGGCCACCTTGCGGCCCGAGTACTGCTGCTGGCCCGTGAAGAGGCGCCCGTCGCGGATCGCGAACTGCTTGAAGAGCCCCGCCTGCACGTAGTTGGCGCCGCGCTCCTTGAGGGCGTCCTCCAGCCGCCACGGCATGATCTTGGTCCCCGCCGCCTTGTCCGAGTAGTCCTCCTCGATGTTGGCGAAGCCCGTCACCGTCTTGCCCCGTACGAGATACGAGCCGTCGGAGAGCGTGGCGTCGACCAGGGCCGCGACGCCGTGGCAGAAGGCGGCGGTCGGCTTCTCGCCCTCGTAGAAGGCGCGGATGGCCGCGTGCAGGGCGCCGTTGTCGCGGAAGGTGAACATGGACGACTGGCCGCCGCAGATGACCAGGGCGCCGTAGTCGGCGGGGTTCAGGTCGGACAGTGTCGGCGTGTCCTCCAGCAGAGCCGTCAGGTCGGGCGTGTTGAGGAAGCCCATGCTGATGAGATCGTCGGCCGACCACTTGCTCGGGTCGCGCGGGTCGCTCAAGGCGTCGGGCACGACCGTGCCGCCGTCGGGGCTGGCGATGGTGACCGCGTAGCCGGCCTCCGTGAACGCGTAGTAGGGGTGGGTCAGCTCGGCGGCCCAGAAGCCGACGGGCCAGCCGGTCGTCGTCGAGGTCGAGGGGTTGGCGACCACCATCAGGATGCGCCTGGGCTGGCTGGTGATCTGGTCGATGGTGGCGTGATGGCCGCCGGTGTTGGTGATGGCTGTCGCGGTCAAGGTGTCCTCCTCCTAGTCTCGCTGATCTCGCATGTGTCGCGCGGCGACATCTGCCGCTCGTCCTCACTATATTATATACGATACAGTATTGTAAACTAGTAATTCGGCTAGGATGCTCGTCCACCCTCGCGCGGGAGGCGGCGGGACCTCCCCGCGATCGGCCTCGGGCATGTTCGACACCCGATAATCGTGTTGGCAGGGGGCTTGACAATCTCCATTCATGGTCTTACAATCATTCACAGAAAGGTGAATGGTGAAGGGGAGGGGAATGGAAGATGCCCACGAGTCGTTCCAGCAGCGCGAGGAGTACCAGATCACGGATCTGGACACCTTCAAGATCCTGGCCCATCCGGTGCGTTTCAAGGTGCTCAGCGCGCTCGCCCACGAGCCCCGCACCGTCAAGCAGGTGGCCGCCGACCTGCAGATGCCGCCCACGCGCCTGTACCGGCACATCAAGGTCCTGCTCGCGCATCACCTGATCGCTGTCGTGCGGACGCAAGTGGTCTCCGGCATCGTCGAGCGGCACTATCAAGCGGTCGCGCGCACCATGCTCTCCCCCCGCGCGACCCTCATGGGGGAGCACCCCCCGGACACCATCTTGCCGGTGGTGTTTGACGCGACCACCCGCCGGGCGGAGGACGCGGTGAGCCGGGCGGTGGAGGCGGGCGTCATCGACCTGGGGGTGCGGGCCCCCCACCACCGGGCGCTGCTGTTGCGACGCGGGGAGGCGCGCTTGACGTCGGCCCAGGCCGCGCGCGTGAGCGCGGCGCTCGTGACCCTCGTGGAGGGCGCCGGCGCCGGTGACGACGACGGCGACGACGATGACGACCGGGCGCGGGTGGGGGATGCCAGGTGGTACGACCTCCTCATCGGACTGTACCCGACTGTCGAGGAGCGCGCGCCGGGGCGTGCGCCTCTCCGGCAAGTCGGCGACACACGGACGAGCACAGGGAAAGGAAAGGAACCGGCATGAAGACCGTGAACCGATGCTTGGGGACGATGAATCAGGTGACATGGATGTGGTGGCTCGGGTGTGCGCTCTGGGTGGCGACGGCCGCGTTCATGGTGGCGCATACCGGCCGGGTCGATTCCCAAGATGCCGTCTGGGTTGCGCTCGCCATCCTCTTCGGCAGCCTGGGGTGGCAGGCGCAGCGTGGACGGCCGGGCAGCCGGCGCACCGACGGGGAGTAGCCCCGGACGCGCGACGCGTCGCACGTCTTACGCGTCAGGCGTCGTTGTCTTGTCTCCCCCCGACGATGCCCAGGCGCGCCGGCCAGGGATGTGGCGCGATGGAGCAGGGCGCGCGCGAGGCCCTGGCCGAGGCAGAACGAGGTCGCGGGCAGGGCGCGCGAGAGACCGAGACCCTGCCCGAGGAGGTTGCGATGACGACACTACACGAGATCGGCGACCGGACGTTTTCCTGGCGGCCCATCAAAGGGGCGAAGACGACGATCGAGATCTACGCCGGGGCCACGGTCTTCGGCACGCTGCGCCTGGAGGGCGACCGGCGCGCCGTGGCCGAGATGGGCGGGAGCCGCTGGGTGTTCGAGGCGGGCAAAGGCAGCGTGACGGTGCGGGGCGAGCAGGGAGCCGTCCTGGCCACCTTCGCCGCGGGCGTGGGCGGCGACGGGACGCTGACCCTGGCTGACGGGCGGACGCTGCGCGGGGCGCCGACGCATCCGGGGCGAAGGTGGCCAGGACGCGCGCGCCTTCTACGACGGAGGCGGGACGCGCGTCGTGCGCTTTTGGAAGGATCACCAGTTCTTGAAGACGGAGGACCGCGGAGCGGCCGACCCGGGGATGGCGGCGCGTCTAGAGTTCCCGCTGCTCGTCGCCTTGGGGCGCGTCATCGGGATCGGCCAGGGCGAGGATGGGACCACCGAGAGCCTGCTCGCCACGGTCACGGCGCTGTCGATCTAGGGCCAGGCCGGTATCCGCGACGGGCCGTCATTACCCGCGACGGGCCGTTCGGTCGAGCGGGCGGGGTGACGACGCGCCCGCGCCGAAGACGAGCGATGGCGGCCGCCCATGCCATCAGGCCCAGGCCAGCGCGGCGCGGGCCGCGGCGGCTGTCAGGGGCCGGTTGTAGATCGGGGAGCCGGACTGCTGTCGTTCATGGCGTCAAATACGATCTTGTCGCGTAGGCGGGCGGCGGGCAAGGTCTCGTATTGCCCTAGCGGGATAGCCACCAGCACGACCTCGCCGAAGCCGGCCGCCGCCTCCACCGTCACGGCCCGCGCGCCGTGCCCGATCTCCGCCACCAGCTCCGCCAGCGACGCGAGGGCACGCGTGTTGCTGATTGCCACGGTGTGCCCTGCAGCGGCGAAGAGGCGTGCCACGGTCGATGCGATCATCCCGGCGCCGATAATGCCGATGTCCATGCTTCTCCCCTCCCGTCCGTCGACCGTCGTGTCGGGGTAACCGATGGATCACCTCTATCCAAGGTTATGTCGGCCGCATTGAGGCGGCCATCGACGACCTCCTGCCCCGGCGTGGGGCGCCATGCGGTACAGTAAAGATACGTTACATGATCGTATCTACCTATGCAAGGGAGGGATGACGATGCCACAGCGGGGAGGGGCTGGCGAAGCGTGTGAGCGTGACGACGCGGGACCGCGCCCGCGCGGCCGCCCGCGCGAGCCCGAGACCGACCGCCGCATCCTGGAGGCCGCCTTCCGCCTGATGCTGCAGAGCGGCTATGCCCGCCTGTCGATCGACCAGGTCGCCGAGGAAGCCGGCGTGGGGCGGCCGACCATCTACCGCCGGTACCGCGGCAAGGAGGAGCTGGCGATCGCCGCGCTGGCGGCCGCTCAGATCGAGAGCCTGGTCCTGCCCCGGACGGGCGAGACGCGGGCCGACCTGGTCACGCACCTCCGGCGCTTCGCCAGGGCGGCCGGGCGTCCCTACGGGATGGCCATGATCGGGACGGTGCTCGCCGAGGAGCACGAAACGCCCGAGCTCTTGCGCCACTTCCGGGAGGAGGTCGTCGCGCCGCGCCGCCGCATCTTCCGCGGCCTGCTCGAGCACGCGCAGGAGCGAGGCGAACTGTGCGCCGGCGTCGACCCCGACCTGGCCGTCAACCTGCTGGTCGGCGCCTACTACGCGCAGTACCTGGAAGGGCGACCCTTCGACGACGGGTGGGCTGAGCGGGTCGTCGACACCCTGCTCGTGGGCATCGGGCGGGGCTAGATGTCGCTGTGCTGGCCGTTTCGCTCATCAGCCCATCTGTTCAACCGCTGCGTCGTCGGGCTTAGTGGGCACGGTTGAGGCAAGAGTTTCGACACCCGCCGCTGCCAGCGGCGCCTCGATGCGAGCTATGCGCGCATCGCTGACGGCCGCACCCTGCCGTCGCCAGGACAATGCGCAGCCCATCCCAACGCCGCTGGGTGTCAGCCGCCCGTGCATGTCTATACGCTGAAGTGCATGACCATCCGTTGGCGTGCGCGGTCATTGGATTGTCCCGGCGGCTGCCGCCCGGCTCGGGTAGGCGCGACGATGTCGCTCACCTGGCGGTAGCTCTTCCCCTATGCCGACAAGTTGGCGAACGCATGCCGATCCGTTCCTGGTGCGCCTTCACCGCGAGTCATGAAAGCCTTGCGCCGAATGCCTGCGACGCCCCGAGAAGCCAAGGCAATGCACTCCTTCGGGGCACGTGTTACGCCGCTACAAAGCCCACGACGACATGTGTCTTGTCTTCGCGCGCTGTGCTTGCCGTGAGCTCGCGGCATTATTGCAATTATCTGGACGTGAGCTTCACGGTATTGAGGTCAGGGTTGCGTCAGTCTATCGACACGATAGGGGGTGTTGGCGGAACTTCACGTCTCATGCGGTCGAGGGCCTCTAGCATCGCATCCCCGTCCAGATCGGCCCATATACCCGCGAGGTTAATAGGTTCTTGTCCTATCTCCCCATACCGTTCGTCCGTTGTATAGATAACTTCATCATTGTCGGTGGGAAGATCATAGAGAATCTAATTGCCCTTAACCGTCAAAGCATTGACTCGCCGGTCATGTAACTCGCTCATGACGCCTATCTCCTGTGTTACTATGCTACGTTAATGATACTCTAACGCTACTTATTCATGAGCCAAGTCGAGGCGCCGATAGGCAGCTACGTGGTTATTGGGCGTACATGTAAGATAGCGACGCGAAAGGAGGCGTACATATGCCCGGCGCCTACCGGCTGATTCGTGCCAATGAGATAGACAGCGCCGCCGACCTGTGGGCCGGCGACCACCCCGATCTGGACAGTGAGCAACACCGGGCGTGGCGGCGCGAGTTCCATAGCATCCCCGATCATCTGACATGTACGCGCGTCGCCGTCGCCGAAGATGGCGTGCTGCTCTCCATCGTCCATTATTGGCGGCAGGACATGCGCGGCGCCGACGGCAGCCTACAGCGGGTCGGCCGCGTGTCGCACGTCTTCACGCGCCCCAACATGCGGCGGCAGGGACACGCGGCGCGGCTGCTGGAGTTGACGATCGCGGCGATGCGCGCGGACGGCTGCCGCTGGTCGATCCTGGCGACGACCGACGAAGGGCGCCCGCTGTATGAGCGATACGGCTGGCGCCCCCTGCCGATACGCCAAACCGTCTGTACGTTCTTAGGCGAGCGCCCGCCACTGTCGGACTCATATGTTGTCCGGCCGTATGATCCGGTCCACGCGCCGGACGGTTGGGCGGCGATAGCGCCCATCTACGACGCGTATAACGCGGTTCGCCCGCTCACCATCGTGCGCAACGCCGCGTACTGGCGCCACTATGCCATCCGGGTCGACCGCTGGCTTTCCGCCGGCTACGGCGCCGTCCGCATCGCGCGTCGCGCCGGTGATGATCGCCATCTCTATCCCTGCGCCTATGTACTCGCCGGCTTCTCCGCCGAGTACGGCGTCAGGCTGGCCGAGCTTGGCGCCCTACCCCGCGACGAGGATGCGCTGTCGCCGTTGCTCGCGGTCGTCGCCAGTTGCGTGACGGAACGAGGTATGGCGGGACGCCCCAGCACACTGCCGCGTGATCCACAGTTGCGTGAAGTTTTGATAGCTATGTGCAGTGGCATGGCTGAACAACGTGATCCCGACTGGATGATCCGCCCCAGCGCGCCGGATGTTGACGCGCAAGCGCTCCTCGCGCTCCCCGACGCCCCCGGCGCCGTGCTGTGGCTGTTCGATGACGTGTAAGCGCAGACATCCATCCCGGTGAGATGGTACAATTGGCGTATATTGAGGAGGGGCATGATGCGCACGATCACGCTGGATATATCCGACGAACTCGCGCCGCTGCACGACCGCCTGCCGGAAATCATTGCTCTTAGCCTGCGACAGCCGGCCGTTTCCGCGCAGCTATACCGCGCCATCCTTACCTTCCTGGCCGATGAGCCCACCCCTGAGCAGATCGCGGCCTTCGCCCCGCCCCCTGAGATCCAACAGCGGTTGCGCACCCTATTGGACCGTGAACGGGACGGGACGGTAACGCCGCCCGAACGGGTGGAGTTGGACGAGTTGGAGCGAATCGAGCATGTAGTAGTCATGCTCAAAGTCGGCGCCCTGCCCATGCTCACCACGGCGCCGTGAGCGTCACCCGCATCCCAGCGGCCTTACGCCGTCAGGTCAGGGAGTCATCATGGGCCTCACACCGGAAGGGCGCACGACGATACGATTGCTCCAGATCAACACCGAGGAACGCGTGCGTGAGCGCCTGCGCCTCGTAGCGTTGGACAGCTATCCGCCGTCGGGTATTGAAATACGCTGACGGGGATCGTCTGAGTTCGTCCACGCACGCGCCCGATAAGGATGGACACTGTCGCGTGCGCCAGCTATCAGAACTCAGGGGTACGGTATCATGAGGTATGCAGCCCTACACAACCATAGCGGGTACGCCCAAGCCAATCTTACGTGGCTACTCACACGCCATCGCGGCGGTCGGAGCAGTAGCAGGCGTACCGTTGCTGCTACGCGCCGCCGACGGCGATCCATCGCGGCAGGCCGCCCTGCTGGTCTACGGTCTTAGCGCCGTCCTCCTCTTTGCCTGCAGCGGGCTCTACCACACGTTGCCGTGGCCGCCCCGCTACCGCGCCCTGCTGCGCCGCCTTGACCACGCCATGATCTTCGTCATGATCGCCGGCTCGTACACGCCGATCGCATACACGATGCTTACGGGCTGGTGGAGGATTGGTTTACTCGCTGGCGTATGGGCGGTGGCGCTGGCCGGCGTGACGGCGGTCACCATGCCCCATCCCGTCTCTCGTCGCGTCCGCGTCGCTCTGTACCTAGCATTAGCATGGCTCGCGGTCCTGGTGAGCGCCACCATCCTCATCCCGCTCGGATTCCACGACCTGCGCTTACCGCTCGCGGGCGGCGCGCTGTTCATGGTGGGCGCGCTCGCCTACGCCTGCCGCCGCCCCGTGCTATGGCCACGCGTCTTCGGGTACCACGAGTTCTTCCACCTGGCGGTCATCAGCGGCAACGTCGCATTCTTCCTATTCATGATCACGTACGTGGCCCCGCTGACGCCCCACTAGCAGCGATACGGTTCAGTGACGCTACAGCATACAGCATAAGGAGAACGAGCGCGATGACGACGACAGAACAACTGATGCGCGAAGGCTTACCCACTATGCGCGACATGATCGCGGACGTGGACGAGATATCCGTGACGGAGACGCACCCCCTGGCGGACTACACCGACTCACTCAGCGCCCTGGCCGACGCGGTGGCGCAAGGGAATGAACCGGCGATCACACGGTTCGAGGCGACGCTACTGGAGGACCCAGTCCTGCGCGCCCACCCAGAGTTGGACCGCATCCCCACACTGGACGATGAGACCGCCTACGTCGAGGGCGTCGCCGGCGTCCTCTACCTCTTCCGGGACGAAACGCACGCGCTCACCGACGACGGGCATATCGTCCATCTGAGCGGCTTCACGCCGGCGGCCAACGCCGCCGATTTCGCCGCGGCCGGTGAAGAGGTCGTCTACGTCGAGGTAGGCGACTGGATCGAGTACGGCGACGACGGCGCGCATGGTCCGGTCAGGATGGATGACCCGTATTGGGCCATGGTAGATTGGGCCGACGACGAAGAACTCGAGGGCGAGGACGAAGCCTAACCATCGTTTCGCCCTGCTCGGGCACTGTGCACACTAGTTCATCTTCAGAATAGGAGGCAAGATGTGCTCCCCCCTCCCCGTCGCCGGGGGCTTACGCGGCCAGACGCCGATCACGGCGACCCGGACGGCAGCGGCGCGCGCGCAGTTCGACCACGGCG